>Ga0114957_1002504_pt1 | contig 17573 bp, 15 predicted proteins | sample BantaG_FD_87175 | JGI IMG/M metagenome (GOLD analysis project Ga0114957, IMG submission 87175) | Marine algal microbial communities from Bantry Bay, Ireland - BantryBay_4 metaG | ecosystem: Host-associated > Algae > Red algae > Unclassified | place: Bantry Bay, Ireland | collected 2014-11-21 | reverse complement strand
GGATGAAACCGAACGGGCGATTGCATCGATGCTCCAGACCCACGACAGGCCGAAACCAGCAGAGGCCGCGCGACGTGCCCGCCTTGCGATGGAAGGGGCTTTCGAAGATGCGACCGTGACAGGGTTCGAGCCTATCGAGGCGGGGCTTTCCGGTTTGCCCGATCCGGGGGACGCCCATGTCATCGCCGCCGCTATCGAAACCAGTGCCTCGATCATCGTGACGGAGAACCTGAAAGACTTTCCCGCCAGCGTTTTGGCCCCGCATGGGATCGAGGCCAAAAGCGCGAATGATTTCCTTGCGGATACGATAGACCTGAAACCCGAGAGAGCCACCGAGGCTTTTGCCGCGATGCGCGCCCGCTTCCAGAATCCGCCGATCACGGCAGATGACCTGTTGCTGAAAATGGAAGCGAGAGGACTAGGGGACGCAGCGGACCTGTTACGGGATCACGCCAGCGCTCTTTGATCAATCGCGGATCAGGAAATCATCCAGATTACCACCCGTGGTGAGTTCTTCGACCACCCATCCGGGCTTACGCCCGCGCCCGGTCCATGTCTGCGTTGCATCCGCCGGGTTGCGGTATTTGGGCGGCACGGTCTTCTTTTCCTTGGCGGGTTTCGATCCGTTACCGAACAGCTCCTCAAATTCGAAGCCTTTCGATTTAGCCAGTGCTTTGAGTTCGGCTTTCACCGCGTCACGCTCCGCTTTCTCGCGTTCGGTGATTTTCATCGAGACCATGGGGGCAATTGCTTTCAGCTCCGCATAGCTCATACGATCAAGGGCGGCTTCCAGTTCAGCAATCTGCACGGGTATATTCCTTTTTGAAAATTTGAATGACAGAGGGTAAGTCGGATAAAACAGCGATAATCGCAATAAGTTTTTAGAAAAACGCTGGCTGGAGAGATTCATCCCCAGAGTGGTAAATCCAGTTGTTCCGCTTGAGCAACATACCCCCGCCGTATCTTGATGGCTTTCACACCATTGCAGGCGCTTAAAGCGTCCAGTTCAGAAGGGTAGAGGGCCGAGTCTGACTCCCCGCCGTTGTTGCCGATCCTGCCCCATTCCCGGATCAGCGCCCACTCGCCGAACAGTGTTGGCTGGACGCTCAGGACGTACCAGCGCCGGTGGTTTTGGGCTGGATTGATCTTCTCTAACCGGAGGTACATGGCCGACTGAAATGCATCTTGTGTGAAGGGCAAGTTAACGCTAGCTTAACCTTCTGTACGCGGTACGCAAGCTGCGGGGATCGAGTCCGCGAGTGCGGCTTATGATAAAATACCACATACTCAATGAAACTGATTAAATCAGGTTGTAAATAAGTTTACAAGTAAAGAGCAAGAAATGAGAAAGAAACTATTATTCTTTTTTAACTTTTTATTATTTTATGGCTTTGGTTCTTATTTAATTATAGCCGATCAAGATAATTTTCTTATAGATTTTATTTTTAATTTTACGTCTATTTTTTTTAGCGAAAATTTTTTAGAAAACGAAATATTAAAAGTGCCGATATTCTTTTCTTTCATTGTTGTGCTTTACACAATAACTATTGTTGTATTTTTTAGATCAATTATTTTTCATGAATTTGTTTATGATAGCCCATATTTTATGGGATTTCTTTTTACACTTACGGCACTTTGCTACACATTTTATAATGTCAACCCTAATATTGACGCTAGTCCTGTAGTGGTAATTTCACAATCGGGAATATCGTTGGTGACTTCAATATTTGGAATGTTGGGACGACTCTTCATAATTACGTTGTCCCTCGCGATGATGACCGAGCAGATGCTTCAGGATAAGAACACCTTGCTGGAACTGGCCGAGACCCAGAACGCCATGCGGGAACTGGCCGAGAGCCAGAACGCCATGCGGGACCTAGTCGAGAGCCAGAACGCTATGCGCGAGGCCGTCATCATGGCGACTGAGAAGGGCATCATCGGGGGTATGGACGAAGGCACACGCGCCCGTATCACCAGTATCGACCGCCACATGTTGCGCATGGTCGAAGAATTGGCGGCGGGCCGCGCCGAATCGACGGCGGACCTGCGCAGTGAAATCCGCACGTTGACCCGAACCATCGAGTCTGCTGCGCGTGGCGAACTAGACGGCTGACCCATGGGTCTGCGCCGCTGCAGCACGGTAATTCATTTAGCATGGGCATCTGGTCCGGTTTCGTCGATGCAATGACCGCAATACTGCTCGTCTTCACTTTCATACTATCGATCAAGAAAACACTTCTAATGGCGTAAGATATAATTTAACTAAAGATAATAATGTCACATGATATATATATGTAAAATTTTACCCTCCTAATTTTGAAGCAGCCGAGAAACTTTCAAAAAACATTGGAAAAGCATATGAAATAAAGTTAAAAGCAATATGAAAATTAAATCCAAATGAATCTGACAGAATGTGCTAGAAGAAAGGGCTGAATATGTTCAAAATTCCAACCAGTTCAGCAGTTGAAAAATCTATTGCTGAACTGGTGATTATCTTCTTGTTTATGTCTTTTTTTATTGTTTACACAATCTCAGATGAAAGGTCAGCTCTAGAAGAAAGTCTTGACGCGCAAATTGTAAGTGAATCAACGAAGCAGGAACTGAATAAAGATTACCAAGATGGCTTTTTTGCAAGGCTATATGCGGGTATATCGGAAAAAGAATTTAGAAATTGTATGATAAAAATACCTGAAGATGAACAAGAAGGATATTCTAAATTAGCAGAATATGCCTTTTATGCAGATTTGTACAATGATTTTTCCAATATCGATGATGAAAAGTTGCAATGCATAAAAAGAACATGTGGATTTATATTTGAATATATATATAGTCAGAAAGACTTTGTATCAGAAGTCTACTTAATCGGAAGATCGTCATCTGATTGGGTTGGTTCTTTCGGTGATCAATGTCATTCAATTGAAGACTGCAACATGTATCTATCATTGAACAGGTCGAGAAATATATTTCTAATATGTAGAGAAGCTTTTTTTGATAATCATCAAGATTACCGTTGGTTTGATAATTTTGTCATACCAACTGGCAGAGGCTCTGTGTTAAGTTTTGATCAAAATATTGAGGCTGACAGAAGAGTAGATGTAAGAGTTAGGTTTAATAAGGATAGTATTAATGATCAATAATACTACTAATTTTTATAGTGACGAAAATCACCGCTACTATCTGGTCGATGACTTTGCGGAGACCGACATACGCAAAACATCTTCGGGCGGTATGATGGGCATCGCTACTTTGATATCGAAAAACTCGCAGGAACCGAACCGTTACAACAGAAAGCGTCGTCTAATGAGATTGCAACCCGGTTGATGGGTGCGGTGTACGAATAAATGACTGTGCGCGATCACTGCCCTTTCAGTTTATTGTTCGCTTCCGGCGAATAGCGCTAGCGGTGTTCGCAGATGCGAAAGGTAAGTTTTGGCTAGACCCCACCATGACGATTTTTCCAAAACCCCCTGCCAAAACTACCGCGTCGAAAACGGTCGATTCTGCCGGATGGTTATCAAAAACACCGATACGTGCCATTATGATAATTTCGAATGGTCGTTTCCCACATTGGCTCGCGCGTGAATGTGGGCAAGTGACCTGCGGTTCGCCATCACTTCACACGCGAAGTGCTAAACGTTCAAGTCTACGACGGTTCCGAACGTTCCATGCTCATCCCGCTTTTTGATGTGACTCGTATCACTAGACATACAAGAAAATCTCTTAGTTCAGCGTTGAGTAAAGCACTCTAAGTATTTGTTCAGAATGATGAATGTAACGTTGTACTTTTTTCAAAAATATTAACCATTACTGAAAACCAAAACAAAATTTGGCCTTCCTATGATGACGACATACTTAATACGACGTATGCGTCTTTGTGGATGAGCAACATGACAATCGCGGCCTCACTGTTTTCGGTAGTCGCTGCGTTTGCGGCGTTCATCCTGTTGCTAGATGTGCTCGGTACGACGTTCGCAAAAGACAATCTTGAGCGGCGCAAGCTCGTTGCAATAGTCATCTTTCCAATGATGATGGCGTACTGCCTGACACATACCGTTCAAATCGGCGAGGTCGTTGTCGATCCGCGATACGTCCCGCTGACCTTGGCAATTTTTGCCGGTGGGTGGCCTGCACTCTTGGCAACGATGCTCACGGGGATCGCCATGCGGATCGGTATCGGCGGGCCGAATACCATGATCGCCATCATCAGTTTTCTGATGATGAGCGGTATTTCTGCCGCGATGTACACAGTTTTTCGAGCGACGGTACGGCCCTTACCCGTCAAACTCATCGTTGCGCTGGCGCTAATCGTGAACGCGGCATTGGTTCCGCTCTTCCTGTTCACGACCGCCAGTTATGTCGCCATGACGAAATTCGTTCCTCAGCTTATACTGGTGAACATCATCGGCATCATCTTCACAGGGCTGCATATCCGCTACATTCAGCAGCGCAATTTGCTTGTGGAAAGACTGGCATCCGAGAACGCCCAAAAATCCCGCTTCCTCGGTGTTATGGGCCATGAGATGCGGTCGCCGCTGAACGCGATCATGGGCTATACCTACGCCGTGAACGAAGCGAGCAATGCCAAGGACACGAGCGAGGCGATGGAGAAAATCCGGGCATCGTCGCGTCACGCTATCGGTATGTTTGAAAACCTGCTCGATGCGACAAGGATCGAAGCGGGGGCACTCAATGTCACTCACCACGCCTTTGACCTTCGGCAACTGTTCGACCTGATCGACGACCAGATGCGCCCTGCCATAGAGCGCAAGAAGTTGGGCTTTTATCTGTGTATTGCGGATGATGTGCCGAACAATGTTCAGACGGACGAATTTCGTTTGCGCCAAGTCATTGTCAACCTGATCGACAATGCCACGAAATACACAGCCAAAGGCAGTATTTGCGTAAGGGTTTCTGCATCCGGCTCACATATCAAACAACTGAAAGTGCTGATCGAAGATACCGGAATGGGCATTGCGAGCGATGACCTTGAAACGATCTTCAAACCCTATCAGCAGACGGACAAGGCCGAGAGCCTGCGGCGCGCCGGAATAAGTGGTGCAGGGCTTGGTCTGAGCATAGTCGATGGCCTCGTCCATGCTTTGGAGGGCACAATCTCTATAGAATCGGTGCAGAGTGAGGGAACGACCTGCACTTTCACCGTCCCGATCAAGGTGCTGGCTGCCAACGAGCTACCAGAAACAAGCCTCGCTTCATCGTCCGCCTCATCAAGACAGACTACATCGCCTCGCATTCTGGTCGTTGACGACGACGAAGCCAATCGCAAGGTCACGGGCGTTCATCTTGAAGTCGGCGGCTACGAGTACAGCAGCGCTGAAAACGGCGCAGAAGCGCTGGAGTACCTTGAAAAAGAGCGCTTCGATCTTGTTCTGGTAGACCGTTACATGCCCGTGATGGACGGCTTGACGTTCTCACGGGCGGTTCGTTCCCATGAGAGGCCCGCTATCCGGCAAACGAAAATTCTGCTCGTGACCGGAGCCGGTTCCGACGATGCTGGTATCAAGGATGCTCTTGGGTTGGTTGATCAGCATATACAGAAGCCGATCAACTACCCCGCCCTTGGCTCGATTATCGACGGTCACATGACTTCGAGCGGCGTACATGAGCAAGAAGGAGGAAATGTTGTGTCATTGCAGTCCAGAAAAAGTTAATTAAAAACAGAGGTTTGACTTTTTATCCATCATAGCTATATCTAATATCATCAGTATACAAACAACATTGGATTCATACGGCTGCCGTTGTCTCTAGCAACATACCCAGCCCACTTTTATTAAAAGTGAGAAAAGATGAGCGACAATCAGGACATTGTATCGACTGATCTGCCATTGAATATTCTTTATATTGATGACAATGAGAACGATCTACATTTGATGGGTTTGTTTTTGCAAATACACAACCCTGAGCCAGTTCGCTTGACTTGTGTTGATAATATTAATGACGCTCGCTACTCTCTTAGTAGAAATGAGTATGACTACTTTATATTAGATAATATAATGCCGGAAGTTGAAAATTTCCACGAAACTCTAAAGGTGCTTGATGCTCCATCGATAAAGGCAAAGATCATCGTAGTGTCATCGGATATATCTGACTCAATATTCCGTGAAATCGATGAATTGCCGCGCAAACCAGATTCAATTATAGAAAAAAATAACATCAAACAATGCATAATAGATGGTCTATTTCTTAGAGATGGATCCGTTGATAAATCAGCAGAATATGAAAACGATGACATCAAAAGCCGTCACTTAAGGTCAAGATCAAAACATGAATTACTTGGAAAAACAATAGCCGCAGAAGAGAGGCGTATAATGAAAATTCAAACCAATGCGACCATTGCGCTGCAAAAAGCTATGCAAATAGTGAAAATACAGTAACGCCTTCAGCACTTCACCACTGACTGATCTGTATCCGCCAGAAACGGTCGTTTGTTAGAGTCTTCTCTCGCCGACGAGGTTTCAAACACTTGCAATGCTCTAAAACCCCTCCCAATACCTTGACAGTTTTGGGAGGTTTGTGTGAGAGACGTGCATGATCATCGGGTATGCGCGCGTTTCTACATCAGATCAGAACCTCGACGCGCAGCTTGATAGGCTGCGCGAAGCAGGGGCAGAACGAGTCTTCGAAGAGAAAGTCACGGGTACGAAGCGTGAGCGTGTACAGCTCGGTGCTCTCCTCGACCAGATTCGCGATGGCGACGTGGTAGTTGTCACTAAGTATGACCGGCTGGCGCGTTCGCTGAAGGACCTGCTGGAGATCGTCGAAGCGATACGAGAGGAAGGAGCGGGTTTCCGCTCCCTAGCCGAGGATATCGACACGACCACCCCTGCTGGGCGGCTCGTCTTCCACGTCTTCGCATCCATCGCCGAGTTCGAGCGGGACCGGATTACCGAACGTACAAAGGAAGGGCTGGCCGCCGCTCGTAAGCGAGGCCGCGTTGGGGGCAGGCCTCCTGCCCTGTCGCCCGATCAAAAAGCTGAGGTGCGTAAGATGCGCGATGCAGGACGGCCTATTCCGGACATTGCACGACTTTTTAGGGTCAGTCAGATGACTGTCAGACGAGCATGAGATATACGCGTATTGCGAGTGCCTAACCTAGAGGCCACACAAGAATCGAGCAGACCAAGAATGACCCATGCACAATCTAATTCTTCCGACGTTCGTAGTGATTTTGGTTTTACTGACCACCAAGCAAAGCTTCTGGGTCACCTTCTGACTCTCGAGGGCAGCCCTGAAGATGAAATGTCCCGCACGCTTGCCGGTGCGCGCGTTGATATGAATCCACACCAAGTCGAGGCAGCGCTTTTTGCCTTGCGCTCCCCTCTTTCTCGTGGAGCCATTCTGGCCGATGAAGTTGGTCTGGGAAAGACCATTGAGGCTAGTTTAATTATCGCGCAACGCTGGGCCGAGCGTCGCCGTCAAATCATTCTCGTTGTTCCAGCCACACTTCGGAAACAGTGGGCGCAGGAACTGCATGAAAAGTTTGGACTGCCAAGCGTTGTCATGGAAACGAAGCGCTACAAGGCTGATAAAAAAGCGAATGGAGCTAACCCTTTTGATCGTGGAGGGAATGACCCGCAAATCGTCATCTGTTCATACCAATTTGCATCTTCTAAAGCTGCTGATGTTGGAGCGGTAGCTTGGGACCTGGTCATCTTCGACGAAGCGCACAAGCTGCGGAATGTCTGGCAGACGACTGGTGCAGTTATCGCAAAGTCTCTGAAGAAAGCCTTCGAGGGACGGCAGAAACTTTTGCTCTCCGCCACGCCACTGCAAAACTCGTTGATTGAACTCTATGGCCTGTCATCGATTGTGGATGACCACTTCTTTGGCCCGGCATCGGCTTTTCGAGCCAACTATATGGTCGGAAAGACAGGTGCTCGGAACCTTCCGTCTTTGCGCGAGCGCTTGACGTCGATTTGTCATCGCACCCTGCGCCGTCAGGTTCAGGAAGAGGGCGGGATCAGCTTTACGAACCGAATTTCGATTACTGAAGACTTCACTCCATCCAAAGATGAGCAGAAGCTCTACGAGTTTGTGTCGGACTATCTGCAACGCGCGGACTCACGGGCGTTCAGCCCCAATGGTCGCCATCTTGTAACACTGATCCTGAGAAAATTGCTGGCATCGTCGTCCTTCGCCATCGCCGGTACGCTCGGCAAAGTCATCAAGCGTGTCGAGGCATCCAAAACCTCAGGCGTTGAGGCGATGGAGGATTTCGAGACAGCGGAAACGCTGGCAGACGAATTCGACGTCGATCCTGAGGCAGACGAACAGGATGCGCTCGCACTAGAGGCAGAGTTGCAAGAGTTGCGAAGCTACCGTGATCTTGCAGCGAATATTTCTGAAAACGCCAAAGGTGAGGCTTTGATCCGCGTCCTTGCGCGGGCGCTCGACAAGATCGAGGAGCTGGGAGGGCAGCGCAAGGCTGTCATCTTCACGGAGTCGGTTCGAACGCAGAAGTACCTGCGCGACCTGCTTTCCGCCAACGGTCATGCGGGACGGATCGTTCTGATGAACGGTGTGAACGACGATGCAGAGAGCAAGGCGCGTTACAAGGCGTGGATGGAACGGCACGCGGGCACGCAGGTCATTTCCGGATCAAAGACTGCGGATACCAAGGCTGCCATCGTCGAGGCATTCCGCGACGATGCTGATATTCTGATTGCCACCGAAGCCGGTGGCGAAGGCGTCAACCTTCAGTTCTGCTCACTCCTCATCAACTACGATCTGCCCTGGAATCCGCAAAGGGTCGAACAACGAATTGGCCGTGTCCACCGTTACGGGCAGAAATGCGATGTGGTTGTCGTCAATTTCATCAACCGGTCTAACGCAGCAGAAGCTCGCGTATTCGAATTGCTGGATCAGAAATTCCAGCTTTTCAGCGGCGTGTTCGGCGCGTCCGATGAGATTCTAGGCGCGCTGGAGTCTGGCGTCGATATCGAGAAGCGTATCAATGACATCTATCAGCAGTGTCGTAGCGCGAATGAGATCGAGGCGGCGTTCGACATCCTGCAATCTGAACTGGATGACATGATCCAAAGCCGTGACGATGACGCGCGGTCAAAACTGATCGAGAACTTTGACGAGGCAGTTGCGGCCAAACTGAAGGGACGTCGGGAAACTACCGACATGCAGCTTGGCGCGCACCACAGGCGGTTGCTGGCGCTGGTAAAGGCGATGCACCCGGAGGCGCGGATTGAGGGTCATCGGTTCGAACTGGACGATGCCACCTGGACGCTGGATTGGCGCGAGGCAGAGGATGACCCAGTCTGGTTTTTCAGATTGGGCGACCCGAAGGCGGACGGGATGATCGCGGCGGCGAAGGAAAGAGATGTCGGCCCTGCGCGGATTACGTTCGATCTTGACGCTTACGGTGCGCAGATCGCAGACGCAGAACGGTTCAGGGGCGAGTCCGGCCAACTGGTGGCCGGGGTGTTGCGAATGAACTCGCTGCGGGAGCGCCAGCGCCTTGTCATTGCAATGCAGACTGACGATGGCACACCTGTGCCGATGGAGACAGCGGAGCGATTGCTGACGGTTCCGGCGATGGCGACCCCAGCCGGTATCGATGTAGGTATGTTAGAAGCGCGGCTTGACGGCTTGATCGGTGAAATCACCGAGCGGACAGTCGAGGAAGACCGGGCCTTCTTTTCCGAGGAAGAGGCAAAGCTGGAGAACTGGGTCGAAGAGGCCAAGACCGCTGCGCGCCTCGCATTGGACGAGATGACGCGGGATATCAAGCAACTGAAAATCGAGAAACGGCGGGCGACCTCGCTCGAAGAGAAAGCTTCAGTTGCGCGGCAGATCAAGGCGCTGGAGAAGAAACGGCGTGAGCGCCAGATGGCGCTCTATGATGAGGAAGAGCGGATCGAGGCGGAGCAAGACGAGTTGCTCGACGGCGTTGAGGCGATGCTGGCAATGCAGACGGAATGGACGCCACTCGTACTGGCGGAATGGGAGATCGGGGTTTGAGCAAGAAGAAGCAGCGGCTGGAGTTGACATGGATCGGCAAGGATGAACGCCCGAAGCTGGAACCGCGCGTATTGATCGAAGACGAAAGTTTAGGCTACTCAGTTCCTTTGCCGGACGACGCATCGGGGACCATCGAGAACCTTCTCATCAAGGGTGATAACTTGCTGGCCCTTAAGGCGCTAGAAGCAGAATACGTTGGGAAAGTAAAGTGTGTTTTTATTGACCCTCCGTATAATACAGGTTCGGCTTTTGAACAATTCAACGATGGCATAGAGCATTCTTTATGGCTAAGTTTGACCAGAGACCGTATTGAGGCCTTATCTAGACTTCTATCAGACGATGGATCAGTGTGGATATCAATCGACGATAACGAAGGTCATTATCTAAAAGTTATTTGCGATGAAATATTTGGAAGAAAGAATTTTATTGCGAATGTTGTTTGGAAATCTACTGACAATAGCAATAATGACGCTAAAAAGTTTTCTTTAGATCACAACTCCATAATTATTTATTCAAAAAATCCAGCTTGGTTGTCAAATAAAACAAGAGGGAGTGATGACAAGTATGGGCACTATAAAAACCTAGACGAAGATCCGCGCGGTCCTTGGTTCGATGGAAATCCACTTGGTTCACCAGCCTATCGCGAAAACCTTGTCTATGAAGTAGTCTCACCACAAGGCCACACGATCTCACCTCCATCAAACGGATGGCGCTGGTCCAAGGATACCTTACAGGCGAAAATGAAGACTGGTGAGATACGGTTTTCTTCTGATGGGAAAGGTATTCGTCGGAGAACATATCTGTGGGAGCAGGATGGACTTCCTCCTTCTTCACTATGGATCGATTTAGATGAAACTGGACATAATCGGCAAGCTAAACTTGAGCAAAAAAGATTGTTTCCCGAGCGAACTAAGTCTGAGTGGTTTGCTACTCCAAAGCCTGAGAAACTTCTGAAAAGAGTTTTTGAGATTGCCACCAATCCTGGTGACCTCGTGCTCGATTCTTTCGCTGGGTCAGGCACCACTGGGGCTGTCGCACATAAGATGGGGCGGCGTTGGATTATGGTAGAACTGGGCGATCATGCCGATACCCATATAGTGCCGCGCCTGAAGAAGGTCATCGACGGTGATGATCCCGGCGGCGTCACCGAAGCTACTGGGTGGCAGGGCGGTGGCGGCTATCGCTATTACCGTCTTGCGTCCTCGCTGCTTGAAAAGGACAGATGGGGTCAGTACGTTATTTCCAAAGACTACAAGCCCGAGATGCTGGCCGAGGCAGTCTGCAAATTGACCGGCTTTACGTATGCCCCCAGCCAAGAGCATTTCTGGCAACACGGCCATTCCACAGAGACCGATTTCATTTATGTCACTACGCGCAGCCTCGTCCGCGACGAGTTGAAAAAGCTGTCTGCCGAGGTTGGCGATGGCCGCACCCTGCTCGTCTGCTGCAAGGCGTTCACCGGGCCTGTGACAGACCTTGAGAACCTGACTGTGAAGAAGATTCCTAATGCCGTGCTGCACAAGTGCGAATGGGGCCGGGACGATTATTCCCTCAATATTCAGGACGCTCCCACCGAGCCGATCACGGATGACGATCTCGACGATGAAGACACCATCGAAGCGGCGGAGTAACCGATGCACGAAATGGATATTCCCGACCTCGACCGCGAGGCGCGGCAGATCAGCCAACGCCTGTCCCTGCGCCCGCCGCAGGCCGACAGTCTCGCCCTGCTGGCCGACATCATCGAGCGCGTCGGCGGCGTGCAGGCTCTCAAAACGGCCGACCCTGCCGAGATGCTCGCAGCGGTGCGCGAGGCTTATCCTCATGTCGAAGACTTCGAGCGCGACTTCCCCTCCCTAACCTTCGCGCTCGCCACCGGCGTCGGCAAGACCCGCCTGATGGGAGCGTTCGTCGCTTACTTGTACGAGACGAAGGCAAGCCGCCATTTCCTCGTGCTGGCCCCGAACCTCACGATCTACGACAAGCTGATCAAAGACTTTACCCCCGGCACCGCGAAGTATGTGTTCAAGGGTCTGCCCATTTTTGCAACGCAGGCTCCGGTGCTGGTGACAGGCGACAACTACGAAGACGGTCGCGGCGTGCGGGCCGAGGGTATGCTGAACATCGAGGCCGATTGCGTCATCAACGTCTTCAATATCTCGAAGATCAACGCGGACAAGGACAAGCGCGGCATCCCGCGTGTGCGCCGATTGCAGGAATACATTGGTGAGAGCTATTTCGATTATCTCGCAGGGCTCGATGACCTCGTACTGTTAATGGACGAGGCGCACCGCTATCGGGCCGCTGCGGGCATGAAGGCCATCAACGAGTTGAATCCCGTGCTGGGGCTGGAGCTGACTGCGACTCCGAAATCGACGGGCGCGCGAGGCCAGGACTTCAAGAACGTTTTGTACGGCTATTCGCTCGGTGAGGCGATGCAGGACGGTTTCGTCAAGGAGCCTGCCGTCGTTACCCGCGAAAACTTCGATCCCAAGAGCGTCGATGACGAGGCTTTGGAACGCATCAAATTGCAGGACGGCATTACGTATCACGAGAAGGTCAAAGCCGAACTGGAAGTCTATGCGCGGCAGGAAAACACTGAGCGCGTGAAACCCTTTGTTCTCGTTGTTGCAAAAGACACGACCCATGCGGGCGAGATTGAGACCCTCATTAAGAGCCAGGATTTCTTCTCTGGACGCTACGCGGACAAGGTGATCCAGATTCACTCGAAGCTAAGCGGCGAGCTGAAGGATGAATCCGTTCAGCGGCTTCTACAAGTGGAAAGCCCTTTGGAACGCACGGAGATTGTCATCCACGTCAACAAGCTGGGCGAGGGATGGGACGTCACCAACCTTTTCACCATCGTCCCCTTGCGCGCCTCTGCATCGGAAATTTTGACTGAGCAGACTATCGGGCGCGGTTTGCGTCTGCCCTATGGGCGGCGCACCGGCGTTGATATGGTCGATACGCTCGCGATCATCGCCCACGACAGATTTCAAGCAGTCGTTGAAGCGGCGAAAGATCAGCAGTCTCTAATCCGCAAGCATTTCACCATTGGTGAGAACGGTGACGTCTCTTCGGTTCCCGTCAAACCCGTCCATGTGCCCTCCACTCTCGAAACAGCCTTCACCGGAGCACAACCGGGCTTCAAAGCAGGACCGCAATCGCCCTACACACCGCCGCCGCCGATCCTCGAAACAGACCGGGAGCGCACCATCGCCGGAGCTGTCTTTGAGTCGCTTCGAGTTCAAGCATCATCAGATATTAGCGGAGAACAGGCGCGCAAATCTCTGGTCGAGGCCGCGCACAGGACGATCACTCAAAGTCAGGAAGCTCTGCCCGGCCTAGGCGATAACCCAAAAGTCGAAGACGCCGAAATCCGTGCCATCGTTGATACGCTGGCCACGCATATTGCCACGGGAACGATTGAGATTCCGCGTGTTGTTGTCTCACCGGATGGAGACATCAATTTTGGCTACAACGATTTTGATCTAACGGACCTCAACCGGATCAATTACTCACCGCTCGCTGAAAATCTCATCATCGAGGAGGTGCGTACCGGAAAGCGACGCGAGCCTATCGTGGCGGATCAACCGGGCGTCAAAGAGGCTCGTTCCGAGGACTACATCATCCGGGCACTGCTCGATTACGATGAAATCGACTACGACGATCACGCCGATCTGCTTCAGAAACTGGCGACCCAGATCGTCCATCGTTTGAGCGAGTATCTCGATGAAGTCGAGGTGGAAAGAGTTGCTTACCAGTACGAAAACGATCTGGCGAAATTTGTCGCTGCCCAGTTAGCCGAAAATCGCTGGGAAAGTCCGGTTAACTATCAGGCGCATGTAACCGCCGGTATCGCGACGTTGAAGCCCCTCGATTTCACCATGCCGGAGGGCGCACCACTGAAGCACCACAGCGAAAAACCGGCAACCCGTTCGGCTCTTTTGCAGACTGCGTTCGGGGGCTTTTCTCGCGCCCTTTACCCCGTACAGAAATTTGACTCAGACCAAGAGCGCATCTTTGCAGGGCTCCTCGAAAGGGACGATCAGGTTCAAAAGTGGATGAAGCCAGCCCGCAAACAGCTCCAGATCGAGTGGGATGGCCGTGGGGCCAACTATGAACCGGATTTTGTCATAGAGACAGCCGATGAGAAATGGATCGTAGAAGTGAAGGCCGAAGGGGAAATGGAAAGTCCTGAAGTGCTTGCAAAAATGCGAGCCGCCGTTGAATGGTGCTCCCATGCATCCGAGAGCGCTGAGGCATCCGGCGGCAAGCCTTGGGTTTATCTTCTGATACCTCATACGTCGATTACAACGACTGTAACGCTTGACGCTCTACGAAGCCGTTATGAACGAAAATCCGCGCCTGCCTTCAGTATGGCAACTTGATACTGAGGGATGAAATACAACGAGCTGTCGTCCATTTGATGTAGTGGCCTTCTTCATCGCTTGCAGAAATCTCTAAAATAGCTAATATGCCGATATTGGAGGTTTTTCGATATGTCAGAACTTAACGTGACGGCGACCGAGTTTCAGAATCGAGCCGGTCAGTATCTCGATGAAGCCGCACGGTCTCCTGTCGTCGTAACGAGGCATGGGCGGCCTTCTCGTGTGCTTCTTGATATCGTGGAATACGAGCGTCTTAAGCGAGGGGACACTCGCCAAGCTATCAGGCCAGAAGACCTGACAGACGAGGAAATCGCTGCACTTGAAGATAGCAAGATGGACCCTCGACACGACCACCTCAACGCTCTGCTCGACTAACCGTGTCGAAGCCTGTCCGGCCTGAACCCGGTCTTATCATACGGTTCGATTTTCTGTTCCATCAGGACAGCGCGCGTGGCGTTGAAAGTGGCAAAGATCGACCGACTGCCATTGTCATTGCACTTCCTCAGAAGCATAAGGCGGGGCAAAGTGTGATCCTCGCACCTATCACACATACACCGCCCTCCCCTTCTGATCCCGCAATTCCATTACCTGTGGCTGTAGCGCGCCGTCTGGGTCTTGATGACCGGCCCATGTGGATCAAGCCGCGTGAGCTGAATCGCTTCTCTTGGCCTGAAAACCGAGTGCCTTTCGGTCTGACACCCGTGAAACCTGGGCAATGGAGCTACGGATACCTTCCACCTGATCTTTATGCTCAGCTCAAGCAAGCCGTTCTGGCTGAGGTCAAGGCCCGACGCGTGAACATTACAAACCGCTAATACGTTCTATGCAAACGGTAGGTTCGGCAGTATATGTTAACTGTTAACTATTTTGTTAACAGTTAACATATAAGATAACGGTTGACTGTTATGCATCGCGTGTGCAGGGGTTGTCTCTGACAAAGAAACCTCATTGAGCGATCATGCCAGTCATCACATTCTTCCAGACCAAGGGCGGCACCGGAAAAACAACGTCTGCATTCTTGCTTGCCGAACTGCTTGGCAAGAGTAACAGCGTGACCGTTGTTGAAGCCGATCAGAACGAGCCGTTCACAGAGTGGCTAAAGGCTGGGGGCAAGGACCACGGGTTCGAGATCGTCACCGCGTTTGAAGAAGACGAAATTGTTCAGGCCATTCATGCCGCGACGAGCAAAAGCGCGTTTGTGGTCGTTGATTGTGAGGGCAGCGCCAACCTCACAGCCGCCCGTGCAGTCTCTGTATCAGATTTGGTGATCGTGACATCCAACGGAAAACCGCTCGATCAACGTCATGCCGGTAAGGCTATCAAATATGTTCGGGATGTAAGCCGCAAGTTACAGCGCGATATTCCGATCCGTGTATTGTTGACCATGCAGCCAGCCGTCGCCAGGTCACGCACGATCATGCAGGCCGAGAACGACATGCGAGAGCATGGAATCCACGTCTTTCAAAATCAGCTTATCATGCGCGATGCCTTTGCCGCGATCTTTGGATACTGCACCACACTGTTCAAGCTGGACCCGAAGAAGGTGAATGAGCCAGCCAAGGCGTATTTCAATGCCAAAGTGTACGCGGTCGAAGTCGCTAAGACCCTCAAAAAGATTTCGGACGATGCGGCACCCGAAGCTAATCGGGAAATCGTCTGATGAACAAAGCAGGCGGCATTCGCAGCGCGTTCGATGATGACGACAGTGAAAGCGAGGAGCTGTTTGCCAGTTTTGCCCCGCAGCCTGCGACTGAACGGCCTCCAGCAGACAAAAAGGATAAAGCCGAAAAAGCCGTCGAGCGAGTGGCAGAAACGAGCGGATTCCGAAAGCGTGCAAAGATCAAGAAAGGGACAATGCGCCGGTCCCAATTTTACCAAACAGGCCGAAATACACAGATCGCCATGAAAGGCAGATCGGAAGACAAAGAGCGCATCGCCGCCCTTTGCAACAAACACGAATGGGTGCAAGGGCAACTCTTGCAATACGCCTTGGATGCGCTGGAAGAGAAACTTGGTGATCCATCAAGCCCGTTTTGGTCAGATCGCAGCTTTGAAGGCGTCGATTGATACGAGATTCAGGCGCATCCGTTTTCACTGACATACCATTTAACGAAGCCAATGAATGAGCCTTCGGGATTGTCTGGGATTTCCCCTTTTCCATGCAGCATATCTCGCCATTTCTGCTCTAGTGCATGGGTATCCCAACCCGAGGCATGTTTCTTTGCAGCTGTGTGGATTTCAGCTTTAAGACCAATCTGGTCAGCCATTGTTGGCGTTTCTTCGAAGGCTTTCCTGAAGGCCGATTTAGGCCGGATCGACACCACATCGTCAGTCAATTCAAAAGTGTAATCGGGGATATGCCCATGTTCGAGATTATCCTCGATGATCTTGGTGAGCATCCGGCGAAACTCCGGCAGCGTTGATGCCGAGCCTGTGATCTCATGCAGGGTTTCCACGCGGTACTGAAACTTGCGTTGTTGGCCACAAGACTTGCGCGCAATTTCGTATAAACGTCTCTCCAGAGGCTTTCTTAGACGAAAATAATCCCGCGATATGGTGAGGATATCACCCCCTTTTTCGCGGATAGCATTAAACACCCAATCCGATAGCGTGATTTCGACTTCGAGCATTCGACCATCGCGCGTTTCCTTGATGATTTCTGCCGACTCGATGAAACTGAAAACCTTCCAGACCTCTTTGCCGCCAGTGGTTATATCGGTTTCAATCTGCGTTCCCTGAAGCCGGGCGAGGGCAGCTTGCAGCAAACGATACCCCTCACCGCTTGTCTTCCGATTGGTGGTTTTCAGCAAATCGTGAGCACGAAACCGCATCTTGCGGTCAACCTTCTGGCCTCGGTTGATCGCAGCCATGCATTGCGAAATGCAATATATCAACACATCCCTGTCATGCACGGTCGCTGCACCGTCAGACCCAGGTTTGATCCTTAGGAAATTACCGTTCCGTTTGTACTCACGAATCCTGTGATCCGGCTTTGTAGACAGGGTGAAGAGCGGATGCACCATCGAAGCCGTATCGGCCTTGGGCATCGCGTCAAAGATATCACAGACGAAAAAATCAGGTTCAGGATGCCGCTCCGGCAGGAGTGGGGAAAGGTCGCGCGTGTCTGATGATAGCGGATTCGTCATTTCACACACGACCATTCGTCATTTCACACATCGGGTCAAATGATTC
>Ga0114957_1002502_pt1 | contig 17580 bp, 9 predicted proteins | sample BantaG_FD_87175 | JGI IMG/M metagenome (GOLD analysis project Ga0114957, IMG submission 87175) | Marine algal microbial communities from Bantry Bay, Ireland - BantryBay_4 metaG | ecosystem: Host-associated > Algae > Red algae > Unclassified | place: Bantry Bay, Ireland | collected 2014-11-21 | reverse complement strand
GCGTTCAATATTCAAAAAAAAATGACACCCAATTTGTTTCACACTCCAATCAAAATCAAAATATCAATCAAAATCAAAAAAAAATCGAATAACGAGTATTGAACGTTATTCGATTTTTTTGATTTTAATTTTGATTAAAAATCTTAAGCAGCAAGAATATTATATCGTTTTTTGATTTCGTATTTTAATTGTTTTCGAGCAAAGAAAATTTTACTTTTTACAGTACCCAGAGGCATCTCAAATTTATCTGCAATTTCTTGATATTTAAAACCTTGGTAGTGCATCATAAATGGAATCCGTATGCTTTCATCTAATCGCTCGATAATTTCTTCCAATTCCTCCATCATAATATTACTGTCCCCTTTGTTGACAATGGTTTTACTGCCAGAGTTGAGATAGTAGTTATTGTCTGATAAATCATTGATAACAATAGCTCTAGATTTTTTCCGATAATCATTAATAAATGTATTTTTCATGATGGTAAATAACCATGCTTTGAGGTTAGTGCCTTCTCTGTATTTATCTCTATTGGAAAATGCACGCATAGATGTTTCTTGAAATAAATCTTTCGCAGCCTCTGAATCTTGCGTCAATCGGTAAGCAAAAGATCTAAGCATTTTTGATAAATCTTGAAGTCGGGTATTGAATTTTATAGCTGTCATGTTATAATTTTTATTCTAGGTCAATATTGGTATTTACACTATAAAGTATGAATATCTTAATTGTTCAAGGATGTTTTATTAAAAGTAAATTACCAACTCGTTTTTAAACACTTAACCTTACCATCTGTTCTAAGTGAAAAGAATTTAAAACATGAAAATACTCCTAACTGGTGCAACAGGATATATCGGCAAAAGATTACTCCCTGTATTGATAAAGCAAGGACATGAAGTTATCGCTTGTACAAGAGATAAAAATCGTTTTGAGAAATTGGACTCTTGGAAAGATAATATAGAAGTGGTGGAAGTTGATTTTTTGAAAAAACCAGACTTGGAGAATTTTCCCAAAGATTTTGACATTGCATATTATTTGGTACATTCTATGTCCGCATCTATTGGCAATTTTGAAAAAAATGAAAGCCTTTCAGCAGAGCATTTTAAAATGTATATGGATGCTTCTTCTGCCCAACAAATCATCTACCTAACGGGTATCGTCAATGAAGAAGAAAATCTTTCCGCACATTTGAAATCTCGCCTAGCGGTGGAGGAAATTCTAAATTCCTGCCAGGCACCTTTGACCGCATTACGTGCAGGAATTGTAGTAGGATCGGGGAGTGCTTCGTTTGAAATTATTCGAGATTTGGTGGAGAAATTACCTGTCATGATAACCCCTCATTGGTTGAATACCAAATGTCAACCTATCGGAATTCGTAACGTGATAGAATACTTGACAGGAGTGATGATACATCCTCAATGCTTAGGACATAACTTTGATATCAGTAGTGGAGAAGTGTTGACTTACAAAGAAATTTTACTGGGGTACGCCAAAGTCCGAAACCTCAATCGGTATATTTTTACAGTACCTATTATGACTCCTCGGTTGTCTTCCTATTGGTTGTATTTTGTTACTTCTATTTCCTATCCACTTGCGGTGAATCTCGTCAATAGTATGAAAGTCAATGTCATCGCTAGGAATAATGATTTGCAAAAAATCTTAGGTATCGAAAATATTCCATACGAAGCAGCAGTAAAAATGGCATTTCAAAAAATCGAACAAAACATGGTCGTGTCGAGCTGGAAAGATAGTTTTATCAGTAGCCTCGATAACAGGACACTCGAAGAAAATATAGAGGTGCCACAGTTTGGATGTTTTAAGGATAAAAAAGAGAGAGCAATCCCAAGTGGAACGACTACCAAGGTTTTAAAAAATATTTGGTCTATTGGTGGTCAGCGAGGTTGGTACTATGGAAATATACTTTGGCGTATCAGAGGGTACATGGATAAAATAGTTGGAGGTGTCGGACTTCGTCGAGGACGGACTCATCAAAATGATATTCATGCCGGTGATGCTTTGGATTTTTGGAGAGTGTTGGTTGCTGATAAGAAAAAGAAAAGATTGTTACTTTATGCAGAGATGATTTTGCCTGGAGATGCTTGGTTGGAATTTAAAATAGTAGAGGAAAATGGGAAAGATGTTTTAAAACAGACCGCTACATTTCGACCCGATGGAGTACTAGGGAGAATGTATTGGTATTCTATTTTACCGTTTCATTATTTTATTTTTAATGGGATGATTGAGAAGATTGTTAGTTTTGAGGAAAAGAAAAATGTGAGATAGGAATTTATTTTTTATCATTCCTTAATGATCCTCACCCTCTTCACTTTTCAATTCAATCACCGCCGCTTCCACCTCTTCCTTAGTCACTTTATTTTGACCAAACAACCATCTGATAAAAACTTTTATTTGATTAGAAAAAGACAAAAATAAAGGTAAAACCAATAAGGTCAGGAGCGTAGCAATTCCAATTCCATACGCAATAGAAATTGCCATTGGAATTAAAAATTGTGCTTGCCGACTCGTTTCCAACATCAAAGGAGCAAGACCAGCAATTGTCGTAATCGACGTTAAAAAGATAGCTCTAAATCTAGATTTCCCTGCCTCAAATAATGAATCGTCAAATGACATTCCCGATTTAAGATTAGTATTAAATTTACTGATGAGTACCAATCCATCATTTACCATAATTCCGATAAGTGCAATAATTCCCAAGAATGATAAAATATTAATAGGAAATCCATGTAACCAATGCCCCCATGCTACTGCAATTAAGCTAAATGGTATCAACAGGATAAGCAGCAAAGGTTGAGAATAAGACCTAAAGGCAAAAGCAATGACGATATAAATTAGTACCAAAATAATTGGAAAAACTTTATTGGCAGAGTTGGCAAATTTGATTGCTTCCCTATTTTGTCCTTCGTAGAGTGGAGACACAGAAGGATATTTTGCTTTTATATTTGGGAAAATTCTATTCCGCACATCGTCAATAATATCAGTCGCACTATCATCTGGATTTTTTAAATCAGCATTGACTTGGATTTCTCTTTGTCCGTCTATGTGATTGATAGCGACATCTCCTCTTTCAATGTTATAATCTGCAATTTCGGATAAGGGGACAGTTGAGCCGTTAGGTGTTCTGATTTCGATATTATCTAATTGTTGGATACTCGACCTTCCCTCAGCATCATACCTGACCCATACTTTAATTTCGTCTTCACCTCGTTGGAAACGTTGCACTTGGAAACCAAAAAAGCCGTTTCTAATTTGTGCCATAACTCCTCTAGTAGACAGTCCCAACAAATAGGCATTTTCTTTTAAATCCAATTTTATTTCTTTGATTCCTGCGGGATCATTATCGGAGACATCTTTTAGGGAGGCTAGTTGTCGGAGTTCTTCTTTTAATTCATTTTTTGCTGCTTTTAATTCCCGAATATTATTTCCCAATAAAGAAATAGAAACTGGACTTCCTCCAAAATTACCACCCGACCCATAGGTCAAACTTTCGACACCTCTAAATTCTCCCACTTCTTCTCTAATCGCATTGGTAATTTCAAAGGATGGAAAAGCACGAGATTCTCCTGGTAAAAGATTAACGGTGATATTGGCAATGGCAGAACCAGGGCCAATTCGTTTAATTACATTTTCTACTACCTGCTCATCTGTTCCTTGTTTTTCCGTATAAATATCATTGATTTTCCAAGCCGCTTTTTCGATTATTTTTGACAAAGAATCAGTAATAGCGACATTGGTTCCTTCTGGCATTTTCAGGGTGATACTAACTCGGTCGGAAGCGATACTTGGAAAAAAAGTAGTTCGAATAATTCCGCCCTGAATAGAACCGATAGTAATAATTAATAAGGAGAGAAAAACGCTAAAAGAAAGGATTCGATAATTGAGAGAAAATCTCAAGACGGGCGCGTAAAGTTTATCTCTCAAAAAATTCATAATACGGTTTCCGTAGGTATTAATTATTTGTAAAAATCCAAATACTCTTCTGATACCTGTTTTTTTCTTAGGTTTATCTTCTTCACGAGTTAGGGCTACAGAGTGGGCGATATGTGCAGGCAAAATAATTAAGGCCTCAATCAAAGAAACGCCCAAAGTCAACAGAACAATAATCGAGACTTCGCCAAAAAAATCTCCAATTCTACCATCCAAAAATAAGAAAGTTGAGAAAGCGAGTATGGTAGTCAAAATCGCAGAAACAATAGGTGGCAAGACTTCCATTGTCCCATCAATGGCAGCTTGAATTGGCGATTTACCTTTTTCAAATTGATTGTAAATATTTTCGGCAATCACAATTCCATCATCTACCAATATTCCGATAACGATAATCATCCCAAATAAAGACAATACATTAATGGTTACTCCAGCTTGAGCCGCAAAAATAAACATCCCAAAAAATGAAATTGGTAATCCAAATGCTACCCAAAATGCCAAACGTGTATTTAGAAAAATGGAAAGAAAAATCAATACCAAAATAATTCCCGCAATGGCATTTTCTAATAACAATTCTGTTCTTTGAACTAAGGTAATACTACTATCGCTGACCACTTCTAATTGAACATTATTATGACTTTCATTAAAAACTTCAATGTACGATTTGACTTTATTTGCACTACTGATTAAATCTTCAATATTAGTATTATTGATGGTCATATTGACGGAAAGATTGCCATTATAATAACTAGCATTGGGCGTATCTTGAAAAATATCTCTGACCGTAGCCACATCTTTGAGTCTGACAATATCTCCATTCAAATTGGTTTTGATGACAATATTATCCAACTCTTCCGCATAGTAAGAACGACTATTTGCCCGAATCAAATATTCTTCAAAATCAGTTTTTATATTTCCACCTGTGAGCAATAAATTTTCACTTGCAACTGCTGTAGCTACTTCCTCAATCGTGATTCCTAAAGCCAGTAATTCTATTTCCTTAACTGCAATTTCGATTTCCTCTAATGGAAAACCAGATATCGCAATCTGACTAATTCCATCCATTCGCCGAATATCTTTTTCGACCGTTTTAGAAATTTCTTTGAGGGCTTGTAAAGGCACATTTTTACCAGCAATTACAAAAGATATTGTTTGTCTGATGCTTTCTTGTTTGGCAACCACCAACGGTTCCATGCCTGTTGGAAAAGAAGGAACTCTGTCCACAGCGTTTTTTACTTCCGCCAAAATGACATTGATATCAAAACCTTTAAGAATTTCTACTCTGATGACTCCACTATTTTCATTGGAAACGGAAGTCACTCTATCAATTCCTACCAACCCTTTTAGATTGTCTTCTATTTTGAGAACGACTCCTTCCTCTATTTCTTGGGGGGAAGCACCAGGGTAAATGGCATTAATTGTAATGATTTTGGAATCGGTCAAAGGAAAAAAACTGGACTTCATTGACCTTGCACCCATAAACCCAAAAATGACAAATGCAAATACCACAATATTAACGGCTACTGGATATTTGATAAAATAAGAAATGACTTTTCTCATTATTAAAAGTTGTTAGAATTCGTTCTGAATAAAAATGTACCTGCTGGTCTTATGCTAAATGTCATTTTAAGAAATTTTGAATTTTGAATGATCGCTTCGCTAATTTTGAATCTCCAAAAATCGTGAATCACAATATTTTCGTAACATTCAAAATTAGCGAAGCGATCATTCAAAATTCAAAATTTTTATTCCCTACTGATGCGAGAACCTCAAATGATTAAACCTAATTAATCTGTTCTACCTTCATCCCTTCATAGGCATCTGGTATTGCATTTTTTAAAATGACCGTACCATCTTGCAGATTAGTAACGATAGCAGATTGCGCTTTAAAAAATCCTACTTCCACCTCTACTAAATGTAATTGACTATCTCTGACTACATAGGTTTTACTATTTTCCACCAATAATTTTCTTGGAATGACAAATGCATTTTTTAAAGGCTTTGCTTGAATTTGGGCTTCCAAAAACATTCCTTCTTTTAATCCTTTTCCGCGCACATTAATATAGGCAAGAATTCCCTGAGTGGTGGTATTTATCGTAGGGTCGATTCTAGCAATTTTACCTTTCCATGATTTTGTTTTATCGAGGTTGGTAAGGTTGACTTCTTTTCCTATTTGTAAAAAATCTTTAAAGGATTCATTAATCGAAATGGCAACTTCATAAGCATTGGGATTGATGATGGTTCCTAATTTTTGTCCTGACCTGACGAGTGTACCTGGGTTCACCAATGACTCTGTCACCACGGAATAAAACGGCGCATAGAGATTATATTTTTTATGCCGTTCTTCTAAGTTTTTAATATTATAAAAAGTAGTAACAATGCTTTTACCATTGATAAACATTTTCTCTTTTTTAGAATCAAATGTAGGTAGGGTAGGCGTAATTTTTTTTATATCAAATTGGTCTAAGTAGCTTTGCCATTTATCAAAAACTTCAGGATAATCCAATCGTAAATCAGGCATAGCCTGACTAATCAAATTATAAAGCACAGATTTTTGCGCAACAAGGCTTGCCTTAAATTCACTATCATCTATACTAAATATGGTCGCACCCTTTGAATAGGATTGTCCTGGTTTAAAGAGTTGATTTCCTGATTTTAGAATGCCCTGAACTTCACTATATAATTCTACTTTGTGGACCGCTTGTAGGATACCTTTTTCAGAAAAACTGATGGGGATATTGGAATTGGTCACCACTTGGGTGTAGATTTTATTGATACTTTGTGCAGATTTCTTTTTTGGTTTTGCCTTAGATTCTGCTAGATTGCCAGCCCATTTTATCGACCCAAAAATTAAAATAGCGGCTATTATAAATCCTATGATAGCACGCAATAGATTAGAATTGTTTTCCATATTTAAGGTTATGTTTTTTCTAAATGTTTCGGTATATCTGTATTCATTCCAAAGTATTAAGAATTAGATGACGAAGTTATTTCTTTCTTGCGAAAATGAAAAATAACTTTGGCGTTTGAGTAGATTATTTGCTAAGACGATACAACAAAATTTACTTGGTATTGTTTAGTGCAGAATGGAGTTGTTGGTTTCTTAATAAAAACGAAAATATTCTTTTTAAAAACGAATATTACTATATTCGCAATTCAAACTAAAGACATCTTTACAAACTAGAGACACAACACTTCCGTGGAAATAAAATTAGAAGAATTAGCTTATCAACAACAGGCGATAAAATCTATCGTCAATGTATTTGATGGAAATATCAAAAATACTTTCGACAATGCTTGTACGGAAGGGATTCGTTCTAATTTTTGTAACCTTTCTACCAAACAGATTTCCGAAAATATCCAATCTATTATTTCTGAAAATGCTATCAATGAGGAAATAGCTCAATTAACAGACGAACAGGAATTGACCATTGAAATGGAAACTGGAACGGGTAAAACGCTTGTTTATGTCAAATCCATTTATGAGCTTTTCAAAGCATACGGTTTTACCAAATTTATTATTCTTGTTCCTTCCGTCGCTATTCGCCAAGGGGTTTTAAGTACTTTAAAATCTTTTGAAACTCAACTTGAAAACATCTACGGATTTTCTCCGAAGTATTTTGAATACAGTAGTAAAAAGCTAAGTAAGGTAAGCAACTTTATCGAAGAGCAACATCCTCAAATCATGGTGATGACTTTGGCTTCGTTTAACTCCGAAGACAAAATCCTTAACCAAGCCAAACGAGAAGACCTCTTTAATAACCTACCTTATATAGATGCTATCGGTCGCACTCGTCCTATCATTTTTATGGATGAACCTCAAGAGGGAATGGATACGGAAAACTCTGTCAAACAAATCGCTAAACTCCATCCTCTTTTTAAAATAAGAATTTCTGCTACGCATAAAGTAACCAAAAATAGAATCTATCGACTCACGCCTTACGATAGTTATCAACAAGGGTTGGTCAAAAAAATAGAAGTCCTAACCGTTACGGAAAAGAATGATGAAGCAACGCTAAAATTAGAACTCACCCAAACACAAAACGGTAAAGGCGACCCTAAAGCCAAAATCAAAGCATGGAATCAAGCTAAAAGTGGGAAGATAGAATTTAAAGAAACGAAGTGGCTCAAAGTCGGCGATAATTTAGGAGAAGTGACCAACAACCCAAGTTATCTCAATTATCGAGTCAGCCGTATTAATAAAAGTTTAAGAACTAGAAAATGGTCGGTTACTTTTTCTAACGGGGTAGAGATATTTGAAAAACAAACAGCAGGGAATATTCAAGATGTTTGGGAATTGCAAATGAATTGGCTGATTATTCGACATTTTTCCAAAAAAGAAATATTACAAACAAAAGGCATCAAATGTTTGTCTTTAATTTTTATTGATAAAGTCGCTAATTATATCAGCGATGAACCAATTATCAAAAAGCTTTTTATCAAAAAATACAAAGAAATTTATCCAGACTTTCACGATGGTAAAAATCCTACTGCCCAACATATCGCCGAAATTCAAGGATACTATTTTGCACAAACAGGCAAAGGAGAATATACCGACAATCAAAACTCCATGCGTAAAAACAAGGACGTTTTTGATGCCATCCTAAAAGACAAAGTGGGATTATTAAATTATGGAGAAGAAGTTGCCAACAAAATTGAATTTATTTTTTCTCATTCTGCGCTTGGGGTCGGTTGGGACAATCCGAATGTATTTAATATTGCTACGCTAAATAATTCTTATTCTGAAATAAAAAAACGTCAAGAGATTGGTAGAGGACTTCGGATATGTGTCAACAAGGAAGGGCAGCGAGTTTATGATGATATAGCAGTATCGGATGATGACCGAATCAATCAACTTACTGTGATTCCTAATGAAACTTACGAGACCTTCGTCACCCAATATCAAGAAGAGATTAAAGAAATATATGGTACGACCGATGCATCAGCAGGGATGACCCACACGCATAAAGGAGAGGAAAAAAACAAGGTCGAATTCAAATTAAACGAGGATGAAACCATCCAAAAAGCTTTTAAAAGATTTTGGAAAGCTTTGGCGAAAAAGACAGATTATATTGTCAACTTCAATGAACCCTTACTTATCGAAAATTGCATTGCGGCTTTGAATAAAATCGAAATTGGAGATTTTGGTTACGAAATGGAAAGCAATATTATTGATAGCTTAACTGAGGAAGGTAGGAAAGATACTTATCGAGGTAAAGAAACAACGATAGGCAAAGCTACTTTCTCCCCTTTGGATTTGGTAGAAGAAATGAGCGAAAATTCTGCTTTAAGTTATAAGGCATCTTTAGCAATTATGAAAAAAATTAACCTTGATAATTTTATAAAAAATCCTCCTTTATTTATTAACAAGGCTGTTACGGTAATAAAAAATATTGAAGCAGATATGATGTTGAGATTGACAGAATATAAATTGACGGGCGAGTCTTTTCCTTTTAATTTCAATAATTATATAAAAGACATTCCTACCAATAAAAAGAGAAGTGTACTCACTACGCCCAAACGTGGGGTTTTTGATAAAATAATAATTGATAACAATAGTCTACCTGAACACGAGTTTGCCATTGCTGCGGATAATTATAAAGATGTCATTTGTTTTTTAAAATTACCATCTTATTATAAAATCCCATTGCCTACGGGTGCAACTTACAATCCTGATTTTGGTTTGGTGATGAAACGTAAAAGAATGAGAGGGGAGGAAGAACCTGAATTTTATTTTGTCATAGAAACTAAAGGTACGGACAGTATAGAAGATATAAAAAACATCAGAGAAGATGAAGTACGAAAAATAAAATATGCCATCAAACACTTTGCAGTTATCGGCATTGATGTTCACTACAAAGCACCGATTAGGCATTTCCAAACTTTTAAAGAAGAAGCAGATAAAACCATTGAAAAGGAATTGAGTAAGGAATAGAAAAATATTAATTTTATATTCCTCATTCAAAATTCAAAATTTACCATTCAAAATTAAATCATGGATAGCATCAACGATAAAATGCCCCTCACGCCTGACCACAACAAAGAACGATTGCAACAACTCAAAGCATTGATGCCTGACCTATTCACCAATGAGGGAAAACTCAATTCTAAGGAATTGCAAAAACTCATTGACCCTGATAGTATTAATGAAGTGGAACGCTATGAGTTTCGATGGTTTGGAAAAAGTCAATCCAAGCGAGAAGCATTTACTCCAACAGATGCAACTTTGGTATTTGATAAAGATAGAAGTATCAACCCAACGGAAACGGAGAACATCATCATTGAAGGTGAAAATCTACAAGTCCTTAAATTGCTCTCCAAAGGCTATCGTGATAAAATAAAATGTATCTATATCGACCCACCTTATAATACAGGAAAAGATTTTGTCTATAGTGATAGTTGGAAACAAGACCGCAAAGAATATTGGGAAGATGAAGAGGTGCTCGAAAATGGACTAAAAGTAGATACCAATGCTGATACCGATGGTCGCTATCATAGTAACTGGCTGAACATGATGTATAGTCGGCTATTGATTGCGAGACAATTATTACGGGATGATGGTGTTATTTTTATTTCGATTGATGATAATGAGGTACATCATTTACGGAAGTTATGTGATGAGGTTTTTGGGGAGGAGAATTTTTTAAGTGAAGTTGTTTGGCATAGTAAATATACAACATCTAATGATGCTAAATATTTATCTTCTCAGCATGAGTATGTTATTATTTATTCGAAAAGTAAAGATACTTTTGATGTTGGATTATTGGATAGGACAGAAAAAATGGATGCTGCATATAAAAATCCAGATGGAGATGAAAAAGGACGTTGGAAAGCAACTCCATTGCATGCGAAAAGTGGAAGTGATTCAGGTATTTACGAAATTACTTTTCCAAATGGAATTAAATGGAATTCACCTAAAGGTGCTTATCCAAGATATGCTAAAGACAAATTATTAGATTTTTATAATGAAAAAAGACTTCATTTTAACAGTAAAGGAGGAATTGATAAGAAGACTTATTTGTCAGAAGTTAAAAAAGGTAAAACAGTCGGTACAATATGGAATTATAAAGAAGTAGGTAGTTCACATCAAGCAAATGAAGAAATAGCATCACTTTTGGGAAAAGGAATTTTTGATAATCCGAAATCTATAAGACTCTTACAAAATTGTTTGAAAGTGGCAAATGGTACCGAAAGTATAATTTTAGATTTCTTTGGAGGTTCAGGGACTACTGCCCAAGCAGTTACCGAACTCAACCAATCCGACGGAGGCAACCGCAAATACATCCTAGTCCAACTCCCCGAAGCTACCGACCCTAAAAGCGAAGCCCACAAAGCAGGTTACAAAAAAATCAGCGACATCACCATCGAGCGTAACAAACGAGTGATAGATAAAATCCTCCAAGAAAAAGCCGACCACGAAGCCAACATCAAAAAACTAAACAAAGAAAATAAAGCTTTTCAAAAAGAAATCTCAAAATCACAAAAAGCAAATCCAACGCTTCCTCTCGAAGGTGCAGGAGATGATAAAGCCATCACCAAACTCAAAAAGAAAATCACCAAGAACGAAGCAGAGATTACAACTGCCAAGGAAGCCATCGAAAAAATAGAACAATTGGATAAAGGCTTTAAAGTATTTCAATTGGTCAAGTCTAATTTTCCAAGAGTAGAATTTGCACCAGATAGAGAAAAGACGGAGGAAGAGAATATGGAATTATTTCAAAAATATATTCGAGATAAAGAATCACAATTGGTGAATGTATTTAATAAAGATGCCTTGTTTACGGAGATATTAATCAAGCAAGGTTTTGAATTAAATTATACCTTAACGAAGCAAGAAAAATTTTCCAAAAATGAAATCTTCTTAGCCACCGATGGCAAGAAAGAAACTTTAATCTGTTTGGATATAAATATAGAGGAAGAGACCGTAGAGTTTTTTAAGAAAAATAAAGAACGTAGATTGATTGTTTTAGAACGAGCATTGGACACGACCAAAAAATGGAACTTTAAGCATTTTATGGGTGATGAAAAGTTTTTAGCGTTTTAAGAGTATGTAAAAAACATCGTCCTCTCAACCGTATTTACATTGTTATACAAAACCCTCTCAATCCCCAATCACAATATAATAATCCTCATTAATCTCTATCACCTCAATCTCCCAATCCAAAAGAGAACTCACCAAAACATCAACATCATAAAAAAAGTAAGGTAGCCCCCGTAAAAACGGGAGCTACCTTTAACCCCAAAAAACCAAATGAAAACTTCTTTATATTTATGAGATAACCAACTTAAGTTAGCCCACAATAATTTTTTTTTTAAAATGGTAGCTGAAACGATTATTGGGAAAGTTTCTTCAGCTACCATTTGTATGTAAATGGGATTGTTATAACATTTACCTTATAAAAAAGGGAACTATTCTTCCTTTATAAATACTTACGAGAAATAGATTTAAACTGGATGTTTAATAAGTATTTTTCTTAGAACGCACGACTTTTTGAGATGTTCATTAGGAAATTAAATAACAAAATAAAATGACTTACTTTTATGAAAAAATGTCGTAAAAAATGCAACATTAATGCTAGTTTTTACGCTTAAAAAATGGTATATTAGAGGTGCCACACATAAAGGATTTAATCGAATTCTCACTAGATTTAAACCTACCACAAAGAAACGGATAAACTGACTCAAGAGTCATCTCGAAATCGTCAGCAGGAGAAAAGATGAAATTGATGGATTGCTCAATTTCATTTTAATGAAACAGCGTTTGTTTCCTAAGGAACGATAAAAGAATAACTCCACCATTTGGACGGCTTCTTTTGTTCTCATTTTCTCTTTAAAATCAGTCATTCCCGATAGCTATCGGGACAACAATATTCCTTCTTTTAAAGAAAAACTGAGAACAAAATAATCTCGTCTAAATGATGGATTTATTCTTTTATCATTCCTTAACAATTTTCAAAATTTTAAAACAACAATTTAACTCAGCTTTACATGCTTAGAGCATTACTGATATTATTGGTTACTACACTTTTCTTCTCTTGTCTAAGGACAGAAGAGGATTCGCCTGCTCAATATACTCCCTTCCTAAATGTTGATAATACCTCCGCAGATTCCTTATTACAAAAAATGACCCTTGAAGAAAAACTAGGGCAAATGATAATGCTTAAAACTAATATGAAAAATGAGAATATACAAAGTTCTGTTTTTCAATGGGTTAAGGCTGGTCATATTGGAGGAATCATGCTCAATGACTTAGAAGTAGAGGAATACATTTCTCTTGTTGATACACTCAATCATATGAGTAGAATATTATTATTCAATAGTACAAAGGAAGTTGTATTGTTAAATAATCAATTTTCTGATGCTATCCAATTTCCGCAAGCACCTTCCATTGGTTCTATTTTTAATGATACGCTGCAAAAAGATTTAGAAACGCTTTATGTAAAACAATGCCAAGCCGTTGGTATTAATTTTTGTTTTACTCCTTCTGCCAACGAAGTTTCAAGCCGTAGTGAAAAATATCCAAATCAGATTTTTGAAAATAATAATAAACGTAAATTAGAACGTGCAAGTAGAGTGTTACAAAACCTTCAAAATGAAAAAATAATTTCCCTTGGTAATTCATTTAATGAATTTTATGAACTAGAAAATGATACAACTGGAGTCTTAGATTCTTTATTAATGAATCAAAGATTTTTAGCGGAAAGAGGAGTGTCAGGATTTTACATTGACCCGCAAATTTTTAAGATAGATAGTCTTCAAGGATTACAGACTTTTTTCTTAAAAAATTATTTGAAAAATAACATGGACTTTGATGGATTAGTGGTAGCAGAGGTTACGAAGGAAGCGACTATGGATAAATTGATTCATGCAGGGACAGATATTTTCATTGTAGAAGATTCTGCAAATGTATTGTTAAATCATTTAGTTGAATTTGTAAAAGAAGGTTTATTATCAGAGAAAGTAATTAATGAAAAGGTTAGAAATATTCTTTTAGCAAAAACATATCTAGGACTGGCTAACAAACCTGCTTTGATTAATAAAAAAAAGGCTTTAACTGCTTTAAAAAATCAACATTATAATTATTATGCTCGACAACTTTTTGAGCAGTCGATTACGATGGCTCATAATTATAATGACCTTTTACCCTATACCAAAACCTATCGGAGAGATTTTAGAATCATCAATGTAGGACAAGATAAGTTGGAAGTTTTTAAAGACTATTTTTCAAAATATGCCAACTATCAAAATTATAATCATAGACCAGATGATGTCGGAAACATCAAACCGCTGAAAACGGTTTTTCATAAGCATTCAACGGCTGTGGTAGTTTTAGATAATATTAAATTAGATACGGTTCAACATAAAGAATTTGTAAAATCCATTAATGACCTTTCTAAAAATGCAAAGGTTGCGATAGTCAATTTTGGGACTCCATTTAATCTTCAATGGTTTGATACTACGTTGACGATGATTCAAGTTTTTGAAAAAAATAAAATTACCGAATCATTAGTTCCTCAAGTTTTATTTGGTGGAATGAGAGCGAAGGGAAGTTTGCCATTGGCAATCAATGAACACTTGGTTTATGGAAAATCTGAAACTTCAAAGATTACTCGATTAAAATATACGGTTCCTCAGGAGGTTGGAATTTCCCCTGAAAAGTTGGTAGGGATTGATGCCATAATCCAATCTGCAATCAGTAAAAAGGCAACTCCTAGCGCGCAAGTTTTGGTGATAAAAGATGGTAAAGTTTTCTTTAATAAATCGTTTGGACATCACTCTTACAAAAAAAGACAGTCCGTTCGAAATTCTGATTTATATGACATCGCATCGATAACTAAAGTTGCTGCTACATCTATTGCAGCGATGAAATTGTATGAAGAAAAGAAATTTAAATTAGGAGATAGATTACGGAATCATTTTGACTTAGAAAAAAAATCTAAAATAGGGCGAGTAACATTTAAACAATTGTTGACGCACTCTTCTGGTCTACAAGCCAATATGCCCATCTCACAATATTACCTTAATAAAGATACCATCGTAGATGATTGCAATCAATATTTTTGCGCAAAACCCAATGTAGATTATTCGGTTCAGATAGCGAATCAGATGTATATGGATAAAAGATGGATAGATTCACTTTGGTATAAAGTAGAATCATTAACCCCTAAAAAAAGAGGTCGATATAAGTATAGTGATGTTAATTTTAATTTGGTTCAACGATTTATTGAGAAAGAAACTTCACAACCTTTAAATGATTATTTAGATGACAATTTTTATAAATCGCTAAACCTAAGAAGGACTGCATACCGCCCATTAGAGAAATTTAAAGCTACTCATATCACACCTACGGAGGTAGATGATCGTTGGAGAAATCAAACATTGAGAGGATTTGTTCATGACGAGTCGGCGAGTTTATTGGGTGGAGTAGCAGGTAATTCAGGATTGTTTTCTAATGCAAATGATCTGGGCGTTCTTTTTCAAATGTTATTGAATGGAGGTGTTTATGGGGAACAAAAATATTTGAAAAAAAGAACGATTCAAAATTTCACTAAAGCAAGTTATGGGAATCATAGAGGTTTGGGATTTGTAGTAAAAGGAAAAAGAGGAGCCAATTCACTCTCTACCAAAGCTTCTCGAAAAACTTATGGTCATACAGGATTTACAGGAACTTGTGTATGGGTTGATCCTGATAATGGATTGATTTATATTTTTCTTTCGAATAGAATTTACCCAAGTAAATCCAATACTAAATTATATCGAAACCAAGTTCGTCGCCGTGTCCATGATGTTATTTATAAAGCTTTGGATACTTATAAGGTAGGGGAGCATTCGGTGGAAAAGATATTAGTTGATTTGTAATATTCTAATTAGCCCAACCGTACCAAAAGCTATTTAACTTCTCTTTTAGTGCCAAAGCCTTGTTCTTGTATTTATCAGAAATATCGGAAGCGGTTAATTGTGCAATTGCCTCTAGTGTTTTTACTCGATCTCCATTTCCCATAATCATTAAAACACGATTCCATTTTACACGTTCAAAATTAATATTGGAAAGTTCGTAAGCTGCATTTTTCTCATTTTTTAAAACCAAATCAAAGGTCTCTTTTGCTTTTGAGAAATTATTAGTTGCATATAAATTTTCAGCAAGAAGATATTGATGTTCTAAATATAGTTTGCTAGTTGCAGGAGTTTGATCGATAACTTTGATGTCATTATTATTAATGGAAGGAGGTTCAAATTGATCCGCAATAATAGCTGCATTACTATAACTTCCGCTACTCCACATCAATGAACCAAAAAAACCTAAAATAAAAATCAGTCCAATAATAGGAATCCATTTTTGAAAAGCATTTTGTCGGTTGCGTTCTTTTTTTTTCATTAAAAATTATTTTATTTTGAGATAGCCGCTTCAATTCGATTAGGATAATCCGTGATGATTCCATCGACTCCAAATGCAATCATTCGTTTCATATCTTCCACTTCGTTCACGGTCCAAGGAATGACTCTAATATCTTGAGTATGCAAATCCTCAATAATCTCTTTGCTCAACAGTAAAAAATGAGGACTATAAATATCAGGCTTAAAAGTTATTTTTTCCAAATTTTTATTTGGGTGGTCTGTACTTTCAATTAAGTAAGCGACCACCATCGAAGGATTCTGTTTATGAATTTCCTCCAAAACATTAATATCAAAAGATTGGAGATTGCATCTATTTTCAATTCCTATTTCTTTTAATTCTGCTAAAATCAATCGTACATATTCTGCTGGTGGAGGTGTTTTTACATTATAATAATCAGGATGACTTTTTATTTCAATATCATAATTCGGTTTTGCTTTACCCGTTTTTTCACAATGAGCATCCACCGCTGCAACCATGTCTTTAAGTGAAGGTTTACTCACTTTCATCGGTTGCTGATCTGGAAAAAGTTTATTTCCTCGACTACCGACATCATATTTTTTGACCTCTTCATAAGTCATATTATAAATCAATAACTTTTCGCCTTCCTCTTCGGTAACAGGCGTGCCGTCAGGATGGGAACTTATTTTATGATTAAACCAAGGTTCATGTGTAACGATGACAGTCGTATCTTTTGCAATACATATATCCAATTCCAATGTAGAAACAGGATATTCTAAAGCTTTGATAAATGCGGGAATTGTATTTTCAGGAAGTAATCCTCTTGCGCCTCGGTGGCCTTGCCAGTCAATTTTTTTAGGATCGGTCATAGTGGTTTTAGCTGTTGATTTTGAAGGAGTATCATTGCACGAAGCAAATAATATAATCAGGGTAAAGATAAAAATTCGCATGAGTATTTTTTTTGCAAATATCTGAAATTTTAAATTAACAATAAACTAAAGAAAACTTTGGGGTGCAGCCCAAATTGTCGCTTCATCATTATTAGTTCAAATTCTGATTCGTGTAAATTTTCCATTTTGTAAAAAATGAATTCGAGCAAATTAAAAATAGAAGCCACGAATTAACACGAATTTTCTCTAATCAATTTGTGAAAATTCGTGTTAATTCGTGGCTTCTATTTTCTCTAATTTATTTTTTTCAAAAAAATATTGAATTTTCTCTAATCCTTCTCAACACCTTAACGACAATTTGGTCTGCACCCAAACGTTGAAACTAGGGAATTTATATTC
>Ga0114957_1002497_pt1 | contig 17609 bp, 11 predicted proteins | sample BantaG_FD_87175 | JGI IMG/M metagenome (GOLD analysis project Ga0114957, IMG submission 87175) | Marine algal microbial communities from Bantry Bay, Ireland - BantryBay_4 metaG | ecosystem: Host-associated > Algae > Red algae > Unclassified | place: Bantry Bay, Ireland | collected 2014-11-21 | reverse complement strand
TTTAATTTGAGAAAATAGAATTTAATTAGCTCGAATTCTAAAATATGCTTCGCATTTTTAGTGCTAATTTGAGCAAATTCGTGGCTAAAAATTTAGACTAGAGAAAAGTGTACGGTAGAGAAAAAATTGAAGTTTACAATTAAACAATCATTACAATCTGACAATTTTTTTTTAAAATTTAGATGAAGTTTACTTGAAAACTGTCCTTATAAAAATTCGAGATGATTCATGTTTTTATCCTTATGCTCACCCAATAATTTTCAAATAAATTAATATCAATAGAATTTATTCTACATGTAATTGTATGATGAATCGTAAAACGCCAAACGAATAAAGTCTGTTGTAAACCTCCTTTACTATGAAAATAAATTATCTTTTTACCTGTCTCTTTATTACACTATCGTACACCGTTTTTTCTCAATCCTCACTTTTTGGAGTTATTACTGATGCTGAAAATGGTGATGAATTGATAGGTGTCAATATTCTTTATGAAAATGAAGGAACGACCTCAGATTATGATGGGAGTTATTCATTGGAAATGCGACCAGGAGAGTATAACATTACATTTTCATATGTAGGATATCCTAGTATTGAAAAGAAAGTAATCATTGGAAATGAACCTGTTCGATTGGATATCAAATTGAAGTCAGGCGAAATTTTAACTCAAGTAAATGTAACCGCTGATATTGCAATTGAGCGAAAAACACCTGTTGCTTTTTCTAATATTCCTACCATAAAATTACAAGAAGAATTAGCAGCACAAGACATTCCTATGATTTTGAATTCTACTCCAGGAGCCTATGCAACTGCATCGGGTGGGGGAGATGGTGATGCTAGAATTACCATTCGTGGATTTAATCAAAGAAATGTAGCAGTAATGTTAGATGGAATTCCTGTGAATGATATGGAAAATGGATGGGTGTATTGGTCGAACTGGTTTGGGTTAGATTTGGTGACTAAAACGATGCAAGTCCAAAGAGGATTAGGTGCTTCCAAATTAGCAATTCCTTCTGTCGGAGGAACAATCAATATTTTGACAAAAGGAATTGAAGCTCGAAGAGGTGGAAGCGTAAGACAGGAGTTCGGAAATAATGGATATTTAAGAACGACTTTTGGATTGACTTCAGGAAGGATGAGTAATGGATGGGGCGTTTCTCTTGCGGGTTCATACAAACAAGGTGATGGTTGGGTTGATGGTAATTTTACCAAAGGATATTTTTACTACTTGCGTTTGGATAAACAAATAGGAAACCATTTGTTTAGTTTTTCAGGTTTTGGTGCTCCTCAAGAACATGGGCAGCGACCTTTTACTCAAGCGATTGGAAAATATTCTGAAGAGGAAGCTTTGAAATTAGGCGTTCCTCAAGATGTAATTGATGGACTAGGAAACCAAAAAGATAAAGGATTACAATACAATGAATTTTTTGGAACCTTTGAAGGAAGGGGAGTAAATACAAGTATAAATTATTATCATAAACCACAAATTAGTGCGCGTCATTCATGGCAAGCATCAGAGAAGTTTTTCCTTTCCAATGTTGCCTATTTATCTATAGGAAATGGAGGAGGTGCAAGAGTTAATAGTAGAATATATGATGAAGATGGACAAATTAATTTGACCAAAATGTATGCGGATAATGAGCCAAATGTCTTTAACCAAGGTCAGTCAAGTTTCTATCTTCGATCTAGTGTAAATAATCATTTTTGGATTGGCGCATTATCTACTTTTAAATATAGTATCAATAATGAGTTTACGCTTTCAGGTGGAGTTGACTTGCGTCAATATGAAGGTGGACATTATCGTACCGCTTATGATTTAATGGGAGGTGAATTTTTTAAAGGAGAAAGAAATTCGAGAATCAATAATAAAACAACACAATTAGGAGTAGATGATAAATTTAGTTACCACTACAATGGATTTGTAAGATGGGGAGGAGTGTTTGGTTTATTAGAATATTCAAAGGATAAGGTAAGTGCATTTCTTAATCTTTCCACAGCGGTGACTGGTTACAAAATGGAAGACTACCTATGGGACAAGGTGATTGAAATTGATGGCGAAAAAAGATATGTTGGATATTACGAAAATGAAAATATAGATATATTAGAAAGAGTTGTAGTAGATGGTAACACTATGTATACGGTTGATTCTCCAGCGCCTGCATCTTTGGCATATGCCGAAGCCAATGGATTGACCGTTGATTCTACCTCTGCTCAAAATCAAGTGATTGATTATATTTGGAAACCAACATTTACGATTAAAACTGGCGCATCCTATAATATTAATGATAATCATAGGGTGTTTGGAAACCTTGGATATTTTACTCGGGCACCTCGCTATAATAATGTACTCAATAGATTTTATACAGAACGAAGACCAATCTTAGATAACGATGGTAATCTTATTGATGTGGTGGAAGAAGCTGGGAAAATTACTAGAACTGCTAATACTGAAAATGAAAAAGTGTATGCAATTGAATTAGGATATGGTTTTAAAAGTCAAATATTTTCAGCTAATTTAAATAGTTATTATACCTCATGGAATAATAAACCATTGGATCGATTACCATCTGTTCTAGAAGATCCTAGTGATGCTGATTCTCCAAGAATACCAATTAACGTTTCAGGTATTTCAGCACTTCACAAAGGGATTGAATTAGATTTTGCAATAAAAGTTCATTCTCAAATTACCATCGAAGGTTTAGCTTCTTTAGGAGATTGGAAATGGAATTCTGCTTCGGATGGTACTTTGCCAGATGGTACTCCATTTCAATTTGATGCTAGAGGAGTTCATGTAGGAGATGCTGCACAAACTCAGTTTGGAGGAATGATTCGATATGAACCGATAAAAGGACTTTACATAAAAACTAAAGTAACTTACTTTGGGGATAACTATGCAAGTTTTTCTCCTGAGACGCTTCAAGGAGATGATGGAGGAAAAGATTCTTGGAAAATGCCTGATTATACTTTATTTGATTTTCATACAGGATATCGATTTAAAGTTAAAGGATTGAGATTCAATTTGAGATTTAACGTATTGAATATTTTAGATAATTTATATATTAGTGATGCTAGAAATAACGATACTTTTGTTTCTGCCATCAATCCTGATAATCCTGGATTCAATGCTCAAACTGCTTCTGTTCACTTTGGACAAGGTCGTCGATGGAATACAGGATTAACTGTTTCTTTTTAAAAATAATAAATAGCAAGGAGTCAGGAGCGAGGAAAGAGGAGTCAGGTGTTTGGTTTCTACGATTTATTATAACTCACGATAAATCGTAAAAACCAAACACCTGACTCCTCTTTCCTCGCTCCTGACTCCTATAAAAAAAAAAACTTAAATAAAATGAGAAAGATATTTGTAATCGCATTGTTATTATTATCCCAAGTCACTTCCCAATTTGGTCAAGCCGACATTGCTGATGCTCGAACTTATTCAGAAGGTTTGGGGGTAACAATAACAGGTATCGTTACCAATGATGATGAGTTTGGTCCTATTCGATATATTCAAGATGGTTCAGCGGGAATGCCATTTTATGATCCAACGATTGCTGCTCTAGTTGACCCAGGTGATGAGATTACTGTAACAGGAGAAATTGGATTTTTTAATGGATTGATTCAAGTAGTTAATGTAGTGAGTCATTCGATTAATTCTACTGGAAATTCTTTACCCGCTCCACAAGTAGTTACTCCGAATCAATTGGACTTAGATTCAGAGGCTGAATTGGTTACGATCAATAATATTATTTTTACCTCAGGGGGAGGTGGCGCACAATTTACAGGAAATACCACTTTTGATTTTACTGCAAATGGCGAATCTGCAGTAGTTTATATTAGAACTGGAAATCCTTTGGTAGGATTTACCATTCCAGAAACACCTGTGAATTTGACTGGAATTGTTTCTCAATTCAATGGTGTCTTTCAATTATTACCAAGAGGCGAATCTGATTTTGATGGTAATTTTGTAGATAATATTAAACAAACAAATATCACTACTTCAAGCTTTGATATTTCTTGGGAGTCGAATTTTATGGGAAGTTCTAGTTTAAAATATGGAACAGATCCAATGAACTTAAATCAAGAAATTAATGATGGAGGTTCAGCTATGGCTCATACCATTTCTTTAACAGGTTTAGAAGCGGCAACATTTTATTATGTTCAAGTCATTACCGAAAATGGAACTGATGTAGCTCAAAGTGCGGTTCGAGTTTTTTCCACAGAATCTAATTCCACAGGTGAAGTGAAAATATTTTTTAATCGAGGGGTTGATAATTCTTTTTCAACGGGAGTAGATGCTATCTATAAACCAGGTATTGAAATTATAGCAGAAATTGTTTCGCATATTGATAATGCTCAAACTTCAATTGATATGTGTATTTATAATATTAATCAATTGTCAATTGTTCAAGCGCTAAATGCAGCAGTTACACGTGGGGTGGTGGTGAGGTATATTGCTGATAATGGAACATTGAGTAGTGCATTGAGTGGAAGTGTTATTCCGATTGAATTTCCATTTCTTAAATTAAACGGGTCAGCATTGATGCATAATAAATTTATGATCGTAGATGCTGAATCACAGGATGATTCTTGGGTGATGTCTGGTTCTATGAACTTGACAAGTAATAATATTAGTGATGATTTTAATAATATTTTATTTCTACAAGATGAAGCATTAGCAAAATCATATACGATTGAATTTAATGAAATGTGGGGAGGAAGTGGACCAACACCAAGTGTGTTTTTAGTAAAAGTTGGCGATCAAAAGGCGGACAACACGCCTCATAATTTTATCATTGGAGGTGACTTGGTGGAAAGTTATTTTTCCCCATCAGATAATACTACTAATGCCATCACGAATGCACTTAGAACTGCTGAAAATGATATTCAATTTGCAGTACTTTCATTTACTATGAACGATATGCGAGATGCACTAATTGACCAACATAATGATGGTATTGCAGTTAGAGGTTTGATTGAAAGTATCCATGATTTAGGTGGAGATTTTGATGCGCTTGTAGCGGCTGGAGTGAATGTAATGCTTCATCCTGAACAATATGATATTCATCATAAATATGCGATTGTAGATGCCAATGCTCCTATGTCTGATCCTCAAGTAGTGACAGGTTCTCACAACTGGTCGGCAGGTGCGGAAAATTCAAATGATGAAAACACTTTGATTATTCATAGTGCAACAGTTGCCAACATTTTCCTTCAAGAATTTGAGGCTCGATTTGCTGGAATTTTGGAAAGTGTAAAAGGTGTAAAATCTATTCCAGGTTTTGAAGTGAACATTTTACCAAACCCAGTTCAAGATATTGCTACTATTCAAATGGATAGTGAAAATTCTGGTGATGTTGTAGTTACTCTTTGGGATATGAATGGACAACAATTACAATCGCGAATTATTAGAAAAGTTTACGGAACTGAATTGTTAGAAATGAATGTAGGATATTATCCTAATGGAAATTATTTGGTGAGCTTTCAAGTAGGAGAGCAGATTATGGCTAAGCAATTGGTGATTCAGAAATAAAATACGGACGCTCCGTTTGACGGACGTTACACTTGACGATAAACGTACGCTTCGCTTGATGGTTCATAATTTATTGAACATTAAGCGAAGCGTTTTTAGTTATCTCTAATGCATTATACTAGTTTTCATATTTTTCGACAATAAAAGGAATTGTCATTTTCCATAAATCACCAGTTTCTTCATCTTTTAATTGAGATTCAATCCGCAATTCATTTTGAAAATTTTGACATTTGGAAGTTGGAATATAGGTGATAAAACCAAGTTCATTATTATTGGTATGTTTATGTTTATAAAATTTCAAATCTGTAAGTAAATTGTTATTTAAATAGATTTTGAAATATTTTTGAGCGCACTCTATATCGAATTTGTCTTCAATTTTTCTGTTTTCCCTTCGTTCTAAGTCGGGGTCAGATTCATAGGTTCCACAAAATTCATCAGCAAATATTTTTTCTCTTTTGGGAAATGGAATAAACAGTCGAACGGCTGGATCTACGATAATATCTGATTGAATGATAGGTCGAAAAATAGTCTCCTGATTAAGGTTTTCATAAGAACTTTCTTGGATAAAATTAGGCGAAGTATGCGATTTGAAGTATTGACTGTTTTTAAAATACATCATATTACTATTAAGAATAAGTGGAAAGAGCGTGAGATAGGCGACTACACCAATAATGATATTTGCAGAAAATAATTTTTTCTTGGTAGCATTAGTCATAAAAATTATCGTTACATAATTGACTGGCTCATATGCGATGGAGTACATGTATTTTCCAAGACCTTTGAACATAGGATATTGATATTTTTTTACCCATTCCTTTTCTCTAAATTTTTTCATATTCATTACCATACCAATAACGGTGGGAATAGCCAGCAATGAAATGGAAAATAATAAAACTGCCAGTATTGAAATAGAAGGGATCAACCAATTGACCAAAGTTGCAATCAATAAAATAATACAAGTATTTAAAAAAATGGATAACAATATAATTGCACCAATAGCTGTTCCTGCAAATATACTACTACAAGACTTGTCCAAGCGAGAATTGAAGTCATCAATGTCTGAAAAATCCGCCATCCATTTTTGCATATAATCTTTACTGTATAATTTGAAATCAGGATTTGCACCATTGGGATATATCGAAACCAATCCTAATATTCCAATCCAAAGTGACCTTAATGCTAAATGTGAAATGAAACTTATAATCAATAAATTACTAGCAAAATATAGATAAATAAAAAGGAAGAAGAAGATATTCATGTATTCATGAGAGAAATTGAAAAGCGAATAATCCACCAAGTCGTCTACTAAACCAGGTAATTGTAATGACCCAAAAATAGCCAAACCAGATACCACTAGTTCAGCTTGCCAACTTTGTTTTTCCAGTATTTTTAACCACTTTGGTTTTTTCTTATTTTTTGATGGGATTTCGATTTCACTAGTTTTCTCAGTAGATTTATTTTCTTCCATTGCTTTCTATTTTTTTAGAATTATTACAATATAACCAAAATACAGTCGAAACGATAAATAGAATTAGACTTTTCTAAATTTCATTTATTAGATTTGCCTTTTAAAAAAATAAAAGTATGAAAGTTTTTCAAGCTAATTCAAGCCATATCGATCAAGTAGTAGATTTATTTGATGCCTATAGGGTTTGGTATCGAAAACCGTCTGATAAGGTGAGTGCAAAAGCCTTTTTGTTAGAGCGGATTTATGCTAAAGAATCAATAATATATGTTTGTGAAAATGAAAATCAACAACTAATTGGTTTTACACAATTGTATCCAATTTTCTCCTCTACTCGTATGAAAAGAATGTGGTTGTTAAATGATCTTTTTGTTCATAAGGATTTTAGAGGATTAGGTGTTTCAAAATTATTGATTCAAAAAGCCAAAGAAATGGCAAAGTCCAATAATGCTTGTGGGATTTTATTAGAAACAGAAAAGTCCAATGACATCGGAAATAAATTATATCCAAGCGAAGATTTTGAGTTGGAAGAAAATAATTTCTACTTTTGGGCGAATAAATAAGGACGGACGCTTCGCTTGACGGTCGTTCGCTTCGCATCACTTGACGAATGACGGACGCTTCGCTTGACGGTTCCCAATATTTGTGATTCACGTCATATTGATCGTCAAGCGAAGCGTCCGTAAAAAACTTTTAAAAAATAAGAAATGAAAAAAATCAATGTGTCCTCTGAAATTGGGACTTTAAAAAGAGTAATTGTTCATAGGCCTGATGAAGGGATTGAACGTGTTTCTCCAAAACGTGCAGAGGAGTTATTATTTGATGATATTGTTTATTTGCCTCAAATGCAAGAAGAGCATGATGTCTTTACAGGTATATTAAAAGCATTTTTAGGAGAAGAGAATGTTTTAGAAACACAGCAATTAATTTTTGAAGCTCTTGAAAATGATAAGGAAGGGAAAAAAGAGACGCTTGAGATGATTATTGATTTTGAAGAGTTACCTACTTCATTTATTGATGCATTATTAGCTAAACCCAATCAAGAACTTGCTGAGATTTTGATAACGGGTTATGATGAAAAAAATGATCATATTTTATTTGATCCTATCCCAAATTTTATTTTCACCCGAGATATAGCAATTACAGTTAATGATCATGTCATCATTACCAAGGCTGCAAAAATAGCTAGAGCTAGAGAAAATCTCCTTACTCGATTTATTTTTTGGTCGCATCCTATCTTTCAAGAACTGAAAGAAAAAGATCGTATTATTAATTTGAATAAAAAAGATGAATTCCCTCCATCAAAAAAAGGAGAATCTGTTTCGATAGAAGGAGGAGATGTGATGATCATTAATCAAGATTATCTATTGATTGGATGTAGTGAAAGAACCTCTCAACATGCTGTTCATTCATTGAGAGACATCTTATTCAAGAAAGGTGTCGTTAAAAATGTAGTACAAATCAATATTCCTGATGATCGATCTTATATGCATATTGATACGATTTTTACCCAAATTAATAATGACCATATTGCTGCGTTCAAACCTATTATTGTTGATGGTATGAGTTCGAATGTTGAAGTGCATAAAATCAATGGTACAAGTAGGTTTTATAACTCTGTTAAAGAATTTTTTCTCAATGAGATTAATCCGAACATGAAATTTATTTTGAGTGGCAATGGAGAATCACCCTATCAAGAAAGAGAACAATGGACAGATGGATGTAATCTTGTAGCACTTAAACCGGGAGTGGCTTTAACCTATGATCGCAATACGAAAACTAATGAGGCATTTGAAAAAATGGGATACCAAGTAATTCCCGCAATTGAATTGTTAGAAAAAATTAAAAAAGGAGAAATAAAAGCGGAAGAGGTTGCTAACACTATAATTACTTTACCATCAAATGAGTTGTCACGGGCTAGGGGAGGGTCGCATTGTATGACTTGTCCGATTGAACGAGTTTAGTTTTTAAATAAAAGGATACGATTTTTTGTCTTACAGGGAAAACGCGCAATTGTTTTACCTGAAAGAAGAAGGGAAGAAAGATTTACGATTTACGATTTGAGAAGTTTGTCGAAGATTGGTGAGTCAAAATTATTCGACAACCTTCTTAAATCATAAATCGTAAATCCGTCTTCCCTTTTTCAAATTATGATATTTTGATACTAATTTTTAGTCTTAGTTTTCTAAAAAAACCGTAACTATTCAGTATTGGCTAAAGCCAATTTGTTTTTCAACGCAGAGACGGAGAGACGCAGAGTTTTTTTAATTTTTCGAAGAAAAATTCTCTGCGCCTCTGCGTCTCTGCGTTGAAAAATATACAAAAATCAGCTTTGCTGAATAGGTACAAAAAACCAATAAATGTAAATGTTTACACATCAAACACAGTTAAGAGTTCGGTATGGAGAAACTGACCAAATGGGGTATCTCTATTATGGAAACTATGCCCAATATTTTGAAGTAGGCAGAGCAGAGATGATTCGCTCAATTGGATTGACTTATCGAGAAATGGAGATGGAACGAGGAATTTTAATGCCTGTTATGAGTTTGAATATGAGGTTTGTTCGTCCAGCTTTATATGATGAACTAATGACCATAACAACAACTCTACGAAAATTACCAGAAAAAACAATTACCTTTCATCATGAGATATTTAATGAAAAAAATAAACTTGTAAATGGTGGTTCCGTAAAACTAACTTTTGTGGATTCAAAAACAATGAAATCAGTTAGTGCACCTGATTTTTTGTTAGAGAAGTTGAATCCTTATTTTCCAAACCAGGAACACCTCGCTTGACGAATTACGAACCACGAATTCTAAATATTGTGAACCCGTGGTTCTTCTTGTTTGTTATCATATTTCTAAACTAAAAATATACATTTGAAAATTCCCCCCGTCAAAGAAATTAAAAATATAGTTTTCAATCTACCCATTATTTCAAATATGGTGGCTTGGTCTCAGCAAAACTCTTTGCCTGGTTTTTTTGATGTACCCATTTATGATGTCATTGATTTTATTTTAGTTGAGGTTAAACAATTCAACTTGACCATGCGAGCCAACTCAATGGCATTTAGTTTTTTTCTTTCCTTATTTCCTGCTATTCTAATTATTTTCACCTTGATTCCATATGTGTTGCCATATTTTTCAGGGTTTATTATTCCATATATTCCAGAGGATTTAATTGTGCGAGATCCATCAGGTGTTGTAAATTTTAGTCAAACGATTATTGAGCAAATTAGTGTTTTGCTTCAAGAAGTAAAGTTTTTACCTCAAGAAGCTGGAAATCAATTGGTGAATTTTATTCGAGAGGTAGCACTTGAGCCTAGGTTTGGATTATTATCCATTGGATTTTTCTTAGCTTTCTTTTTTGCATCGAATGGAATGTTGACGATGATGCATGGCTTTGAAAAATCTCATCGATCCTTTTTTGTTAAGCGATCTATTGTTAAAAAAAGAATTATTGGACTTTGGATCACCATACTTTTGGGCATATTAGTAATCGCAGCGGTGTTGCTAATTATTTTAGGAAATACATTGTTAAGTTATTTTTTCAATTATTTTGAATTGGACTATGTAATGAAGTTTAGCATTCAATTATTGAGGTGGATTATTTCTTTCTTTCTTTTCTATTTTGGTATTGCCATAATTTACCATTTTGGTATTTCCGTCAAATCTAATATCAAATATTTTTCTCCTGGAGCAACCCTAGCTACTTTTCTTTCTATTGCCTCTTCCATCGTTTTTGCTTGGTATGTCAATTCCTTTGGTGCTTATAATAAATTGTATGGAACGATTGGGACATTCATCGTAATAATGCTGTGGATCCAAATTAATTGCTTTATTATTTTAATCGGATTTGAATTGAATGCAGCTATTGCTGTCAACCGAGATTTGAAAAAATTTATAAATAAGAAGAACAAGCAATTAAAAAAAGAAGAAATAAAAAATAAGGGGAAATAGGGGATTGGTCAATTAGTTTATCAGGTAATATGATTATCGAATTTTTTTTGGATTCACGTTAGCCTAATAAACTATTTGATCAGTAAACTAATTCCCTAATCCTTTAATCCTTTTTGAAGAAAAGAAACTTATGTTGAATAGTTACGTTATTTTAAATTAGGAATTGGATACTTGAAGATAGTAATTTCTGAAATGAAAGAGTATTGTTAAATAAATAGTTAAAAAACAACATATGAAAAATAATTTATACAAATTCATTTGCATATGTTAAATACTTTTTTGTAAATTTACGCATTGGCTGATTAACGCCATTTTATACCAAAACTTCCAGTCTACATCTTTATCTTATTTTCCGTCCTTCAAAAAAAGTAACAATTAATATTTTATATAAAATATTAATTACACAATAGGTACCATATAAGTGAGTACCAAAAATCAACCGTTTTATTTTAACTCCTAAATGAAATACATTTTATGTAAATGTATCTGTTCATTTCATTGTCACAATTTGAGAGAATTGTAGGATGGTAATATTTGTGTTATTTATAATTTGTTATTTAGAAAATATTAAAAAAGCATTGTAGAAGTATTGTAAAGAGGAGGAGTTATTTATAAAAAATTGACTTAAAGACACATAATCAGAATTACATGATAAAAAAATTATTTTAGATCCCTATTAAACATATTGAACAAATTTTTATTTCATGAAACACTATCAAGAAAAACTCAATCTTCAATTAGATTGCTTAATTCAAAGATTCCTAGAATTGTCACAAAATCAAGAGTATTGTGCATTTACCAAGGATGAATTGATAAGTCTAGTTGATTATTATGAGTATGAAAACCTTACCGAAAATGCCCTTGAGGTTATTGAATACGGCATTAAATTTTTTAAAAATTCTCCTAGCTTTAAGATTCGTAAAACCCGAATCTTTCTTTACCATTATCATTTTCAATTGGCAATGGAAGTTTTAGATAAAAAACAATCTAAATCTTTAAGTCCCTCCCAACGCAAGATGTTAGAACTAGAAATTTTAATCGTTAAAAAAGAATTTGATGAAGCTATTGTATTGGTGGAGCAATTGAAAAGAGATTATTCTAGGACAAGAAAAATCTTAAGTAACGTCTTCTACCTTGAATCATCAATCTACGAAAGACTTAATATCTTTGATAGATCGTTTGAGTGTTTGAGTGAGGCATTATGGATTAATTATACTCATAAAGAGGCGCTTGGAAAGATTTGGATGATTACAGAACTTTCAAAAAATTGGAATGAAAGTGTATTGTTACATGAAGCCCTTTTAAAGAAAGAACATTATTCAGCATTAACATGGTTTAATTTAGGTCATGCTTATTATGGAAGTAATGAATATGATAAAGCAATTGAAGCATTTAATTGGTGTATCACCATAGATGAGGATAGTGAGACGGCCTATGTAGATCTTGCAGAAGTACTGGAAATTCAAGGACAATATTTGGAGGCAGCAAATTTCTTAAACTTTGCACTTTCAAAATTTACTACCGTTGAAGTTGATATTTATTTTAGATGTGGAGAATGTTATGTTAGGGCTGAAAAATATGATGAAGCAATAAAGGTATTAAAGAAAGGATTGGAAGTATTTGATGACCCAGACTTATGGTTTTGGTTAGGGGAAGCTTATCGGATGCAAAATAAATTTCATAAGGTTATTGAGTTTTATAACAATGCATTAGCAATTTCTGATTTTAGAGATGATATTCATAAAAGTTTAGGGGTGAGTTATTTTTATTTAGGTGAATATGAAAAAGCCGAAGAACATCTTGAAAAAGCAATAGAATTTGCTCCTCATGATCCAAGTTATAGAACAGTTTTAGCAAGTATTCAACTTAATATCAATGAGTTAGAACGGGTAGAAGAGATTCTTTTAGATGCTGTAGAAGAAATTCCATGCGTTAGTTTGCAATATCAGTTAGCGGCCATTTTAATTTTAAATGGTAAACGTAAGAATGGAATAAAAACACTAGAAGAGGCACTTAAAGAGGAGCCTAGTCTAATCGAGGAATTCTTTAATTTTGCCCCAGAATTGGATAAAGAAGATGATGACATAGATCATATGATTAAATACTATTACCCTGAATGGAACAGGGATTAATCCTACAACTACTTTTAAAGCAAAATTTAAAGTCCCTAGATATTAATTTGGGGACTTTTTTTATTTTTAATATCTTGTCTAACCAAATCTCAAAATTCCTTGAAATACTAATCAATACCCTTCCCGAAACCTTTTTTTAATAATTAAAAGAGAATTTAAACAAACACAACTATGTTACGAAAGCCCAAACCTCGTGAGTACGCTTCGTACTACGGGACTTATATTGGTTACGTTAAGGGAAAGGATTTTATTAAACACCTAATTGATTTAAGAGCATCGACAATAAAATACTTGTCGGATCTTTCCGCAGATCAATGGGATTACCGGTACGAACCTGAAAAGTGGTCGGTAAAAGAAGTCCTACTTCATATTATTGATACCGAAAGAATATTTTCCTACCGTGCTTTAAGAATTGGTAGAAATGATCAAACGGCGTTAGCTGGATTTGAGCAAAACGATTATGTTAACTTTTACCACTCGGATCAAAGAACTCCAGCTTCGATTGTTGCAGAATACAAAGCATCAAGAAGTGCTTCTATTCATTTGTATCAAAATTTTCAAAAGGAAGATTTAAATAGAATTGGTAAAGCAAGTGGTTTTGATGTGTCGGTTCTTGCCTTAGGTTTCATGACCGTTGGTCATGAAATGCATCATATTAAAATATTAAAGGAGAGGTATTTTCCTAAAGATGAAACAGTAAAGGAAGGGTAGTTGCTTAGTTCTAAATAAATTGATGTGTGTATGAAAACGAACCATGGACGCTTCTCTTGACGAACTACGAACCACGGACAAAACGTATATCGGCCGTGGTTCGTGGTTCGTCAAGCGAAGCGTCCGTGGTTCGTTTTCATACACACATCAATTCATTTAGAACTAGTTTTTTTTATTAATCTTGCAATTGCCATAACCAGGAATTTTCATTAGTGAAGTAACCAATTTTACTTCCTTGTTCTATTTTAATGGTATTCCTATTCACCATCTTTATGAAATCATAAATAGGTGGTAATATTTCATTGCCTTGATTGTCATATAATCCATAAAGTTGAGCGGAGATAGCTGAGAACATATTATTAGGTAATCTAAAAATTTTGTTGAATTTGTTTGGAATTATTTCGTAACCATGTTGAGAAATGGTTCCCCATTTATTATTATCAAAACAGACTAAGCCAATATCTTGTTGGTAGGGTTCTACTGTTTTAAATCGTTTGATTCCAAATAAGCGATTACCCAGACTATCGGTGTAATAACAATAGGTATCCGTAATTATTCCACCAGCATTTGTAATGATTCTTTTAAATCCATATTTTTCTTCTGAGAAATGTAAGATCATCCCATTTTTTTCCAGTTGTATTTCATTCCCATTTCTGTCAATAACAATATTGGCTCCTTCTTTAGAACGGTTAAGCGCAACAATTGCCTTTCCATTATTAAAAGCTCCTGCTATTTTGAATTTTCCTTTAAATGCCAAATTATTATTGATATCAATGTACTCCCATAAATAAGAGAAACCCCTTTGTACCGCAACTAAGCCTTCTGAGAAATTTCCAACGGCTCGATATTCTGCGGGAATAATTTCTTTTCCCATCAAATCAACAAAACCAATGCCCTTGGAAGTCACTACTTTTGCATACCCATCTACAAATGGAAATATCTTGTTATAAATACAAGGCGTCAAAGTTTCCCCATTACGATTTATCAGGCCAAAATTCCCCATGTTGTTTTCTTGAACTTGAGCGATTCCATTTTTATCAAAAGCAAAAATTAAATCATATCGTTTTGGAGCTAAAACAAATTCACCTTTTTTATTAATAACACCAGTCTTTCTATTTTTTACAACTCTTGCTCTATCTTGTTTAAAATCAAAAGCTTTAGTGTAAATTGAACCGATGATAACTTCCCCATTTTTATCTATGAAACCGTATAAGTTTTTTTCAAATCTTTTAATTTTAAACCAACAAAGTCCATCTGAAAAATTTCCTAATCCAATATATTCCTTTCCCCTAAAATCCAATTGGACTTCCATGTTAGAGTCAATAAAATACCATCCTTCATCATCTTGAATACTTGCCCAACCTTCACTAAAAGAATTAACAGTAAGATATTTACATGCTAAAATTTCATTACCTTCCTCATTTACCAAACCCCATTTGTCGTCCTTTTGAACAGCACAAAATCCCTCTGAAAATTTTTTAAATTTATCATAACCCCAACTAACTACAGCATTGCCAATATCATTATAATAGACAGGTCTTCTATTTTTAACGCCAGCTTGTAAAAAATCACCAGTTCTTTTGATGCTTTTATAAGTGAAATCTAAAACAGGTTGGTTGCGGTCATTGATTGCTCCCCAATCTTCTTTTTTGCAAATAGCCGTTCCATTATCAAAATCTTTTACAAATTCATATTCGGGTGCAATAATGACATTTCCTAAAGTATCAATAAAACCCCACGTTCCTCCAATCCACCATAGCTCGGAAGTTGGGGCAGTAATAAATCGGTTAAATCGAATATTAAAGTCCTGTTGAAATTTGAAAGAACTAAGAATCTTATTTCCTTTTTCATCTTGTTTTTTGACTTTACTAGGATGGCTATTGATGCAAACTCTAGCCTTTCCAAAATAAAATTCACCTATATAATTGAAAGTATTTTTATTGTTAGAAATGACTCCTTTTTTATTGATTAATTTGAAATTACCAGCCTTATCCAAACAAGCAGCGTAGGGAAGATCATATTCAAAGTCCTCCACTCGAATACCCATTAAATCAAATCCTGAAATAAATTTCTCCTGTTGATGACTATAAACTCCAATCCCAAAACTTCCTTTTTTTGCATTGATGGTTAATAATTCCAAATAATCATTTGCTTCGATTTTATCATCATAACTATAAACGATGGTTAAATCTGTAAAAGGTATTTTTCTAGTATGTTCGTATTCAGGAGCGATGATTATATCTTTATTACTTTTTCGCCTTAATCCCCATTTCCCCCAATCCTTAAACCATTCAACATCACTTTTATCAATTTGACTGTAATCAGGCGTTTTTTTTACTCCCCGTCCACTTGGTCGTCCTCTAAATCCTAAACCTCTATTTGAAAATGGATTAATATTAGGAATGGTTTCTTCATCTTCATAGCCTACACGGAGTGTGTACACTTCAGGATAAATATCAACAAGTGTTAGTCGTTCCTCATTATCCATTTCATAATAATTCATAGCTTGCCCTTTAAAGGCTTTGACAAACTCGTCTTGAAATTGAAAAGATTCAAATTGAACAGGAGCAACTAATTCGCCTTTTCTGTTGAGTAATCCTTTTTTAGAATTCTTTATGGCGTATGCAAATGAATTTTTAAAAGTAGTGATGTCATCATATTCGGTAGGAGTAATTAGCCCTTGATTAAGATTGTAAATACCTTGTTTAAATTTTAAAACTTTAAAAAGACTATCACCATCCAGCATTTCAATATTGGTATAATGGGGTGGAATTACTTCATTGCCAAGTGTATCAATCAACCCCACTAAACCATCTTTTTTTCCAATGATAAAATCGTTATCAAATTTATCAAAGTTATCAAAATTAGTTTTGGTAGAAATGTAATCATTGATTTTAAAGGAATAAATCTTACTAGATTTTGAAACACTAGAAAAGAAAGCTATAAATGATTTTGAAATAGGTCTAGCATTAGTCCATTCGTTTGAAGAGGCAACTAAAATTTCTTGATGCGCATTTCTTATTTCATAATATTTCTTTTTGACTAAAAAATGTTTAGGCGAAATAATGGTAATGAAATCGTATTCCGCAGGGAAGATGATTTTATTTTTAAAACTGATTAATCCTTTCTTTTCTATTTCTAAGGATTCTTCGGTTTGGAAATTAAGGAAGGGTTGCCGAATTTTATTAACTTCTAATAAAGCATATTGATTGGGAATCACATATCCTTCTCCTTTTTTTACTAAACCATATTTCCCATTTTCCTTAACAATAAAATGTTCTCTGTCTCTAGGAATAGGAATGACTTCCTCATATTTTCCATCAAAAATAGTCTGACCAGATTGATCCACGACTAATAAATGATTATTATTTTTTACGGTAAAAACAGAATCAGCAAAGGCATTAATGATTTCATCAAAATTAGGAGAGAGGATTTCTTCTCCTTGGGTATTGATTAAACCCAATCGACCATTGAGTTGAACAATCACATAAGGAGCAGTTATTACACTTCCAAACATTCCACCGCTTCCAATTTTATCACCTAATAAATCATATTTAGGCTCCATTACCATAGTTCCATTTCCATCTATCAATCCCCATTTATGATCGACTTTGACAGGAAGAAGGTTGGTTCCTTCAAATTGGGCAAATGAAAAAGTGGTTAAGAATAATAAGGTAACACACCATGTAAATTGAAGTATAAATCGCATAGCATAGTTTTCAGAATTACGATACAATGGGAGGAATTGTTAGATGGTTTCGCTTCGCTAATTGTTAGATTGTTACTGTAGAGTTAATTAGAAAAATTATATTTCT
>Ga0114957_1002495_pt1 | contig 17614 bp, 14 predicted proteins | sample BantaG_FD_87175 | JGI IMG/M metagenome (GOLD analysis project Ga0114957, IMG submission 87175) | Marine algal microbial communities from Bantry Bay, Ireland - BantryBay_4 metaG | ecosystem: Host-associated > Algae > Red algae > Unclassified | place: Bantry Bay, Ireland | collected 2014-11-21 | reverse complement strand
CGCTTGACAATAGACGGACGCTACGCTTGACGGTCAAATAATTGTGAATCAGTCAAACGTAGCGTCCGTCCATCGGTTAATTAATCTTCTACTTCGACAACCATTTCAATCTCTACGGCTAAGTTTTTAGGCAATGAATTCATTCCAACTGCTGATCGAGCATGCTTTCCTCGTTCCCCAAATACTTCAACCATTAAATCAGAAAAGCCATTGATAACTTGAGAATGTTCTGTAAAGTCAGGAGTAGCATTTACCATACCTAGTACTTTCACAATTCGTTTTACTTTACTTAAATTTCCTAACTCAGCTTGCAAAGAAGCCAATAAGCGAATTCCTGCTAACCGTGCTGCTTCTTTTCCCTGCTCAATAGTAAGGTCGTCGCCTAATTTTCCAGTATATAATGTGCCGTCAGGATTAGCAGAACCTTTACCTGCGGTATAAACTAAGTTACCAGTTCGTACGGTATGCACATAATTGGCAAGTGGTTTTTTTAATTTTGGAAGAGTAATGTTGAGTGTTTTTAAATTAGCGGCAACATCTACTGTTGGTAAATCATCCTTTTTAGGAGAGGATAAAGAGGTAGATGGATTAGAATTATCGCAACTAAATATCAAGAAAAGACATATAAATAATAGTGGATTTTTCATGATTGTCTTGAATTTGTATTGAAAAACGAATGAAAATCTATAAATCTGCTGAAATTAAAAAAAATGGTTCACCTTTTTTAATAGATTGATTAAATAGTCGGAACGCAGAGATATAATATAAAATAACACCCCAAGAGATTTTAACCGTATTTCGGTTCCAAACTATGGTCAGCTTTGGCTGATTATGAATTGACAACAGCATATCCAGACAACTTGGTTTTGTTTTAAAATAAAACCAAGTTGGATTTCTAAAATTAACAACCCCACGAAAATCAAACGTTACAATTTTATTTTCACCATAATAAATAAACAATTTTTTTAATTTCCCCTTTTTTAAATAGTTTATTCTAAACAGTATTTGTATAGAGAATTTTAAAGCCTAATAAATATAAATACGAGGTTTTTGACAAATTCAAAATTTATCATTCAAAATTAACTCTAATACAAATTACTAACTTAGAAACTTATTATCAAACATAACTCTATCGAGAGGAAATATTACATTTGCACTATGAAAAATTTAGATTTAATAGAAAAATACCTAAGCGAAGAACTCAACTCAAAAGAGCAATCTGAGTTTGATACGCTTAAAAAAAATGACGCAGATTTTGCGGAGGAAGTTCAAATGGCGGTTGCAGTCAATGCGGATTTTAATATCAAACAAAAAACGCGATGGCAATCACTTATTAAAGAACAAGCGACTCCTGTATTAGAAACACAGGAAGCAAAAGTTCGAACGATGACTCCACGTAAATCTTCATTTAATTGGATTAGAAGTATCGCTGCTGTATTTATCCTTGGATTAGGATTATCGCTAGCTTGGATGATTTTTGCTAGCCCAGATGTGAATACTTTGGCTAATGAAGAATTAATTGATGTCTATAAAGCACCTACTTCATTAATGAGTGTATCGGAAGAAGAAGTTGTGGATGCCAATTGGAACAATGCCATTCAAGCCTATAGAGATGGACAATTTTCAGTAGCAGTAGCTGCTATTGGAAGTTCAATAAAAAAGAATCCTGAAAAATTAGACGAGAAGAATTTTTACTTAGGATTAAGTTACTTGTATGAAGATGCTCCTGATCTTGATAAAGCAATCAGTCATCTAGAGACAAGTAAAGAGATGAACGATCTTTACAGCGCAGAAGCCAACTGGTTTATGAGTTTGGCTTACTTGAAAAAAGGAAATAAAGAAAATGCTAAAACTTTACTACAAGAGGTTGTTGATGCAGCAACTTGGAAGAAAGCGGAAGCAATTGCCTTACTGAATAATTTATAAAGAGTCCCCAATTCCAAATGCCGAACGTTCTATTTTCCTTGGGATTGTAAGCTAGTCATCTAGGAAAATAAGGAACTACTTCAAAGAGTTTTTCGTTTTATGCTTTAGAATATAATGACCGAATGGTATGTACCGTTCGGTCATTTTTTTGTGTGATACCTCTGATAATTTTAAAAGATTTATATTTTTGTATCTTAATCGCAATCATGAAAGAACTCGAAATAAGAACAGTCAATGTTATCCGCTATGTCACTCCACTTAGAGAAGGAGGATCGATGCCTGCAATCGTAGAAGCGGATGATGGATTTTTATATGTTATAAAATTTAGAGGAGCAGGGCAAGGTAAAAAAGCTTTGATTTCAGAACTCATTGGAGGAGAACTAGCAAGAATCTTAGGACTAAAAGTTCCTGAATTAGTTTTTATGAATCTGGATGACTCGTTCAGTAAGTTAGAACCAGATGAAGAAATTCAAGACTTACTTAAGTTTAGTGTAGGGCTTAATCTTGGACTCCATTACCTTTCAGGTTCTATCACTTATGATCCTTTAGTTTCTGTTGCTGATCCATTGTCTGCCTCAAAAGTAGTATTGCTAGATAGTATGATTACAAATATGGATCGTACAGCAAGGAATACAAATTTATTAAATTGGAATAAAGAATTGTGGTTGATCGATCATGGTGCAAGTTTATACTTTCATCATAATTGGGATAGTTGGAAGACTCATATTGACCGCACCTTTCCTTTAATCAAAGATCATGTTTTATTGGAAAGGGCTACCTTATTGGAGGAGGCTGCTAGTGACATTAAAAAGGTGGTGAATGAGAAAGTCATTGACAAAATTGTTGCATTGATTCCCGATGAATGGTTGATGGAAGAATCCGATTCTTTTGGTCCTGATGAAAAGAAAAAGATCTACGCTACCATTTTAAATAATAAATTATCTAATCTCGATTTACTCACTAAAGAAGCAAACGATGCAAGGTAAACAAGTATTTGAATATGCCTTTATTCGCTTTGTACCGAGAGTCGAGCGAGAGGAATTTATAAATGTTGGGGTAATTTTATTTTGTAAAAGAAAAAAATATATTGATGTCAAAATTCATTTGGATGAGGAACGGTTGAGGGCTTTTTCAAAAGATGTAGATGTTGAGGAATTGAGAGATTATTTGAAAAGTTGGAATTTGATTTGTCAAGGAAATTCAGAAGGTGGAAAGATTGCAGAATTGGATATGGCAGCTCGGTTTCGGTGGTTGACTGCTTCGAGGAGTACGATTATTCAGCATTCAAATGTACATACGGGAGTTTGTGAGAATCCAGATTTGATGTTGGAAAGATTGTTTGAAAAATATGTTTTGTAGCTGCCGGGCTTCAGCCCGCAGAAAAAAAGAAATACAATGATAAAACATTTCAAAAAAATAACAGGAACTGGAAAATATCTCCAATTCAATCATACCTCATCCGAATCAAAAACAAAAGATTTCGGAAAGATAAATTTGATTTATGGAAATAATGGAAGTGGTAAAACTACCCTTGCACTCCTTCTTCGTTCCTTGCAAGGCAATGATGAATTACTCCAACGCAAAAGATCTTTTGATCGCTCCGTCCCTCAAGAAGTTTCAATTATAACAGATCAATTACAAGATCCAAATTTTGAATATGACAAAGGGAAATGGAATCAGCATTTATCTGACATTGAGATTTTTGATGTGCATTTTATCAATGATAATATTCATACTGGATTAGAAATTCAAAATGAACACAAGAAGAATTTATTCGAAGTGATTCTTGGAAAACAAGGGGTGCAACTCAAAGAAGAAATTGCGGTACTCAAAGAAAGAATTAGTAAAGGAAATAAAGTTATTCGGGAAACAGGAAAATTAATTGAAGCGCATATTGGACAAGCATTTACAGTAACTGAATATTGTGATTTGGAATATGATGAGGATGTTGAAGAAAAAATAAAATGGAAAGAACAAGAAATTGAAACCGCTTCCAATATCGAAACTATTCAAAAAAAACCATTACTTCAACAATTACCTTTAATTGTTTTACCATACGAGAAAATGGATGTTGAAAGTATTTTGCAACAATCCATTGATAATATTTCAGACGATTTTTTACAGCAATTCGAAGATCATAAAAATCATCTCAATATGCAAGGTGAGGCGGAGGAATGGATTCAAGAAGGTTTTAATGCAATGCAAAATGAGACTTGCCCTTTCTGTGCACAGACTGTAGATAGTTCAAAAATAATTGCAGTTTACCAACAATATTTTAATGAGGAATATCGAGGACTTTTAGAAAAAATAAGCCGCTTAGAACGGGCGGTCGAATCAGCAAATTTAGAAGCCAATTTATTTGAAATCGAAAATAAAATTTCTTCAAATTTATTGCTAATTGATTTTTGGAAAAAATATGTTACCGCTCCTATTAACTTACAATCTGTTTTGGATAAAAAAGAAAACTTGTTAAATGCTTTTGAAAAAGTAAAAAAAGTTGTTGAAAAAAAATCTAAAAATCCAATCCATTCACAATCCATAGAAACATTGGAATTACTTGACAAACAAGTAGTTGACATCAACGATACATTAAATGGTTTTAACGAGAAAATTAGTTTTTTCAATGAAGGAATCGAAACGGTAAAAGCTGCCGAAACCCCACAAATGGAAAAGCTTCAACAGGAACACCAACAACTCTTAGCGATCCAAAAACGTAATCTTCCAGAGATTGTGGAATCTTGTAACAACATAAATACTTACTCCGCTGCAATTACTCGTTTTAGACAAACTATGAAAGATAAGCAAGCGGAATTGGACATATTTAAGCAGGTGGTTTTTACCTCTTTTGGTAATAAAGTAAATGAGTTCTTAAAAATATTTGCTCCGTATTTACAATTGAAAAATTTAGATAGTGGTTACATTGGAAGTAGTACTAATCCTATGGTCAAATTTGGATTATATGTAAATGGTAATGCGCTTAATCAGAAAAAAAATGCAGTAGAATCTACAATTAAATATTCATTGAGTGAAGGTGATAAGAGTGCGTTTGCACTTTCATTTTTTATGGCAAAATTAGAATTGGATAAAAATCTTGAAAATAAAATTATTGTATTGGATGATCCAATTTCAAGTTTTGATAATCATCGTAAAAAGGCAATGCTGGAACAATTGAAAAAATTGAGTAGTAAAGTGAATCAACTTTTTTTGTTGACACACGATAAAGGTTTGGCTAATGATTTTATCAAAAAAATAAAGTCAGAAAAATTGGAGATACATTGTTATGATATTGGATTTGATGGGAAGTCAGCGGAGATACTGAATTTGGATATTGATTTTTAACTACAAAAGATACAAAAGATGGACAAAAGATTTTTTCACATAGTATTGTGAGTATTATTACAGAACTATGTGAAAAAATCTTTTGTCCATCTTTTGTATCTTTTGTGGTTAAATTCAAATAATGATTTATTCATATATCTTCTCCACAACAACCACCCAACAAAAAGAGTCAGCACCAACATACTAATCGCCGCAAGCAACGTCCAATTATTCGATAATTTATCAGGAGTATAAAGCGGAATCATATCTCCGACAGGTACGAAACCTGCCCAATAAAGTGGATGTTGACGTTTAGTAGGCGTATTAGAATCATTGAGATATTCAAGTTTAGCTTTTCGTAACGCTTCATCTTTTGATGCACCAATTTTTATCTGTTCGAAAAAATTATTAGTAATAGTTGCCGTTTCATCATCAGGTACACTCCAAAGACTCATCACAATACTAGGACATCCTGCATAAGCAAATGATCTGGACAAACTCAAAATTCCCTCACCTCGATTAATTTTTCCAAAACCAGAATTACACGCTCCAATAAAAACCATTCGAGCATCAATATTCATGTTATACAATTCCGCAGAAGTAAGAAAATTATCTTCATTATCTTCCTCTGTTTGAGAAAAAATCAAATGAGAATTGAGTGGATTAATATCATCATAAACACCATGCATCGCTAAATGCAAAATATCAAAATGATGGCAAGTATCTTTAAAAAGAGCCTCTGTTGCTTGTTCTTCAACAAAGGCAGCACCATTTAATAAAGTTGCAATCTGTTCCACTCCCTTTCGAGAAGCAGGCAAATCAACATACCTTCCTTTTTTAAAATATTGGTAACTATTTGGTTTGCTGGCAAGAGATAATTTACCTGAACTATAAGCAGGAGCAAAACCGACGTAGCGTAAATCTTTTGTTAAAACGTCATCTTCTGATTGATTTAAAAGCATTGAACTAGAAAAGGCATAACTGATCGCATAGCGCTGCATCAGATAATTTAATTTAGCATAATTGATAGAAGTGAAATCAGGTTTTTGATAGAGTAAAATTTCAAAAGGAATATAACCCAACTTGCCATCAGGAATGATAATCAACTTTGAAAAAGATCGTTTGGGAAAATGACTTAAAGGTTCTTCCAATAATATTTGATGTAACTCATGAGCACTAGAAGTATAAGCATTCCAAGCATGAGTAATGGAATCACCATGAGTGATATAATTAAAATCGGTTACGGATTTTCTAAAAGTATAAATCAAACTATCAAAGTTAGAAGGCTTATTGATGATATCGACAAAAGCATCTCCTGAGGTAATTCCAAAAACGAAAAGTTGATTTTCTCCAGACATAAATTCAATCAATGTCGTGCCATTTTCAAGGGTCGCTTGAAGTTGTCCTAACGAGGCAACTGAATTATCATATTTGAGTGCGTAGTAATGAGGATAGTCTTTTTCCAATTGTAAAACGAATTGGTTGTAGGCTTCTTTACTTTCTAATAATCGCTCTTGCGCCGAAGTGATTTTTAAGCTGTCTTTTGCTTGAGAAGCATTCATTAACAATTTTTGAGCATGAGAAATATTTATTTTTAAAACAATCTCTTTTGCTTCTAAGGAGTCAGGCAAATCTGCAAATCGTAATGCTTCATCATTGGCAAAGGATTGAAGTAACGCATTGGATTTACTTTTTTCAGAAAAATAAAAAGCTTTCGAAATATATTTTTTATCCTTTGTATGATTTTTTAAAACCAAACAAGTGTATATCGCTTCTTCATAAACTTTAGATGCCGTTTGGTTAAAAATAAACTGATCGCTATAACCAATAAATGATCTTCGGATTTCGTCAATCAAAGTATCACATAAATTGAAATTCTCAAAAGCTAATTCTATATGTTGGAATCTGCCTTTAGAAATAAAAAGTTTTGTCAATGCTTGTGCCTTGAGAGAAAGCGTAGAAAGAAATATATTTTTATCTAAAACTTGGTCAAGAGGAGGTGTTTTGGAAATATCTTCAGTTTCGAATATAAAAGGAAGATTGGAATTAAGAGAATTTTGAAAATGTTCTAAAGCCATTTCATAACCACCCTTTTTTAAAAAAGTCTCACCGATGTGTCGCTCCACTTTAGCGATAGATAAATGTCTTGCGCCATAGAAATCTTCAAATTTTGAAAAAGCATTGTTATAAAAAGCGAGTGCTTGATCATATTTTTTTAATTCGAAATAAATCGTTCCGATATCACTCCAATTTTGTGCTACCTGAGGATGCTCATCTCCATAAAGCAATTCATTGACGGCTAAGGATTTTTTATAATAAAATAATGCAGAATCAAGCTGCCCTTGATTTTGCATTACTGCTGCAATATTATTATAGCTTGCCGCAGCATCTTTATGTTGCAAGCCTTTATGATATTCAACTTGTTCGAGTGCTTGTTGATAAAATTCACGTGCATGATTATAATTTCCACGAAGCGTGTATATCTTTCCAATATTATTTAAAAAAGGGGCACGTTCAGGATGCTCACTTCCTTTGATTTCTTCAAAAACAGTTAACCCTCTCTGGGTATTCATCAATCCTAAATCATAATTTCCTTTAGCCATATAAGCCTCTCCTAATCGAAAGTATCCTTCCACTACAACAAGTTGTTTTTCACCACCTTCATTTTTTAAAATATTGATTGCTTTTTGAAGCAATTCGATTCCACGCTGATGATCTCCTTTTGAAGAATATATTTTTCCAAAAGCACTCATAGTTAATGCTGTAGATGGATGTTTTTCACCAAAGACACTTTGATTAATATCTAAAGCTTTTTGAAGATATTCAAAAGCAATATCTGTTTGCTCTAATTGATTTTGAATGAGACCGATGGCTTGGTATGATTCTGCTAAACTTGGATGGTTTTTTTCAAATTTTTCACTTCGGATGTTTAAAGCTTTTTCATGGAATTTTAATGCATCCTTATATTTTGAATCTTTGCTTTCTATTAGTCCTAATAAATAATATGCGCTCGCAGCAAGTGTATCTTTTGAAGAAGTATATCTTAATATTCGATTGGCTGATTTTTTAGCTTGATAATTATCATCATCTAAAATATAGGTTTGAGTAATTTTTAGAAGGGTCTGAATTCTTTGCGTTTTATTACCTCTTTTTTTAAAAATACGTTCAGCGGATTTTAGTTTTTTTAAGGCATTCTTGTACACCCTGTCCTTAACCAATAACTGACTTTCGTCCAATAAGGCATTGGCACGGTCGGTTTGGGCAGAAGAGGGGAGGATTACCACAAAAAATAAAAATAGCACAAATGCTAATCGCATGAATTCTTTAGATTATTGATACTCTAATAAATTATTAGAGATTATTTAGGGTTAAAATTAGTTGGTATTTGCGATTTGTTTTGATGTACTTAAAGGTAAAGAATAATCTTGAATTAATGATGAACGATTAATGTTTAATGATTAACCACGACAAACTGATCTCATTATTATTGATTAATCATTAAGGGTGTTTAGAAAAAAATTGGCGTTATTTTTTTGATTATGGATTCAAGATTATGGATTAAGGATTTCGAAAATCGTGTTTATACACGCGTATGTTCACAATTATTCGGCATCCATAATCCATAATCTTTTTTCATTAAAATAAATTTTTCTGAACACCCCTAATGACAAGTCAGGAGTTAAACATTAAACATTAATCGTTAATCATTAATTAATTTAAAGTAAGCGACGAGTTCAGCTCTTTGTTCTGTTGTTAATCTTGCTTCTGAATGGGCGATTAAATAGGGCGTTAAAGGCATTTCTTTTTTCTCTACTTTTTCATAAGATTCTTCTAATTTATGTTTAGCCTTTCCAGCGTCATAGTTTCCCCATTCTGAAAAATTTAATTCTGCAAGACCTTCATCAATATGACCTTTGACCCACCAAGAGACTGGTGTAACATTGGTGTACCAAGGGTATTTGACTTCATGAGAATGGCAATCATAACAAGCATCCTTTAACATACCTGCAATCTCTTTGGAAGGTTGATGAATTTCAATAAAATCTAATGCTTTGTTAACAGGAGGATTGGTTTTATCAATTCTAAAAAATTGCATGATGATAAAAATTCCTAAAAGTATGCTGAGTATGGTTTTTCGATTTAAAGATTTCATGTAGAAGGTATTTGATTTTAAAAATGTAAATATAAGTTGAATTGGTGAATTGGTGAATTGGTTCGCTTCGCTATTAGTTTAGGGTGCAGCCCAAATTGTTGTTATTCTAACTTACCATAACTTTTAAGTCGGGGACCTTTTCTCTCACTATTTTAAGCTTTAGCGCAGTCATCGAATAACTAATGGAAGCCCCGACTTGAAAGTCGAGGTTATGGGAAGTTAGAATAACGACAATTTGGGCTGCACCCATTAGTTTATTAAGAGCGTAAAAAATTAGAATCGTATTTTTTATTTTCTAAATATTTTCACTCCTAATAGCGAAGCGAACTAATTCACCAATTCATCGACTTTCTCTATCAACCATTTTTTTGCAGCTAAGGCTTTACAGTTATTGATTTGGTCTTTGAGTTTTTGGATACCTCTTTTGTCGTATGGAGCGAGGGAAGATAGTTTGCGAGTGAAGCGGATTCCATTCATTAATTGTTGTTTAACTTCCCTTGAAATAAATTTATTTCTTCGCAAGTAAATACTGTAGCTATCAAGTAAGGATTCAAGGGCATCTAACTCTTTGAGTTCGTAGTAAGTTTTTAATAACATTAGTCTTCCGCCCATGGTGTAGGGGAGTGTTTTGTATTCAACAAATCTTAATTTTTCAATAACCTTTTCATATTCCTTTTTATGAAAATGCACTTTAGCCAAATTATAACTAAGGTCACTATCTTGACTTTCCTTAGGCAACCTATTGGTGTATTTTTGGATAAAATTTTCAGTCCAATCAAACTCTTTAATATGTAAACCAACGGTTATGATATTTTTGTAATCTTGTTGTCGGATCATACCATTAGTAAAATTTATTTCCTTTTTTAAAAGTGTTTTAGATATAGCAAAAAGTTCATGAAAATATTCAGATTTTCCTTTATTGATTTTTGTATCAATACAATAATTTTTTAAATAAATATAAATAGTGTTTAATTCTTGATGTGAAAAACTATCAAAATTTTCTTCTGATATTTTTTTTGCATTGTTATAAAAAGATTCTTCTTCAGGACTAATCAACATAGAAACTATATTATAATATACTTTAATGCAAGGCTCCTCTATGTATGGACTAGATTTTAAATTTTCAAGAAAATTTGGAAAAAGATAAATAGAAGGATTTACCGTAATTATATTTTTATAAATTAAAAAATCACAGTAATTCTTCAATTTATTAAGAATGTAATAAGCATCAAGATGATAATCTGCTTTTTCTATATATTTAAAATTAGGAAGGTTAGGGGTGTTCTTTTCAACATTTACATATTGCTGAAAGTTTATTTTATATTCTGAAAAATGATAATCCGCATTTTTAAGTTTTGATTTATTTTGGATTTGGATAGCTTGTCGAATTGTTCCTGCAAAGTGCTTATTCAATTTTGGAGTATTGATTTCTGGAAGAAGATAAACTATTTCATTAATCGGATTTTCTTTTAAATTTTTATGAGCCAGAAAACTATATGCTTGTTTGGTAAGGTCAGAACATAAACGTCTCAATTGTTCATCTTTATAAGGTTCATTTTTTTTAATCTTAAACCAAACAACGTTTTTTTCAAATTGTGAATTTTCATTTATATCTATAGCTGTTTTTTGAAATTCTAAATTTATCAAATTAAATAATTGCACCAATTCTTCGTTTTCATTATGAAAAGGAGATCGAAGAAATTTACTGAAAGACTTCATTTCAGATTTCGAAAAACTTTGAAGCAGCGATAAAAGCTTTTGACTAATCATGAGTATTAAGACCTTTTATTTGATTATTTTTATAAAAATAAATTTTTTTATTAATAATGCTTTATTCTTTTTTATAGTTAATTAATTGATAATCAGTTTGTTATGTTTGTTTTAGTGTAGTTTTTTTTGGTACAAAAACGCTTTTTTGTACTTTTTAAAACCTAAATTTTTAACCATTATTGTAATGTGGAAAGATTTAAGGAATGGAAAATTAATAAATGTAGAATTTTGACGAGTGAATTTTTTTGTCAGTTTTCTCAAAAAAATCCCCGTCTGACCGTCGGGCAGGATTGCATAGCCTTCGTTACGTGTCCCGATAGCTATCGGGATTTTTTGAAAAAAATGACGGAAAAATAGACCGTCAAAAACTACATTTATTATTTTTCCATTCCTAAGCACTAAAATCACCTTAGATTATGAAGAATTTTTGTTTAAAAATATTGATGATTTTACTATTGGGAATGGTTGTATCTCAGGTGCAAGCGAGTTATAATAATGTATTAACCTGTAATGCATTCTTTACTCAACAAGAATATGATGGGACTTTACCTGTATCTGGAGGAGTTACTTTCTTCAATCAATCAACTGGTAGTTATACTGATATTTCTTGGGATTTTGGAGATGGTAATATCTCTAATGAACTAGTTGATAGTGTAGATCATTTTTATGCAGTCGATGGAGTATATAATGTTTGTTTGACTATTTGGGATGATCAGAATTGTGTAAATACTTATTGTACGGATGTAATAGTAGGTAACCTAAGTGATATTTGTCAATTGACAGATTGTGTATTGCCAGGTGATGCTAATAATGATGGTGAAGCTAATTTTTATGATTTATTGGAACTAGGAGTAGGGTTTGGAACGACAGGGCCGATAAGGCCTAATGCGACAATGGAGTGGGTTGGACAACTCGCACCCGATTGGCCACAAGTTACACCTGATGGTGTTAACTATAAGCATTTGGACTGTGATGGAAATGGTATTATTGATGCAAATGACCATAATGCTATTGTTGTTAATTATCAAGTAATGGATGCTCCAAATCCAACTTCGGAAGCTAGTGCTCCTTTGATTTATGTTGAATTGGAACAGGATACGATTTATGTTGATGATAATACCTTGCTTTCTGATTTGGCAATTAGTTTTGATTTAAAAGTTGGAAATGAAGAATTCCCCGCAGAAAATGTTTACGGTTTAGCGTTATACTTAACATACCCATCTGATTTAGTTATAGACGATTCTGTTTATATGTCTTATGCGGACGGATCTTTCTTTGGTTCTCCAAGTGATGTATTTTGGTCTCCTAATAATTCTGTTGATGAGGCGCAAGTTGATATAGGGATGACTCGTTTTGATGGGTTTCCATCTAGCGGGCATGGTATAATTGGGAAAGGAACTTTTATTGTTGAATCTGATATTTTAGATGGTCGAATAGATGATGGAATCGTTCATTTTCCAGTTGCTGTAAATGGAGTAAGAATGATTGATGAAAATGGAATTGAGTTACCTATTAATTTAACTAATTCTCCTGCGACACTTGTATTTTTAAAAGCTAATAATTCTACTACTAATATTAATGATTTTGAATTAGCGCAAAAAGTAGACTTATTTCCAAATCCTGCAACGGACATGATTCAAATTGATTTATCAGATTTGCATGGAATTCAAATGGAAGTGTTTAATAATTTTGGACAACGATTAGTTCAACAAGATATTAAAAATCAAAAAACAGATTTGACTACAAAGACTTGGAATGCGGGAGTTTATTTTGTAAAAATACAAACAGAGGAAGGTGTGGTAACTAAGCGATTTGTAGTTAAATGATAATTTTGAATTTTGAATGAATGAATTTTGAATACGTCGAATAATGGTGATTCAAAATTATTCGACCCATTCAAAATTCATTCATTCAAAATTAATAAACACGTTTCTCCTTTTTTATTGGAGCCTTTCCTTCTACGACAATTACAATTTCACCTCGAATCTTTTTTTCCGTATCAAAATATTTGACCAAATCTTCAAGAGATTTTGTAACACATTCTTCATACATCTTTGTTAATTCTCTAGATACACTTGCCTTTCTTTCCGCTCCGCAAAATTCAATCAATTGATTCAAACATTTTATCAAACGATGTGGTGACTCATATAAAACAAAGGTCGTTGGCAATTCACATAAATATTTTAATCGAGTTTGTCTTCCTTTTTTATGAGGTAAAAAACCTTCAAAGAAAAATTTATCACAAGGTAAACCTGATGCTACCAATGCAGGGACAAAAGCAGTTGCACCTGGCAAACATTCCACCTTGATATCAGCTTTGACACATTCCCGAGCCACTAAAAAACCAGGGTCAGAAATACCGGGCGTACCAGCATCTGTGATAAGTGCAAGTGTTTGACCATTTTGTAATTGTTCGATAATGGAGCTGATGACAGCGTGTTCGTTGTGTGCATGGTAAGACCGAAGTGGTGTTTCGATTCCATGATGAAGGAGTAATTTTTTGGAAGTACGGGTGTCTTCGGCGAGAATTAAATCCACCTCTTTTAAGATGCGAATGGCACGAAGGGTAATATCTTCAAGATTGCCTATTGGAGTGGGGACGAGGTAAAGCATACCGGTTGTTAATTTTGAATGGGTGAATTTTGTCCCGATAGCTATCGGGACAAAATTCATCATTCAAAATTAATACTAGCATTCTTTAAGAGAGAAAGTATAATTCTCCATAATCATATTTGCTAATAATTTTTTGCAAGCAGTATCTACTTTTTCATTCGCTTCTTCCTCTGAAGTAGCATCAAAAATCATAGTAATATGCTTTCCAATTCTAACATCATCAACGCCTGAGATGTCTAAATTTTTCATATTATTAGAAACTGTTTTTCCCTGAGGGTCCAACAATTCTTTTTTAGGCATGATATCAATTTCTGCAAAGTATTTCATGTAATTTATTTTTTTTGCAAAAGTAGTAAATATTGGGAAAAAGGGAACAAGGATTTACGATTTAAGATTTGAGAAGTTTGTATAATAAATGTGATAAGCTGATTCACCGATTTTCGACAAATTTCTTAAATCGTAATTTCTTGTTCTCTTTTACTATCCTAATTTTTCGATAAAAATATTTTGTCGAAAAAAGAAAATAAAACATATAAACTCACCATCAAGGTAAAGGCTACTTCTTGAAGGAAAAAAAGCATGGATAGTCCTAAAACTAAAAAGATAATCCTACGCTCATTGCCTTTCCATTTCATTCCTTTAAATTTCATACTGAACATAGGCAACTCTGCTACTAAAAGATAACTTAGAATGATGATGATAGGATATAAAAAATAAGGATGATAAACCATATCGGCCATTCCGAAAGAATCAAATTCATAAATCAGCATCAATCCTGTAATAAACATGGTAACAGATGGCGTATTCAAACCAATAAAATCTTCAGATTGTCGAGTGTCCAAATTAAATTTAGCAAGGCGAAGGCATGAAAAAAGCGTAATTAAAAATGCGGGCAAAGCCATGAGATTTATTTTTTCATAAAAATAATCTTCAGCAATAGGATGATTAGAAATCAACATATAAATTATCGCTCCGGGGACTACTCCAAATGAAACCATATCCGCTAAGGAATCTAATTCTTTTCCCAAAACAGAATTAACTTTAAGATATCGAGCTACAAATCCATCTGCATAATCTGCTAAACCTCCAAAGAAAAGAAACCAAAAAACGGCTATATACATTTCATTGAATACACAAACCAATGCACAACAACCACAGAATAGGTTGATTAATGTAATGAAATTAGGAATGGACTTTTTCATAAATTGATTGAATTCAATATGTGTTTCCGCATTAAAAAAGGGTGAAGATAAGGATTTCTATATTTTTGAAAAACGATTTCTTTTCCAGAAAGAAACTAATCCGACATTTTGACTTAAAGTTTTCTTAAAATAATGTTTTCCACCCAACATTTTTAGGTTTAATAAGGTCTTGTAGGTAAAGACTTTTAGTGACGCAAAAAACGTTATTTTTGTGGAAAATCTTAAAAGCTTTGTTACTAATTCTATGATCTGTGATTATATTTAACCGAACCATTATGAATCGAAAATTTATATATTTTTTAACGACTGTTTTTTGTTGCTTCATTATGATAGAGGATTCTTTTGGACAACCTCCTCCTAATGATGAGTGTGATACAGCGATTGAAATTCCAGATGTGGTCAATTGGTGTTCTGAGGTGGAAGCTTATACCAATGTTTTAGCGACACCCTCTGGTTTTGGAACTCCACTTTGTTTTTCCAATTCCAATAATGACATGTGGTTTAAGTTTACAGCTGTCGCTACGGATGTAACGATTACGATGATTGGTACCGCTGACCTTGCCCCTGGAGGTACTTTAAGCCAACCAGAAATTGCATTATATATTGGTGATTGTAGTGGAACCATCAATACATTGGGATGTGTATCAGATGTAGGGATTGCGAATAATACCGCACAACTTTATGAAGGAGGAATGATTATCGGTCAAGAATATTTGATTCGAGTGGATGCAGGTACCGTTTTAGGAACTTTTCAATTATGTATCAGTAATTATTTTGCACCTGTTGATCCACAGTCAGATTGTCCAGATGCGGCTGTTCTTTGTGATAAATCTGGATTTGTCGTACAGCAAGTTACGGGAGCAGGATCTGACCCCGATGAAGCAGCGGGTACTTGTTTAGGAAATTTTGGAGCTAGCTCCGAATCTAATTCTACATGGTTTACATGGACCTGTTCACAAAGTGGGCCATTGACATTTACACTTACCCCTAGTTTAGCAAGTGATGATTTAGATTTTGTAGTTTACGAACTGCCAAATGGAATTGGAAATTGTGCTGGAAAAATTCCGCTAAGATGTATGGCATCGGGAGATAATACTTATCCCAGCCCATGTATGGGGCCGACTGGATTGGATCTTTCTTCGACTGATGTTTTGGAAGAGTTGGGTTGTAATCAACCTTATCCTCAAGATAATTTTTTGCAAGCTCTAGATATGGAGGTAGGAAAAAGTTACGCGCTAGTGGTCAATAATTTTTCAAGTACAGGAAATGGATTTGCTATTGAATTTGGAGGATCAGGATTATTTTTAGGCCCTGAGGCAGTATTGGAAACGGATGAACCAGATCAAGAAATTTGTTTTGGACAAACAGTTACGTTTAATGATAACAGTACATTTGCATTGGGCGCATTGGTGGGTTGGGAATGGAATTTTGGAGTAGATGCGGTACCTCCTACAGCATCTGGGATTGGACCACATGAAGTTACCTGGTCTTCTTCTGGAACAAAAACAGCAGTACTTACGGTAGAAAGTGATTTGGGATGTATTGTTGTAGATGTGGAAACGATTCAAGTTGACCCCTGTTGTGAGACGTTTAATTTGATGACAGTTGTTCCTACCGTTGAAGATATTAATTGTCCTGATGTTCAGGATGGTTCTATTGGTTTAAATGTAACTAGTAATTCTGCGCCGCATGTTTATGAGTGGAGTAACAATCAATCTACATCAGGGATTACAGGATTGGGAGTAGGCGATTATACCGTAACTATTACGAACCAAGCTACTTGTGATACCGTACTTACTTATTCAATTCTAAGTCCGCCACCATTTAATTTTACCCCTCAAATTGTCATGCCTACCTGTGATGGTGGACAAGATGGAGCTATTGAAGTTTTAGGATTTGGGGGAACACCACCTTATCAATATCAATGGCAAAATAGTGGCGTTTGGACTTCAGATAATACATTGACAAATATTCCTGTTGGAAATTATGTCTTAATCATAGAAGATGCTCAAGGTTGTCAAACCACTTTGATTATTCCAGTTAATGAGTTAGAATTAGAATTGGAACTAGGTGGTAGTACTGCACCTTCTTGTTTTAGTTTGGCAGATGGTGCCATTGAAATTGTGATTGAAAACGGAATACCGCCTTACCAATATAATTTTAATTTGGGAGGGGGATTTCAGAGCTCAAATACTTTAGATAATATTCCTGCGGGGACTTATATCATAGATGTATTGGATGGAAATCTATGTGAAGGTAATTTTGAAATTATAGTTTCTGAACCACCTCCGATTGCGGTAACATTGAATGCAGTTGATGTAAGTTGTTCTGGAGCAGGAGATGGAACTATCGAAGCAATTCCAGCAGGAGGAGTTGGGAATTATACTTTTAGTTGGAGTAATGGAGCAACTACCGCAACGATTAATAACCTAGAACCTGGAACTTATACTGTGACGGTTTTAGATGACAATGATTGTGATATTAGCGATCAAGTTACGATTACTGAACCGGGAGAGTTGTTTATAAATGTTACAGAAGTAATTGATGTAATTTGTTTTGGAGATGAAACTGGAAGCATTACCGTTGAAGGAATTGGAGGAAATCCTCCATTCCAATTTAGTTTGGATGGTGT
>Ga0114957_1002494_pt1 | contig 17621 bp, 26 predicted proteins | sample BantaG_FD_87175 | JGI IMG/M metagenome (GOLD analysis project Ga0114957, IMG submission 87175) | Marine algal microbial communities from Bantry Bay, Ireland - BantryBay_4 metaG | ecosystem: Host-associated > Algae > Red algae > Unclassified | place: Bantry Bay, Ireland | collected 2014-11-21 | reverse complement strand
CGCGGCGCCCCGGAGTCAGGGGCACAAAGTAACATGAGTCGATAATCCAAGTTGGGTTTACACAAAATTAGGCCCTTAAGTAGGGGACCGCTCGAGGGGGTTACGAATCCCAGGGAAGTGTTGAGATTGCGATTGTGGTTGGTGAGCCACGAGATGATCACAAGTGGGTCGCCAACGGAACAATTTGAAATATGCGTTAGTGGGGCATATTTTCGGGGAATCTGGATCCCGGAGTGTGGGGGCCATGTGACGGACCGTCACAACACGCAGGGAGTGGCAGTGACTGGGGAGGCGCTCATAGGGTGGTCTTTTCTGCGACTTGCAAAACGGTTGCATGGGGCATATCAGGCGGTCCTCTAGGATCCAAGACCGCCACCGAATAAAATCAATGTATCCACCTATTTCACTCTCTCTTTACATGTTATGGGCTCAGCTGTCGCTGGTGGTCACCGTCGACTTACCTGCGGTCGCTGGTTGGACGACTTTTCTCGCATTGCGGTGTGTTCTTCCGTCGCGCCAGTGGATACCGCCGTCGACGTCGTCAGTGCAGCGCTTGGTCGCGCCGCTGTCGTAAACATGTCGGACTACGGCCGCTCCAGCGGCCCGCGGTTTGCGCAGCTGGACAAAGATTACAAGGCGTGGGCGGAATACCAGTGTGCGCGGCTCGGAAAAGAGGAGCTGTGGACGGCCGTCGTGACGGACAGCCCTGCCTCTGGTTCGGACGACACGAAGTCCGACCCGGTGGTCGAAGCGGGGGACGCCATGAACGAGAAGGCGCTGGCGACCATCCAGATGTCGGTCAAGCCCGTGCATCTCAACACGGTCACGTCGGTTGACACGGCAAACGAGGCGTGGGACGCGCTCAAGGTCATGTTCGAGGCGCGTGACGACGCGCAGGTGCTGCGGCTTGTAGACAAGCTGAGCAGCCTGAAGAAGGGCGACGACGAGAACATCATCAGGTTTGCGTCGCGTGCCAAAATGATCCGGGACGAGCTTTCCATGCTCGGCAATCCGGTTGACGACAACACGCTCGCACTGCGTGTCTTTTCGGGGCTCGCGTTGGAGAACGGGATGCTCAGGACCGTCTTGGAGACCAAGGACACCAAGCTTGTCACGTCGGACGTGATGGCTCAGCTGCTGCAATTGGAGCAGTGGAGCATGACCGTCGCCACGTACAAGCCTTCAGGCAGTGTCAAGTCACAAGCATTTGCGGCAGCGGCGCAAACGAAGTCGTTTGAAAATACGTCGTTCGTGTGTTTCTCCTGCAACAAGAAAGGGCACATGCAGCGCCACTGCTACAAAAATAATGCGGACGACGCCAAGGGCAAGGGCAAGCCCGGCGGTGGTAGTCGTGAAGGCGGCCACGGCGGCAAATTCCAGGCGGGTGCCGCTCTGGCCTACACTGCTTCCACAGGAAATTCAGGGAGTAGCAAGGCTCACGGAAGCACACGCGGATTATCACCCTGGGTGCTCGACTCTGGCGCAACCAACCACATGACCGCCGGGGATAAGGGCTTCACTATTAGGACGGCGAGAAGCGGGGCCGAGGTCACCTTGGTCAACGGCGACAAGGTGCCCATCAAGGGGCACAGCCACGTCTTTTTGAACGTTGGAAAGGGTGAAACGAAGACGCGCGTGGTGCTCGGGGAGACTATGATCGTTCCGGACTTGACTTTCATTCTGATGTCAGTTCGAGCGGTCGACCGCAATCGAGGTGCGGTGGTGTTTGTCGAGAACGCCTGCTACATTTTTGGCGACAAGGATGCTGTTTGTTCGAGCAGTGTGCTCGACAAGGCGTCTGTGGTCGGCAAAGTAAACGACGCGGAGCAGTATGTGCTTAAGGTGACGCCGGTCAAAGTGTCGGCTAAAGCGGCATCTGCGCAAACAGCTGAAGAGACGGAGCTGTGACACCGTCGTTTCAACCCCTTGGGGTCAGAGAACCTCAAGCGGGCGGCCACAATGGTCGACGGCATGCCGTCGTCAGTGGCAGACGCCAAGCGCGTTATTGGCACTGTGTGTGTGCCGTGTGTGGCCGGCAAGATGTCATAGGCGCCGAGCCCCTGCTCGGCGACAGCGACGACCAAGTGCGAAATGGTGCATACCGACATTTGTGGCCCACTCACTGAGTCGCTGGGTGGTTCCATCTTCTTTATGACGGTGCTAGAGGACTCCTCTAGGTTCATTACGGCAACGCCTATCAAGAAGACAGGGATGGAACTGGAGGTTCTGAAGACGCGTATTAAGCAGCTTGAGACGCTGACGGGGGTCACGTTCAAGCGCATTGGTCATCAGGGTGCCAAGGAGTCCGTCATCAACGACCTGTAGGCATCGTACGAGGACAAGGGCATCCCGTCTGAGATGAAGGCTGCGTACAAGTCACAGCGGAACAGCAAAGCGGAGCGGGTTAATCGCTTGCTGATGGAGCGCGTGCGTGCATCTCTGCCCGATACCGGAGCGGACGAAGATCTGTGTGCTGCAGCCGTGGCCTCTGTCGTCCATGTTGTCTATCAGTCCCGCAAGGCCGGGCTGGACGTGACACCGCTGGACGACCTGACGGGTCGACGCCCCAACGTCGCGCGATTCTACGTTTAGGGGAGCCGGGCGTGGGCGCTCAAACCCAAGAAGCAGCATCGCAAGCTGGGGCCAAGGACCGACGTCGGCCACTTTGTCGGCTGCACGGTCGGTGACAAGGCCCACCGCATCCTCGAAGATGAGACAAACCAAGTTTTCGAGCGTCCAGACGTGCTGATGGAGGAGAACCTGGCTAAAATCAAGGCGTCGGTAGGCGGGTCCCGCGCTGGTCCCCGGCTGACGGCGGGAAATGACGGCGGAAAGGATGACTAAACGGAAGAGGCAATTGACATGCTGGACACTGAAGCCGGGCGACAGGACTACAACGCCCCCGACGACACCTCTGACGGCCACTACGAAGTCGGTCCTCCCTTCCTCGCTGAACATAGCTAGTGAAACGACGATGATGGCCCCGATGGCACGACACCACCGGGCGGTCAAGGACCTGCTATCTGTGACAGCGCCGCACCTGGGCTTGGTCGCTCAAAGAGAAACCCAGCCCTCAATGTAAATGGGGGGAAAACGAGCCTGAGGCGTACCTGGCAAGCGGTACCAAGAGTGCGGCTGAGTCGGGCTGCGACCTTCCGCATTGTAGTCTAATACCTTGACCACTAAGCTTCGGGTCCAATCGGCCTTTCAACTAAGCGAAATCTGGACGTTATGTGTCTAGATCATTAGGCAATCTTCCTCAGGGTATGCCGGAACAAAGCAGCCTCCATGATGTTACACCGCAATGGCGGGCCCATCGCGTGAACAAGCAAGCGCCAGTCGACGGTGGCAAGCTCGACGGCCGAAGTGGTCTACGTGGCCGCCGCGATGGCCACCAGGGAGGCGCTGTGATTACGCAAGCTGCTGTCGGCTTACGGCGTCGATGGCGATGCCGTTCCCATGGGTGAGGACAACCAGCCTTGCCTCGGCCTGGTTGACAACCCTGAAGCCACCGGGCGTAGCAAGCACGTGGACTTTGCGTACAACATGGTACGTGACAACGTGGCGCGCGGGGAGGTGACGTTGTACTTCCTTTCTGGCGCTGACATGCCGGCAAACGGGCTGACGAAGCTGCTGCCGGCCCCGGCATTTATCTTGTTTTGGCGCGTCATTGGCGTTGGAGACAATGTGTGCAACGCGGGGCTCGGCGCTACAGCGGCTCCAAGTCCTGCTTCCAAATGCTGAGCCCCTCAGTGGACGGCCGAGGTCTGCGGCAGAGCGACCATGGTGACGTGCCCAATGCCCTTTGCGTTTGGCCTCAGCTTTGCGGTGGTTTGGGCCGGTTGTGGTGCCCGGATGGTCGGCTGGCGTTTGTCTTGTTGGTCTGCGAGTCGGCGGTGGTCGACTGAGCCCCGTCTGTGTTTTGCACTAACGGTGAATTCGTCTAGTGGACGGTATCGATACCGTCCACAAGAAAAATTGCGCAGTGTGCTTGGGGCGGATTGGGCCGGTTCTGGTGGCCGGACGTTCGGCTGGCGTATGTCATCCTGCTGCCCGAGTCGACGGCGGTCTTCTGAGTCCCTTTTGTGTTTGTGCCCAGACAGCGGTTTTTTTCTTGTGGACAGTAACGCTACCGTCTACAAGAAATCTGGCGCGGTGTACTTGGGACGGTATCGATTCCGTCTGTTCCGGTGAACATACATGAAATTCAATGTAATTACGGGAGTGTTGAGCTGTGCTCGGGAGTTCCATTGGAGCTATACTTACACGCGGGCTCTTGATGACTCAAGCTCGTGTACTTGTTGGCATGCCATTGTTGCATGACTTGTACTTGTGTGTACCTGATTTGTATATTTCTTGGTCAGCTCCTTTCCTATTGTGGTGAGCTCGGGGAGTTTGTGCGTGGCGTAGTGACTGGATTGTGCGGCGGTGGGCGGCTTTGCACAGGAAAGGCGCTTGCTCCGCTTTGCGAGTTGCGCCGCAGGCCCTGCACAAGCGGAGAGTGGAAGTGCGTGGGGGCGCACTGAGAGGGAGTTTTCTCTGCGACTGGCAGAGGGGTCGCCTGGGGTATATCAGGCGGTCTGAGTGGGCCCAACACCGCCATCCGAGAAAAACCAACGCATCCACCTATCGACCTCCCGCTTCACAGCCGCGCACACAGGCCTTTGTTGACTGGTATTCGATTGACTTGCGGGTGAAATCAGTGGCGTGGCTGTACGTGAGTTGCGTGCGGGAGATATGTCGTTTCGCGGGGTGCGGAGTTGCTTGGACTGCCGAAGATGAACTGACATTGCATAGTGCCGTGCGTTGTGCCGTGAGTTTGTGGCACGCCTCTTGCGCGTCGCGGTCGATTCCGACGCCGACACAGGTCCTCGTCTTGGGTCCTTTCTTATGACTCTCCTTCGCCCTGGTGGCGTCCGGCCATGTGCTTGTTGTGCATGATTAACTGCATGACGTATGGGTTTTTGGCTGTAACATTCTGCGGCGTCGCGGGCGTACAGTAATGCAGGAAGGGAGTGAGGGGGGCACTGGAGGAGTTGGTTGGGAAGTTTTTGCTCGCGGAGAAGGGTGACGCGGGGAGGTAGAAGTAGCGTTGGGAGAGTGGGGTGGCGAGGTGCGAGAAACGTGGCGAGGTGCGAGGGACGTTGCGAGGGGAAGCGGCAGGAACGATGAAAATGAAACGCTTTAAATCGCATGGCAGCCATGTGCACAGTGCATACATCTTTTCAAGGAGCTCCGCCGGTTCCCTTAAGTGTTCAGCCTTGATGCTTCTAGCATGTGGTGGGAAGATATCCGGGCATCATAGGCTTCCTCAGAACTTGAAGGATCCGCGACAGACATCTCACTTCATCCGGGCACAATTCAAGAACTGGCTCTAAAGATCCCGATTTTAATCGCTGTGCAGCAAATCACGCGACAGCACGTGGCACCTCGAAGATATTTGCCAAAGAGAACCGCCTCTTTCCACGCCACAGGCTCGCCACTCGTTCGCGCGCCACACACCTAGTCGAACTGCGCCCGCCGCGTTGCCCCATCCTCCTTCCCTGGCTCTGTGCCCCCGTCGCCCCCGCGCCAGCCCGGTGCCACCCCCACAACCCGAGCCCACCCCCCCCTCGTCCATCATCTCTCCTCCCATCGCCCCCCTACTCATTCCTCAATAAGTGAATGCCCGCCTCTGCCGCGCCGCGTGGCGTGCCTTTTACAGCCGCAGACAGCGATGCCCAGGGCGGGTGGCGTAACCACATGGGGAGGGGGAGCGGGGGTGGGTGGGGGGGAGGGGGGGTAGAAGGGACATTTGAAATGGTCGTAGGATCAGTGGCCACGAAGGCGGTAGCGGGAGGCAGGGGGGGCGAGGATAGACGGCGGCGGCGCAGGATGGGGGTGAGGACAAAAAGCAGGGAGTCGGCGAAGAAAGCGTTCGTGAGGAGCCGAGGGTCGTCTGGCGAGGCGCGGTGCCCGCGCTTGAACGCCTCGCGCAGCGCTTTCTCGCCTTTGCAGAGTCCTGGGGCAGCCTTTTAGGGCCTGGCAGTGCCAGCCGACTCCAGCTCCTCGCCTCACCCCCTCTTCATTATCGTCGCTGCACCGCTCCCAACGGCATATTTTACCCCATTCTTCGTTGCGGGTCTTCCTGTGGCCGCTGTTTGTGACCACCATTGCCAAGCTCACAGTCAGGCAGGTCGCGGATGTGATGGCAATCAAGCTCAACAAAAGGGCGGGCAGGCGCCGGCCTCCGAGGCCGGCCGCCATCCGCCTACTGTTTCACTTCTTGCGGATGATCGAGACGTTGGCGAAGGACTACACGACGATGAACTTCCACGTGCACATGTTGGGCTTTGACGAGAACGGCGACGTGTTCTGGACGCCAGTGTTTGAGGACAGGGCCGTGCTGGATAGCTCCGCAGGTGCGGTACTCGGCTCCGTTTACCGATTTGCGGAGTCGGTTGGCGCGATGGGCGCTGCCTTGGCCAATCGCATGCCCTCCATGTGCGCTACCCGCCGTCCGAGCACGGACATGGGTGACGTCGGTGAGCTCTTCATCGACGGCGTGGGTAGTGCTCGCGGCGAGCAGGCCAAGGGAGGCCGCTGTTGCCGGAGCGACAGCTTGTCGCAGATTGAGTGGGCGGAAGAGAGCGGAGACACAAAGCGCAGCCCCGCTTTGAAGACAAAGTTATCTTCTGCCTCGGGAGCCGCATGTTGAAACGCAGTGGGGATAGAAGTTGGGGGACCACGGTGAAGTGGTTGAATGGCTTGAGTTTGTGTGTGTGTGTGCGATTGTGCTTTGTTGGTTTGTCCTAAGGTTCGCCCGCCTTTCCCAACCGAGAGCACCTCTCAAATAGTCCCCACCGCCCCAAGTGCTCCCTCCTCTCGCGCCCAAACCGACGCCCACGCCCTCGCACCATATCGAATCACTCACCAAATCAAAAGCCAGTAGAGCAAAGCGAAGATCAAATCCAAAACATGCCAAAAGTAACGACCTGAGATCACCCATCACGAATGTGTGCAACTTGACCACGTCTTGCAAATGTACCATGTGGGGTACCATAAGGGTCACCGACCATCATCCATCCGCGAACCGCCACTGGAGTCGGCGACGAGCATCACAGTCCAACACTCCTTCTTTCTTGTTGCTGCGGCGGTTTTTGGTTACAATAAAGCCTCAGGGCCTCGACATACTTGTCCTGTTGGTCTTTCCGAGCTACGATGGTGCTCGTTCAGCGGCTTCTTTCAATTGGAGACGTCCGGACGCACGTGCGGACGCTGATGCCCTTTTTTGGGCAACGCCATCGCCGACACGCTCGACATGAGCAACATCGAGGCAAAGATACAGCTGGAACGGTGGCTGCGCAAGCATTTAAAGGACGCGTGGGTTTTTGAAGTGGAGCTTCCGTACGAGCTGCGTGCCAAGGTTGACAAGCGGACGCTGAAGGACGCATTTGCTCGACCCGTAAAGGTGTCGCTGCCGCATTTCTTTTGCCCACGCAACCGCGTCGACACCGACGTCCGATTGGCGCATCTCGTGCTCATGCTTCAAATGGAGGAGTCGGCTCGCGTTGCGTTTGACGACTTCATCAAGGCCAACTCCAGCACCGAGCTCAGTCGACCGCGCAAGCAGACGCCCGCCTCTCTTGCGTCGCTTGCACATTTGCGCTCGGCTTCACGCGTACCCCCCTCCCCTGCGAGGCTTTCGGCTGTCCAAGTCGTCTCTTTGACTCCTGGTGCAACATTCTTCAACACCCTCCTTCGAACGCGGGACCACGTGTACAAGGGATCTCATCTCCCAACTCACCTCACTTGCATTTCTCCATCACTTTTGCTCGCTCCTCTTCCTCCTGCTTCACTAGAGTCTTGTGGTAGCGGTTGGGGGAAAAGACCGGCTCGCATTCCGAAGCGAGTGCAACCAGCAGCTTTGCACCCGTCAGCGGCAAGTGGACGAACTCGCACGCCCAAGTGGGCGGCTTCGGCGGCTTGAACCACGGCAGATGCGAGGACACTATCTACAGCGGAAACATCCGCGGCAGCGTCTCGTGCCATTGCGGCAAGGGCGCGGCCGTCCGCTGTGTCGTTTACTTCGGTCGCTGCTCAACGTATGGCTAAGGTACTTCCTCGAAACAGCTTTCGGGGAGCACGCACACCTTCGTCGTGTACGCCACGTGCATTGCAGGAACACCAGCCCTCCCCGCCGTCCGCATCGGCGGCTCTGCCGCTCTTGCCACCCTTGACGGCGGCACTGCTGCCCCCCCCGTCGAAACCGGCGTCAGCACCGCCGCCCTCACCAACTGCGGCGACGGCGTCGCCGTTACGGCTGTCAGAATCGCACTTGCAACCAAACCGACGGCCTCCTTTGGGAGCGACGCCACGCGCACCCCCTGCTTCTGTAGAGGCGGTATCCCCACGGCATTCTTTGACTGTAACTTCGACCTTGCATCCTGCGATGGCGGCTGGGGTGGCGACTAGTGCGGCGGCCGTAGCCACAGCCGAGTCGTCGGCGCCCAAGGTCTAGCCCCGGAAAAGGAGCATCACGTCAGACTTTCCCGCCGAGGCTGCAATGCTTGCCCGCACGAGATTGATCAATTCGTTCAAGAGCGCGAGTACCCAAACGGCGGCCGCGGGTGGATCCAACAAGAATGCCGTTGTGGGCGCCCCGGCGCCTTCCGTTTCGCTGACCACCCTTCTACCTTCCTTCTCACCAGACACGCCGCCGCCATCGTTGCTATATGGGGCGAGCGTGGTTGTTCCTCCGGCCGCAGTGGAGGCTGCGCACCCCTCCCCTGCGGCAGCCGTGATATCCAACCCTTCTGGAGCGAAGGACGCTTCGGCGCCATCCATCCCGCCGGCCGCCATCCTCCCTGCACCCTAACCAGGCACGCCTTCACCGTAATTTCTCGGCGGAACAGGTGCGGTGATGCCGTCGACAGCAGTGGACACGGCGGAGCTGTCGACCAGCGCCCTCTCTTTTTCTGTCCCAGCGATCAAACCGCCATCGCCGGCGGTGCCACGGGCGGTGGTCACGGGGGCCGATTCATCCAACGCAACGGTGAAAACTCGCCAGAGTGTAAGAAGCGGGCGGAGCGTGTACTTCTTTCGAAACACCCGCACTGGTGTGCCCGTCAGACAAGAGACTGAAGCGAGCTCTCCGTCATCTGCTGAATTGGATTCAGCAACTCCCCAGGATCAGTCACACCGGTCATGTGGCGTTGTTGGTTTTGCGATCTTCACAGGTTGTGGGCCCAGCTGTCGCTGACGTCAACCGTTGTCTTCCCTGCGCTCGTCGGCGAGACGACGTTGCACGGATCGCGATGTCTTCCGGCGTTGGGCGGGCGTGTTCTGCTCCCTACGTCGTTAGTGCGGCGCTGTGCGGCGCCGAGGTCATCAAATTGGCAGACCACACCCGCTATGGCGGCCCCCGGTTCGCGCAGTTGGACGAAGACTACAAGGCGTGGGCGGAATACCAGCGTGCGCAGCTCAAGAAGCAGAATCTCTGGGCGGCGGTCGTGACGGACCGACCAACATCTTCGTCCGACGACAAGAATGTTGACCTGGTGATCGACGCGTGGGACGCCATGAACGAGAAGGCGCTGGCGACCATCCAGATGTTGGTCAAGCCCGTGCATCTCAACACGGTCACGTCGGTTGACACGGCAAACGAGGCGTGGGACGCGCTCAAGGTCAAGTTCGAGGCGCGTGACAACGCGCAGCTGCTGCGGCTCATGGACGAGCTGAGCAGCCTGAAGAAGGGTGGCGACGAGAACGTCATCAAGTTTGTGTCGCTCGCCAAGATGATCCGGGACGAGCATGCCATGCTCGGCAACCCGGTGGACGACAACAGGCTCGCACTGCGTGTCCTAGCAGGGCTCCCGGTAGAGTACGGGATGCTCAGGACGGTGTTGGAGAACAAGGACACTGAGCTCTTCATTTTGCATGTGACGGCTAAGCTGCTGCAACTGGAGCAGTGGAGCATGACCCTCGCCACGTACAAGCCTTCTGGCAGTGTCAAGTCACAAGCCTTTGCGGCAGCGGCGCCTATGAAGCCGTTTGACAAGAAGGCGGTCGTGTGCGTTTACAGCAACAGGAAGGGACACATGCAGCGCGACTGCCACAAGAAGAAGGCGGACGAGGCCAAGGGCAAGGGCAATCCCGTCATTTGCGGTCGTGAAGGCGGCTCCGGCGGCGGGCCCCACGCGGGTGCCGCTCTGGCCCACACTGCTTCTACTGGCAGTTGCGGGAGCAGAAAGGCTCACGGGAGGTCTCGTTGTTCATCAAATTGGGTGCTTGACTCTGGCGCAACCAACCACGTGGCCGCCAGGGATAAGGGCTTCGCCGTCCGGACGGCGGAAAGCGGGGCCGAAGTCACCTTGGCCAACGGCGAGAAGGTGCCCATCAAGGAAGCACCAAGGCGCGCATGGTGCTCGAGGAGGCCATGCTCGTTCCGAGCCTGACAAGAAGCCTGCTGTTGGTTCGAGCGGTCGACCGCAATCGAGGTGCAGTTGTGTTCGTCAACAATGCCTGTTACATCCTCAGCGACGAGGATGCTGTTCGATGAAGCGGGGTGCTTGACAAGGCTTCAGTGGTCGGCAAGCTGAACGACCTGGAGCAGTATGTGATCAAGGTGACGCCGGTCCAGGCGTCAGCTAACGCGGCATTCACGCGCATAGCTTGGGACGCGGAGCTGTGGCACCGTCGTTTCAACCACTTGAGCTTGAAGAACCTCAAGAAGGCGGCCACAATGGTCGACGGCATGCCGTCTTCAGTGGCAGACGCCAAGCGCGTCAGTGGCACGGTGTGTGTGCCTTGTGTGGACGGCAAGATGGTTCAGTCGCCGAGCCCCCGCTCGTCTACAGCGACAACCAAGTGCGAAATGGTGCCCACCGACACTGGTGGCCCACTCACTGAGTCGTTGGGTGGTTCGATCTACTTCCTGACGGCGCTGGAGTACTCCACGGGGTTCATCACGGCTACGCCAATCAAGACAAAAGGAATGGCCCCGGATGTGCTCAAGAAACGTATCAAGCAGATTGAGACACTGACAGGGACCAAGGTCAAGCGCGTCCGTCATGATGGTGCCAAGGAGTACGTCACCAAGGACCTCAAGGCGAAGTACGAGGATAAGGGCATCAAATCGGAGATGAAGGCGCCGTCGAAGTCCCATCGTAACGGCAAAGAGAAGCGGGTGAACCGCACGCTGATCGAGCGCGTGCATGCTGCTCTGCTCGCTGCCGAAGCGGAGGAAGAGCTGTGGGCTGAGGCGTTGGCCTCCGTCGTTTATGTTCTGAACTGGTGCCCCAACTCGGGGCTGAACGTGACGCCGCTGGAGGCTCTAACGGGGTGACGACCCAACGTCTCGGGATTCCGCGTTTGGAGGAATCGGGCGTGGGCGCTCAGAGCATTCCCACCAATGTCGGGCCAACGCCATACTGGGCACGCGTTGCAGAAACGTGTCTCAAATTCGCCGTTGGCCAGTTCTCGGAGCGGGGAACAATGTCGAACGAGCACGTGGCGTTGCCAACGGAGGTCAATCGAGTTAAAACGCGAATGTTCTTTCGTCCGATTCAGAGTCGGAGCCGTTGGCCTCGGGGCGAACGAAATGCCAATGGATCCTCTGTAGGCAACTCTTTGGCCTGATGCCAAAGGGTTGTGTGCGCTGATTGGTCGATCGCGGCTTGAGGGTGTTATATGAGTGACATGTGGCAGTTCATATTGTCCTCACATTGCCTAATTTATCATAATTTTGTTTCGACAGCTACCCACGGAAGGAATATGGTACCTCTCGGAACTGGACAGCCACGTGCCAGCTCGGCCCCAGGGCCCCGATCGCTGAAGTGTGTCACGTATCTCTCGTGCAGTGGCGTGTGGCCGAACTCGGTAACAAGCCTGTCAGACACGCGGCGCGATCGCACCGGCACTAGTCAAACAACTGGATTGGAGCGCTCTTGCGAGCTCACGAGGTGGGGCCTGGCCCCTGGCCCCGCGCCCGGTCGCCAAATTGCCGCACCTGCGGCGACGTACTGAACTCAGCAGAAGCCACCACTATTGACAGCACACAAGGGCGCCCCTTGACAACCGCCACACAGCAACGGCCGTTGAAGGTTCGGGCTTATCGCGTCTGCTTTTGGTTGTGCATTTTTGGGCGCTGTCGTCAGCTTTGACTAAGGTTAACGGAGCCGAACGGTTCTTTAAAGGACGGCCCGTTGAAGACAACCTCCAACTACACGCGAAACCGTTGGGCTCCGTTGAAGCTCAACGGAGCTCAACACAGCCCCAACGAACGCCATTTCCGTTCGGTGTTTCCAGCCCATCTGGGAGGGTGGCTCGCGATGGTCACATGTCGCATGAGATAAACTCACGATGGTCACATGACGAACAGGATGGAGACGCGGTAAGGCCCCGTCAAAGACCGGATTGGTGCAATAAAGTAGATCTGACGAAGGTTGAGGACTCCAGGGGATCGCAATGAGAGATCGTGGCAATGGTTGTTGGCGTGTCCTTCGAGCGCGGACCCACTCAAAGACACAGTAAGAAGCAGTATCCAGACGGCCTGAGGGGACCTAGGGGTTCCCCAGATGGCCTGAAATCGCTCCCCTTCCAGTCACCTTGATTAGGTTAGCTCAGCCTGAGGGGACTTTCTAGAACTGGCCAGTTTGTCATAGGAGTTTCCTGTACATCGGTACACGAGCACCAAGTCTCCCTCAAATTGTTCTTTACGAAGTCGGCCCACTAACAACGCTGCTCTATTTCAGTAGGTGACCGCCACCAGTGCGCCGTGTACAGAAGTCGGCATTTCCGCCGCCCGTGCGAGCGGCGTCGTCCCTCCCCGATGGTATCTCTCCCCGCATGTGCCCCTCCCAGCTGGCGCCTCTCGCTGCTGGTGCCCGCTCCCGCTGGCGTGCTTGCCCGCTGTCACCCCTATCAGCAGCTTTTCCTGCATGCGTGCGCCTCTCGCTGCCGGCGCCCCTCGCCGCTGGCGCCTCTCCCTGCCGTCCCCCTTCCCCGTTACCTGTGTGTTGGAACACTCCCTCGGTGTCGCGCTCTGCCGTTGGCACGCTTTCCTGGTCGCACCCCTCCATGCTGGCGCTCTTCCTCACGACCGGGCCGCTCGCCTGCTATGCGGTACGTTCGCCACTTGCTTGGGCCACAACGACCAGCGAGATGCGTCTAGCGTACTCGCTACTCATTTGACAACCTGGCATTGAGCGCCCGGTTGTGGTAACGGAAAAAATATATATGCACAACAAGCAAATTAAAATTCTCTCTCGATTTCTGCAATCCATTTTCGACATGGGGCATCGTAGCGGCGAATAATCTGGTATGTCTCTCTGCCGAGACAGAAACACGAGAATCCTTTTCACTTTCTCGCTGTCTCAGTGATCCAATGAAACTTCAGCATTGCAACACAAGCCAGGCTGACAGTCCTCATTCTGACGAAGCGCATCCGGATAAAGCGCGCCGCGCCACGCGCCTTACGCCGCGCGCTCCGGGCGCAACACCTGGCCCCACAAAATGCGCGACCCGTCCGCTCTACCCCAAGCCCCGTGCGTCCCGCCTCGGCCCATGCCCTGGGCGCTACGCCCGTTTCCGAGCCCCGAACATGGGACCCGCTCCGCAACAGAGGCGCCCCGTCCCACCCAGGATGCCTGCTACCGCGCCGAAGCGCTGGCCCACCGCTCTATGCCTGTCATGCCCACCGCAGCATCCTACGTCCCCACCCTTTACGTCCCGCCCCATCCCGTGCCCCACACGTCCAGCCTTGCCACGCGCTCAGCGTGTCGGACCTCAATCTGCGCTCATCGAAACCTGCCCCGACGCATGCTTGCCATCGCTCCTCGCACTCCATGCCCAATGGGCCACACTCTGACCACTGCAAATCTTGATGGTCCGCAATCCACGCGCAGAGCCCGGCGCGCCGCCCCACGCCCAGTGCGCCTTGGCGCACCCCGCGATCAGTCCTCCCTGCCACGCCCCATTTCCGGCGCGCCCCGCCCGCGTTGTGCCCTGCCTGCCTCACCCCGCCCCGCTAGACGCTTACTCCTGTGCATCTCGGTGCGCTCCTGGCCACGGCTGGCAGAAATACACGCGTTGCTTGATGGAGGTTGTCTTTTGACCATTGGTGCTGAGCTTGATGCCGTTCGTAGAAATCCCCATGTGCTCCATGCTGCAGTGGAACACGTCAAAAAGAAGCCAACCGGAGAAGCATGCAACGTGGGGCACATGGGAATAAGCATGCTGTTGGTTTCAATTCGTAACCTGCATCGCAGAGATGACGCACAATTAGAAAGGATGCGTGAATGCCATGCATCGCGCAATCAGTGCGGCCACATGCAAGAGTAACGCAGATGCCGAAAGCAAAAAAACGTACTGGAGAAGCACCAGCTCGTTATAGCGAAGTAGCAGAATTGAACTCAGCAACGTAGATGAGTAGGTCATCAACAGACGCGCGTCAATATAATCTACCGCACGGCCAGCAAAGTGCAAGTCCCAGCAGCGCAAGAGATGGCACGGCTCAATTGGGTCCACCCTCTTGACCTCCATCTCTCCTCGCCGTGCCTTGGCGATTTTGTGTCACAGTACCATCTCCGTCACGTCAGCGGACATGGAAGGGTTCCCGCCAAAGGTAGAGGGCACCGCCGGATCCGGGTTTGTTACCACAACCCAGCTTCCGGTGACGCACGTGGGAGCAAAGTGAGCACGCAGGGCTGCTCGGATCTGATGACGCATCGCCTTGCCCTTCGTGAGTGAGTCCGTCCGCCAATAGAGAAACATCGCAATGCGCTCACCCGACTTCGCATTCACCTCTCACGGGTCCCAATCACGATGCTCGCAAAAGAACTACCACCTCCGGTCAGCTTTGACAGACGAATCGGATTTGTCGTTGGTCGACGTGAAGCGGTGATCACGCCGGATTGCCGAGACATAGACGGCGGCAGTTGCGGGCAATCGCCCCTCTGGCTGTGGAGCCATGATGAGGTAGGGGCGGAGCAGAAGAGTAGCGATCTTCTACGAGAAAAGGGGAACGGAGGGAGAACGCACTGGAGACGCGTGTCGCCAGCGACCGCAAGGCAGCGCTCGAGTTCTCGTCTGTTGTGGCGCACTGCTCGTCGCCAGCCTGATGGTAAATCAGCAGCTGTGTGGAGCCCTCCGATAGTGCGCAGGCCGGCGCGTGCGTGGCACGAGCCGAGCTCAAGGGCAGTTCCCGTGCAGACAATAGGCTCAAAGGCCTCGAAGCTGCTCAGTTCTAATCGAATTCAGCTCCTCGCGTGGCGGGCTACTCCAGCTGACCGTGCGCCGCTAAAAGGTCGTGGGCCACGCCCGCTGTTTTATGCCTCGCTCGGCTGCATTTCTGTTGACCGTACTACGCGGGTTGCACTGCCCTTCGTGTCCACCTCTCCACCACGTTCTTTCCCGCACCTTTACAACACGGTTGCGATGGCGCGCTTGGGCGACTGCATTGACATTGATTCTGGCCTGAACCCGACTGCCAGGGCGAACGCGGCGTTCTTCATACCTACTTCACCGACAGACAAGGATTTGCTCCTGTTCTCCTCTGCCGCCGTTTTTTCTCCCCCTGCAGCGGACCCGCTTCTCCCCTGGCTGGCTGATTTGGCCACGAGGCGCCTTGGCAACGCTGTGGTGGTTGGACCAGAACTCCGGCATCTGCTGCACGATTCGAAAAACCCCCTTGACGATCCCCAGCGTACCATGCCAACCCGTACCCCCGGTGTTTCCCCGGTTCCGGCTGCCTCGTCTGAGATGCCCGCCGGCTTGAGTGCATCCCGCTCTACTAGCGGCCCATCAACGGCAGCAAGAAGTGGGGCCGCTGGGACCTTCCCCGTGCCCAATGTTGGCGCGTCGGCTGCTCCTGGTGTTGCGACCCGAGTGGCTGTTCAGCGCGATCCGAACCAGGTGATTTGCCGAGGTCTCCGGTCGGTGGATGAGCTCATGCTGGCGTGAGAGGAAGGGTACAATGGCTATTTGCCTGTGAAGACGTTCAAGACGGGGAAAAGTGGCAAGCTCGACCGCGCTCAAATTAACCTACTGTCCAAGGCCTACGGCGTGTGGGAGAAGTTCAACGCAATGGGAAGGAAAGAGTTCCGGATGATGTATGAGCTTCCTGTCAACAGGGTTTCCCCGACTCTGACTGATATTCACCGGGGGATTGAGCGTGAGAATGGGAGCGCCAAGAAGAGAACGGCACATGGGATCGTGAAGAATCATTAAAAAGAATTTTTTTTGCCCCACCTCTGATCTGCGGTCGCGAGGGCGGCGACGGATGCAATGGGGTCGAGGCGGTGGGCGAATGGCGATTGTTTGGCGGCGGCGACCGCCGAAGAGGAGTTGGCGGCGACTGTGCGGTAGTCGCCGTTGGCCGTGTGCCCTTTCAGACCCCCGACCAGCGGCTGTGTGTCCTCCCCTCCCCCCTTCAGCCTTCTTCCCGACTGCCTATCCCCCCCTGAACGCCGCCCCTTAGCCGACAGCGGCTGGGCGGGACCAGCACTGCCGCCCCTTAGTCCTGAACTGTTCAGCCACGCTTAACGTGGAAGCAGAAGATGTCGAAAGTAGCGAACGAAAAGATGCGTGCGACTGCTGTGGAGGAAAGGTCTTTAGTATGGGAAAGGGTAAAGAAGGCAGCCGCTGCGACGGCCGCAGCCCCGTCAAGGAAGGCGTCCACAGCCGACGCGCTCGCCACCGTCGCCGCCTCGGCGGCGCCGGCACCGGCAGCGCTCTTTACACCGGTCTCTCCGGCTGCGTGTACGGGCCTCTTATTGGATTGGTTGCAGGCGACGCCAACATTGCGACCGCAACCAGCACAAGCACGACAACGAGACGGACTGCGCACTGCGGGTGGCGCAGTTAGCCCGCGTCCGGCGGGTGATCCATGTCGTGCCCGAACTCGCGGAGCGTTCGGGGGGCAAGGACCTCGGGGATTTCCCAGCCGCGGTGGACAGCCCGCTCGCTGAGCATCTATAAATGCATTACTTTTTGAACGTCTTTTATCCATGTGACGTTTGATGTTCGTGTGTGTCTTGCTCTAATGCTATTGCTGAACTGTAGACACTGTGCTCCTTTGACCCAGTGGAGCACCACTATTGCAGTATGCCCAATTTTGGCATATCCGAACAGGAACACAAGTGCATCGAACAATTATGCAGTTCATAACTTAATGAATATTTGTCATGCCGATCTTTCAGTGACCAATGAGACGTCGCGTCGAAGACCTAAAATCGGCTGTTGACGCATCATGACGGAGGGTTTTCAAACCTTTGACATCTAGCTCGCATGTCATTTCAACAGCTGTCCTATTTGCAGCCCGGCGCATGGTGATACGGTGTTCTGTTCCCCTCGTAGTTCGCAATGGGAGCGTGCCCAGACATATTTGTCCTGCACGCTGGGAGTCATAATCCGCATCACAGGGCATCTTGGGCCAAAGGGGCCGATACGGACGCAGTCCACAGAAATTTGACCGAGTCTTGTCCGGGTCCAGGCTGAGAAGCAAGGAAACTGGCCGCAAACTCCGGGAAGCGCTGGAAAACGGGGCGCGTCTCTTGTGTGTCCTGGCTTCGACAATCGGCAGAGAAGCACATATGCGATCGATCCCAGCCGTGTTCTGGTGCCTCTCAAGAGACGTTCTG
>Ga0114957_1002492_pt1 | contig 17629 bp, 8 predicted proteins | sample BantaG_FD_87175 | JGI IMG/M metagenome (GOLD analysis project Ga0114957, IMG submission 87175) | Marine algal microbial communities from Bantry Bay, Ireland - BantryBay_4 metaG | ecosystem: Host-associated > Algae > Red algae > Unclassified | place: Bantry Bay, Ireland | collected 2014-11-21 | reverse complement strand
AGAGAAATGCGAAGAGGGAGGGGGGGGAAGAATGGTGAGGGTGGGAGCGGCGGCAAAAAGGCAGGGGTGCAAGGGGCGGGTGAATGAAGAGGTCGCAGAGGGGGGGGGAGGCGACCGTGAGGAGAAAGCGTGCGTGCGGGCAGACGGTATGAGTCAAGAAGAATCACCGCATCGCTCGGAAGGGGTCCAGCGCGCACGGCGAGAAAGATGCTCACGTTGAGGGCGTCCAACAGCTGGGGATGACACGACCGCGGTCGTCACGAATGCTCGAGGGGGTCCGATGAACCTCCCAAGAGTGCCCTCTGGTCCAGTGTCCGGCAACAGTCCACAACGGCGTGCAAGCGGACGGTCCGTTGTGGGGGGGGTGTGGCGGCATGCGCGCTGTTGCAGGCCGGTTGGCTCGATGGCCGCGCCACGCACGTCGAACGAGGCCCCGGCCCGGCGGCTCGGGAACTTGTACCCAGCGCCGGACCGCCGGCTCAGGCACTTGCCCCACGTCCAAGATTCTGACATGCGGTTGTCGGCGTAATCACCGAATAAGCAGCTGGAGGGTGTCGGAATCGGGCCCACCTGCGGGTGTGCGCGCGGCAGGAGCCCTGCCTGACGTGTCCTACACCGTCAGGGGGTATCCAGCTCGTTGCCGCGTGGCCGCAGCCGAAGAGGGGACGAAGGCACGAGACAGCGCCGAGAGGGGGCCCCCAGGCGCCCCCTTTTCACCTGGCACGTGCGACTGACGCGCGCCGAAGCGGAAGCAGCAGACAGCGGGTGGCTGCCAAAGGCCGACGGCGACACGGAATAAGAAATCCGGCGGAAGGGCAAGAGCCACGGAGGCTGGCAGAAGCGACTCGTACCGGGCTCGGATGCCCCACAGGGGCCCGTCGAGGCACACGGGGGCACTCAGGACCAAAAAATGGCAACGAATCGTGAACAGGGAGCCTCAGTCATTGGCTCTCCTCTCCCCTGCGGCCACTCATCGCGTACCCGTCAACCGTGGCCGTGCTGCCCGTCTCCAAGCGCTCGTTCGCCACTCGCTTCGGCTCTTTCATGGCGGATAGACGCGTGACCAGATGGAGACGCAGCTCATTGGTTCTCCCTTCGTCTTCACTGGTTCGGGCACTCAAACGGTGTTTTGAAATGAACAACAATAAATGGCAGCGAGGCACACCTTATTCTAGGCACGGAGGCCACCCACTGCAAGAAAGAGTGGAACACCGCAGTGTTCTCGACAGTCTCTACTGGTGAAATTGCCACCCGTCATCCGTCTCAGAGCGACGCTGACACACAGACGGAGCACGAAGACGAGCCTTGCAAAGACGGTCTGGTGAAGGGTGACCGATGGTTGAGGTAGGGCGGAGGAAAAGTGTGGTTTTCGAGCAGGGAAAGGTGGCTGGGGGCCTGGCCCAGATCATCCGCTGCAGTGGTTGCATCTGTCAACAGTCATCGACTTATGCTGATCTTCACGTAATGGCATGAGTCACGTCTGCCACACAATCCCTCGGAAGAGCAGGGAGAGTCAGATGGCTGACGAACGACACAACCCTAAAATAGGACACTTGAGACAACTGATGTAAAGGTGGCGCCGAGTGCCACTTCCGTTCGTTGCCTCTCGTTCAGAAAAAAAAAACCGCACGCTGCGGCCTCGACGAGACCTCGACGCTGCCTCGGCGAGTACGACTAGCGAGTCTGCAATGCATGCCCTCGTGCAGCACTCTGTCCGCCATACCTACTGCTGCCTCGAGGCGGCGACCGCAGCGACTTGGCCTCTCCCGAAAAAAGTGAAAAAGGACAACGTGACCCTGGCCGCGGCCTGACCGGTGCAATAGCCTGCAGTCACATCAACTCATCGTTGTCACGGTGCGGGGCGGGAGCCGACCAGCGGATGCAATCGTTGCGACACCATGATGGTGTGGGTTTTCTATGTATCCTCAACATGCCCAGACACTGGCCATGCCAACCAGATCGGCTGCGGTGGAACTGCTGTGTGAGCAGCACGTGGCTGAGTCATTTCCAGCACACCGCTGTTGTCCTCCCCACCACACTTTATCGTGGCAATAGGTCATCATGGAAGTGCATCAAGTACCGCGCAGGATAATTCATTGTTATTTGTGGAAATGTCCTTGTTAGAGCTTTGAAGCGAAAAGAGGTGGAGGGCAGGGGTGCGACCTTATGGAAGCAGATTATCAAGCGTGGACGCTACCTCTGTTGTGGCTCTTGCACGCGCGTCATCCTGCTCACGGCCATCGTCGTGCGGCTGTGAATGCACATTGATGGCGTCCACTGTGACACCGTGGTGCTTATGCAGGCTGAGGGTAGCGGGGGTTTTGCCTCTCACCGCTGATTTGCTGAGTGGTTTCATCACGCTTTTATCTGATGGCCTCTCCCTCTCGTCGGGCGGGGGCGGGTGTCTGCACTTTTCCTCGCCACCCCTCCTCCCCCTCCACCAACTCTCCTTTCCTGCTCGTGCGGCTCCTCATTGTCGGTGACAGCGGTTGCTGGGGGTAACTACGAGGGCGCTTTGGCTGCTGCGGCGGTGGGCCCACATACGGGACGCTGCCCCAGTCTCTCGGACGGCCGCCCTCGCCGCTCGCCTGCGCGCTTATGCAGCACGGCCGTCACGGTCGCGTGCGGTCGTAGGCCCCGGCGGCGGTGGGCTCTGTCGTGCACCGCCGACTGCACACGCGTGGGCCGTCTCATACTTCTGCTGCGGGTGGTTCCCGTCGTGGTGTGAGCGGTTGGCGGTGTGTTTCTTCGGCCGATAGCCCCTGTGCCCGTGTCGCTTGTTACCTCGTTTTCGTACGTCGACCCCGTCTGTGCTGCTGCTTCCGGCTTGGGGCGGGTTGTGTGATCCCCTCTGCGTGTGTGGGGTGGTTCCGTCGGTCCAACTCGTTGCGCGCCGTGGAGCGACCGCGGTGTACCCCTGTCACCCTGTCGTCGCCGAGCTGTCGCTGCGCTCCTTCCGTCTTGTCGACCTTGGGAGTCGCGATGGGCTCCTCCCAGGCCGACGTGATTGCGTCCATAGAAGCGGAGATGAATGCCGCCCTCTCGTCGGCAGCGTCGGGGCAGGCACGCGAATCTGGCGGTGACCGTTTCACTCTGCAGTCGGCTCCGTCCACCGTCGACGGTGGGGGGCTCCCCTTTGACCTGGCGGCAGAAGTCCAGGCGCTAAACGACTCATCCAAAGAGTTCGATGGGGAAGGCTCCGTGGCCTCCCTGGGTGACTTCATGACCCACGCGTCGCTGGTGCAGCCCGACTCGCTCGCCGGCTTCCCGTCGTTCAAGACGCTCTGTCCGGCGGGCAAAGGTCTCCACCGTGCCTCGGGTGGTGGCGACGGCGCCGCCGGTGGAGGCAGTGGCGGCAGTGGTGGTGGCGGCGGTGGCCGCGGCAGCAGCGGCCGTGGGAGCGGCAGCGGCAGCGGCAGCGGGTGGAGCGCGTCTGACGGGTCGGACGTGACGTCGCCGTCGCCCAAGGCCGCCCGTATTGGCCGCAAGATGGAGCGAACGCGGGGCCCCGCTGGCGTTGTGCCAACTACCCGTGTCACGGGCGGCGTGGCGCGATCCACCCTATTTGGTGGAGCGGGCGGTGGTGCCCCCGGTGGCGCACCCGACGGCCTGCCCGTCACTGGCGTGGGAGCCGACACCGCAGCCCCAGCGCACGCACCGGCGGTGAATGCGCTGGACTGGGGCGACGAGGGTGGTGACGGCGGCGACGCTCGCTTCTCTTCCGAGGCCCTCGACTTGAGCTCCCAAGGCGACGCCTCGTCGCCGTCGACCAAGTCGAGCTCCTCGCCCAACTCATTTGGGTCGTCCGCACGGCGCAGCAAGGTGCTTGCCAAGCTGTTGAGGCCTTTCAAGAAGGGTGACGGCGGGGGTGGTGGCCGCGGGAGCCACGTTCCAAGCGGCGGCAGCGGTAAGGACGACGTGTCGCGGCCGCCATTGCTCTGACAAGGGGTCCTCGCACTTCGCGATGCATGGTCCTATTTCTACGTACTCTATGTGTAGGTCAGTTTCCTACTGTCAAAATGCGTTTCTGGTTTTTTTCTTGCGCGCACGGACGCGCCCATCAATGGCATACGAACGCTGCCGCGGTTGTGTGCTTGGCACTTGTGCTGTGGTACACCAACTCTGTCCTGGTGCCGACGCGCTGAGATGGCAAGCACACGCAGGTATCTTCTGGTCTGGCGCACACGTTCGGATTGTACAACGAACTGTCGCCGGGTCTTCCACACGAGGTCATTCATGCTTGTCGGTGGTCGCGCTGCAGACCCATCTGCCCAAACCTCGACCGCGCGGCGAGTTAGCCGGGAAACGCTTGTACCGGCGGCAAGATCGGCACCATTCAAAAGTGAAGCAAACTGGGTCTTTCCTACCATCCTGCAATGAGCTTATCCGTACAACACATGCAGAGGTCCGCCTTCGGCTCTGACACACGCACACACACAAACATCAAAGCAGAGGGACCACGCAAAGCTCGCAAAAAAGAGGGGGGAACAGGGGACCTCACATGAGAGCTGCCACAAAGCTCGCTAGCAGGCCGGCAGCAGCTGACACCCAGAAAGCCCGCGCGCCAAAACCACGGGACTGCCGCCTCACATGGAGTCATCGGCAAGGAGGCTCTCCCGCGGAAGCACACGCCTGCGGCGCTTGGGCCCCTTGCCAGACCGGTTCAGCTCAATCCGCTTGCGCTGCAAGAAGGCGGCGTACTCCGAGTCAATCCACAGCTGCTTGTTCATATACTCATTCCGCTCCTTTGACTCAAGTTGCTCCCACGCCGCCGGGGTCAAGCCAAGCTTTTGCTGAATGAGGTACATCTTGTCCTCCTCGGTGTAGTCCCGCTTTAGCAGCTTGTACGCAACCACCCAGTGGCCCGCCCAGTAGAGCAGCTTGGCGGCGACCAGGGGCAGCCGCGCCAGCTTGAGCGGCAGCAGGTCACTCGGCGTCGGCAGGCGCACATCCCCAAAGTCCACGTCAATGACGTCGTGGGCCTCCTCTACCGTCGCCACCTCCTTACGAGCGATGAGGCGCTTCACCTCCCGCTGGTAGTCCTCACTCTCCCGCACGCGCTCCTGCGCCGAGTAGAAGACGTGGCGCATGTTGAACCAGTGGAAGGCCGTGGCAGCAGTGAGGATGCCGGCAATGACCACCCAGACGCTCGCCTGCGGCGCGTACGAGGTCTTGGCAAACTCCATCATGTACCCAAACTTTTCCGGGTGCGCCAGGAACTCGTTGTAGGCTCGGCGGCGGCCCGGGTCCGTCAGCACTTCGTACGCATTGGCGATCGTCTTGAACTTTTCGGCGGCCTTGGCGTTGCCGGGGTTGACATCGGGGTGGAGCGACGGCGCCAGCCGCCGGTACGCCCGGCGGATTTCGGCTGCCGACGCCGACCGCGTCAGGCCAAGGATCTCGAAACAGTCTGCCGACTTACAAAACACGTCCTCTGCCGACACAGAACACGCCAATGATAGTACCGCCACTGCCGCACCGGCGCAGGCCGCCGCCATGAGGGGCGCGCGGCCCCGCTGCGGCCGCCTCGAGCAAGCCATGACTGCGGCGGCGGCACGCAAGTTGGACGGATGGGTGAAGAGCGACAGGGGGGGACTGGCCAGTAGGAGTGGATGACGAAAGGAGTCGAGTGAAGAGAAGAGCAGTGCCCTTGACAACAAAGGACACGGCGGCGGTGACGCGCCGTGGGGCGCACTGCCGAGAGTGGTCATGGCAAAGCGACCAAGTCCTCTGCGAAGTGTCAGCCATTGCCACGTGGTAGATGTATTTTCACGTGACGACATTGGATTGATTGACAACTCACGTTCGAAAGCAGTGGCCATCGGGAGCGCTCAACCCCTGCTTCAGCAAGATGGCTCGCCTGCCTAAAGAGGAGCCGCTGCCGCCTACGTCGACGTGACGTGCGTGTGCGTCGGGGTGGGGACCGCGGACGACGCGCCGGTCGGCGCGGCGCGGCGGGCGGGTGGTGTAGCGTGCGACCGCTGTAGGCATTGGCGTGCTCGACCGACCGCCCAGGCGGCGGCGCGGCCGCCGCCGTGGCGCCGCCTCTGGCCGACTACGTGGCCCGCGCGCGACGGGCGCACGCGTGGCGCTGCAGACACGACGACGGGCGGGGGCAGACGCAAGGGGCAGGCAAAGGACCGTGCACAATTTTTGTGTGTGAACGGCGCTTCGAGCTGCGACGCAGTCGAGGCACGCTCCACTGTCGGCACGGGTGCAGCGGCAGCGCGGAGCTGCAACGTACGACGGGCAAACGACGGCCGACGGGCACGCGTGCGGCCCTTTGCATCGCACCCCCGCCGCACGTCCAGTCAACGTGCCTTTACGCAGAGAGATGAGAGGGTGGCTGTGCAGAGGATCTCCGCTGCGCTGGTGCCATGCGCAACAAGAAACACCAAGAAAAAAAAAAAAAGCGGGCGCCCACCCGGCTGACGTGCCCCCAGGTGCGTCGCCCGCGACGCGGCCGCCGCGGCGACCCCACCTAGGCGCACCCGCCGAGCGCGTTGAGCTGCCCCAACAGCAGCAACGCCTGCTCCCGCACCGGGATGGCCCCATCGCCGGCCGCAATCGCGGCGGCCATGCCCTCCAACCGCAACTCCCGTTGCGCATACACAAACGCCACCGTGTCGGGCGTCCACTCCCGCGCGTGCGCGAGGAGGATGCGCAGCAGCAGCAGCCGCACGCGCGGGCCGCCGCCGCCGCTCCAATCCAACCCGTCCCCAGGGGCGCTCGACGTGGACGGCGCGCGGGCGCCGGCCGCGCCGCCGGGCGGCCGGCCACCCGGCGCGTCGGCCGACGGCGACGCGCCGCCGGGGCCCGCCGCCGGTGCCCACCCCGGGGGGCTCAGCCACTGCGCGAGCAGCCGGATGAGCGTCCGCCGCCCACCGAGCGCCCTGTTGACGACGCGGGAGGTGCACACGAGCGCGCGATACGGTTCGAGCATCGCCTCGGCGTGGCGCAGCTGCAGCCGCGCCATGGCCACAACGATGTGGTTGACCGCGTCGGCCGACGCGAGGCGCGGCTCCACGTGCGCCGCGTCCACGTCGAGCCACTCGGCGAGGGAGGAGAGGATGCGCGCCTGCCACCGCGCGAGCGTCGCGGGCGACGCGAGCAGCTGCGTGTACGTGTCGACGCCCGTCGCGGCGGCGAGGGCGGCACGGGATTTGGGGCCGGCGAGCCCCAACCCCGAATAAATACTGATACACACCGCCGACAGGTTGACGTCGTTGCTCCGGATGGCCACCTCCAGGTGGGGCACGAGGCCAGCGACCGCCGCCGCCTCCTGCCGCTCCGCCGACACGACGCACAAGTCGCAGACGGAGGAGACGACGCAGCGCGCGAGTTCCATCCCCGTCGACGGGCGGCCGAGTTCGTCGACGAGCGTCCGCAGCGCGCCCGCCGCCGCCAGCGTCTCGTGCGTCAGCGGGTCTCGCGACAAGTCCCGCAGGCAGTTGAAGAGGGCCTCCCGCGCGGCGGTCGGCAAAGTCGGCTGACTCGCCCGCGGGTTTTCGGCAGGAGCCATCCGCCGCGAAGGCGACACGCCGTCCGCTTCCCCGTCTGCACCACGCGCCACCGAAAGGTTGGCCGAAAAGGGCGGGTGGGAGGTCGCATCGACGCCTTCTGCCTCACTGGCGGCACGACCGGCGACGCTCGCCCAGCCGTTGCTCGGCGCCGCCCCGTCCACCGCCGTCCCCTGCTGCAACGCCGCGATCAGTGGCTCCAACACCCGCGCCGTGGCCATCCGCGCCTTGACCACCGAGTCGGCACGCGCCGCAAACGATTGGAGGAGGCGCGCCAGCGCCACCATCCGCTGCTCATACGAGGACGGGGCGTCGCCGTCGCCATCACCGTCCACGGCGCTCTGATCGTCCCCCAGACCCGTGAGCAAGAGCGCCGCGGCCGCTGGCTCGAGCAGCCCGCACCACGCAAAGCGGCGGCAAAAATCCCGCTTGTACCGCCCCGACTCCATGTTGAGCATCCGGTCGATGCCACGCAGCGCCAGCTCCCACCGCTCCCACCGCATCGCCTGTAGCTGCCGTTGCCGAGAGGATAGCGGGTACGCCACCCGTGCCTCCTCGCGACCGCTGATCGCGTCGACGCCGGTGCCGTCGGCAAAGAGTTCGACGTACACGGTGAAGCCACGGCACGCGACGAGCATCTGGAGTGTCGACGGCAGCTCGAGGACAACGTCGAGCAGCTGCGCTGCGCGCAGCCGCACGGCGGCGGGCCGCCGCCGGTCACACAGGCGCATGGCAACGGGGAGGAAGCCAGCGAGGCACAGGTCCTCCCGCACGTCCCGCACTGGTGGGTAGCCGCTGAGCGCGCCCGACGGGACGGACCAGGCGGCACGGACGCCCGGGCTGAGCCGCGATGGCGTGGCGGTCGTGGAGGACGACCCCGCCGCGCGGCCGCTGGCGGGGGGGGTGGCGCCCGCCGCCCCCGACGACAGGGCAGCCGAGCCCGCCCCACCGCCCCCGCCGCTGCCGCCGCCGCCGCCGCCGCCGCCGCCGCCCCCCCCACCGTCCCGTGGCCGCACCAGCGGTGGTTGGGTAAACACCGACAAAGGCGTGGCGGAGGGAAAATCGGGTGCCGCCGGCGCCGACGGCGGGGGCGGCCCCCGCGGCCGCGGCCGAAAGTCACCGCCCCCCACGCCCGGCGCACCGCCGACGCCATCGGCAGCGTCCATCGACCACGGGGTGGACGAGCCGGCCGTCTCAAACGCCGCGATGAGCTCCTCCCCGCCGAGGCTGGTGCGCCCCGACTTTGGGCTGCACGGCTCGGTCAACGCCGTGGCGACCGCATTCGCCGCCACCTGCCGCACCGCATTGTCCCGCCCGGCGACGGCGGAGCCCCGCCCCGCGTCGGTCACCGCCGGGGTGGAGGCGGACGGCCCCTGCCCATCGCCGCCCGCCGTGCCCGCGTCGGCGACAACGCCCGAAGGGATTGGCAGGGCGTCCAAGCTGCACGTCCGCCGGCGATGGTGCCCCCCCCCGTGGCGGGACAGGGGCCGCTCCCCGCCGCCCCCCGACGAGGAACTACAGTCCCCCCACACCCCCGACGAGCCGTCGCTGAGCGGGTCGCCGTCGAGATAGCACCGCCCCGACGGCCGCTCGTCGGTGCAGCTCGTGTAGGCGAGCGCAAGCGCGATATTCAACAATGCAATCGTCCGCCGCTCGTCGGTCGCGTCGGCGCGCTCTAACAGCTCGAGCAGTGGAATGAGGCCCGGCTCGTACATCAGCGCCGCTCCCTGCTCTGGGTGCTCCCGGAGGATGTGGACGAGCGTCTCGGCGGCGAGCGCCGCCGTCGCGGGTGGTCCGTCGAGCGCGTGCATCGCCGCGCGGGCGCGCACCCAGTTGGCCCGCTCCGCCGCCGCGCGCGCCCGCTCCGCCGCCGCTTCGGGGTCGTCGCCCATGCCCGCAAACGGGTCAACGTCGGCCGCGCGGGCGCGGTTGGCGCTGGGGAGGGCGCCGTTGCTCGCCTCCCGGTGGCCACTTCGGCCGCTCGTCGAGCGGGCGCTGCCCGCCAGGTCGCTTCGCGACCGCCGCGAGGCGGGGTGGGCGTACGACAGCGGCGTCGACGGGCCGCGGGGTGGGAGGGAGCCGCTGCTCAGGTCGGCCGCGTCGGCAGCAGACGCCACACCGGCCGCGGCGGGGCTGGCCGAGGAGGGCCGGCGGGAGTATTTGCCCCCTGACCGCGGCGCCGCGCGGTTCGCCCGCACCGGCGTTTCGGGCGCTGGGTCGTCGCCGTCAAACGATCGGGGCGGCCGCATCGAGACGGACACGTCCGCCAGCGCGTCGGCGTCGTCAAATATGGGCTCGGGCCACGGTGGTGCCGACGCGGGCGCGGAGCTATCTGGTTCCCGCACAACGCCCTCTGACGGAGGTGGGGAGAAGTCAAACGCCATTGCCGCCGCCGCCGACGCGGGGTGCTCGGGCACCTCGTCCAGGTCCAGCGACAGGAGTCGGTTGGAGAGCAGCGACGCCGACGACTGGCCAATCATGGAGGCCAGGTGGTCCCCGTCGGCCGGCCGTAATGGCTCCTGCGACAATGCCGAGTCGGATGGAGGCGCGGTGAACGGGCCATCGTCAAAGTCGCCGAGCATATCGTCAAAGTTGTCATCTTCATCTCCCTCGCAGTAGGCGTCGAGGGATTGGAAGCCCGCCGCCGCCGTCGCAGCAGCACCACCGCCACCGTCGCCGTCTGCCGCAGCCGCGGCGGAAGCCACCCTGTCGGCGCCAGCAGCGGCTGCTTCCAACTCGCCGCTGCTGGTGGATGCGTCGGCGGCGGACCGCCGCACCTTCTCTCCGTTCGACGGCTCGGGCAGCAGTGGCGCCGCCGCGGCCAGCCACGAGTGCTCGAGCAGTTCCTGTGCGGTCGCCCGGGAGTGCATATCCTTGTCAAAGCAGCGGAGGAGAAAGTGCGCGGCGTCCGCCGACAGGTCCGACGGCAGCGGCGGCCGGTCATCCGACACAATTCGGAACAGGGCGGTGATGCCAGACAGGTCCGAGTAGGGAGGCAGCCCCGTCAGCAGCTCAATGACCGTCGCGCCAACCGACCAAATGTCCGACGCCGTCGAGAAGCCCGACTGGGTGATAATCTCGGGCGCCATCCAGTGCGGGGTCCCAGCCACATCCTGCGCCGCAGAGGCGGACGCAGGCTTGTTGGACGACACGCCAAAGTCGGCGAGCTTGACAAAGGACTCCTTGGTGACGAGGAGGTTGGCGCACTTGATGTCGCGGTGGACGACACCCTGGTCGTGCAGGTACATCAGGCCGACGAGCACTTGCCTGGCAAAGGCAGCGGCTACCGGCTCTGCAAACACCCGCACCGCGTCTGGCGGTAATGATCGGCGGATGTGATTGATGACGGCAAAGAGGGAGCCGCCCTCGACGTACTCCATAACAATGTCCAGGTAGTCGTCCGAGGCGTGCACCGCCTCGATATAGTTTACAATGTGCGGGTGCTTCAGGTTCTTGAACAACTCAATTTCTGACCGCAGCGCCCGCTCCTCGTCGACGGAGAAGCGGCTGGTTGCGACGCGCTTGACCGCCACATGACGGCCGAGCTGCTGCCACAGGCCCTTGAAGACGGTACCGTAGGCACCACTGCCAATCTTCTCCAGCAGCGCATAAGTGTTGCCCGTGTCACCCGTGATGATCGTGAGGGCGGCCATCCTCTCCTGCGGGCGGCGGGGCCACCGCCCGGCAGCCACCCGGGACGAAACGGTGGGGCGGCCACAGCCACCGTTCTGACACAGAGGAGACGCCAAGAAGACGATGACATGGGCTGTTGGCGAGGTCACTACAGCGAGTAATTCTTCATGGTTTTTGAAATGGGCGCACGTCATTGATTCTGAAGCACCGTGGCTCCGATTTTTCCAGTTCCCATTCGCTGCGCAGTAGGGCCACTTATTGGGCATACAGTAACGGCCACCGCTGTGGCAGACGTTGGCAGTTGCTTTTCCCTCCCCCTGCTCAAGGAGGAATGCCTCCTTGGCCCGTGAATCACCGTCCATTGCATCGCGCCAAGGCTCTCGCCCGCTGCTCCACCATCTTCGACAGCCAGAGGCTGCGCGACTCTACCAGCGGCCCGTCAAGCGCCTGGGCCTGGCCGGGCCGCCCCATCGGTTGTCTCCCCTCGGCCGCGCGTCCCCGTCGCCCGTCTGGGGCTGCGTCTCCTCGGCTGCGGAACGGGTGCCCGGACCATGGGTCTGGCTGGCGCCGTGCGGGATGCGGCGCTCGGCGTCGTCGCCGAGAGTGTCGAGGCACTTGACGTCAGCGACGCCAGCTGGGCTACGGGCATCGCCATTGATGGATCTCTCGGTGTGTCTCTAGCGTTGGTCGCGCTCTCCCTCGAGTGTGCCCTGTTTGCCGCTGTGGTGCGTTTGCCTGGCCCTGCACCGGTGGTTTTGCATCCCGCGGTTGCACCTGTCTGCAGAGGCTGACGCCGCTGTGTGAGACTGGGGGGCACTGGTGTGAGCGATGTGTGCGGTCTGGAGGTGATGCGCCCTGTGTCGGGACTCGCGTGCGCCTCGGTTATCCCTTCTCGCCTCAACAAGCCACCGGCCCTGCGCGCTGCTGCTGTATGTGGCATGATGACAGGTGTCGGCCGTTCTGGGGCGTGCAGGGGCTGTTTGGCATTCCTAACTTGGCTCTCTCTACTGGTTCCTCGGTTGTTCGTTGGCTTTTTCGGTCACCACCTGCTCCGCCGTCTCTGTTCTCTGTCCTTCTCGGTACGCGGTGCTCCCTCCGCACCTCGGCCGTCCCATTGTTCTCTACCTTCTTGACACGCACATGATGGCGTCCACTGCGCGTGCGCCCTCAGATCGTCCAAACGGCGTCAACCGAGCCAGGCACCCACGAGCCGTTGTCGCGGTCCTTCACCCTCCTCTTTGCGCTAACGTCTGCCACGGCGGCGCTCACGGCGGTGACGACCCTCTTTTCGGCGACGGCGCTGGCCCAGGCGGCTGCCACGTGTGCCTGCTTGTGCCTCGCCCTCACAACGCTGGCGACGCTGCCGGCGGCGGCGGCCATTGTTTTCCCCGAAGCGCACAGGGGACGGGAAAAGACGACGGCCTTTGTCGGGGGTGTCGCCGTCGTTGTCGCCGCTATTGCCGCCGTACGGCACTTTCGTGTGGGGTTGGGCGTCGCGGAGCTGCTCCCCGTCGGCGGCGTTTGGCTGCTCGGCGGGCTCATGGGGGGGGGGGCGGTGCTCCTGGTGGCGGCCGCGGGCAGGGCCCTGCGGGATTTGGGTGGTCGCGGTGGTGCTGCCGTTCTGGCTGTCGCGGTGCTGGCGGGTGGGGGCGTGGCCTTCCTGTGGACGTGGGTCGAACCGTACGTTCCGTTGTCACGCGCTGGTCTCGCTAGCTGCTGCTTCCGAGGGTGTGGCTGCCTTGCTTTTTTGATGGCCGGGTGGCTGCCGTCTTGCCCTTGCCTGCTGGAGTCACCTCTTTGCTCGCGTTCCCCAAAGCACTACTGACAGTATCCACTGCGTACAACCGTCACCGCACCTTCTTCGTGCTGCCCCGCAACGGTGCTCTGCCTCCCCCACCACATTGGTTTGCTGCCTCCACCCACAGGCATTGTCGCTTGATGCTGGGGGTGTACCCATCCACCTGCCCGTTCCCCCGCATGTTTGATCACAACGCCGTGGCCGTGACGGGGCTGCTCGTCGTCGCCGCGCTCGCTGCCGAGGCGGCCCTACGACTCATGGCGGCGGGCAACGGCGCGCGGGGATATGTGGAGATCCTGTAGGTTCTGTGGGGGTCTTGTTCTCGGAACTCGACGGGCGCACCTTGGGGGGACTTGTTTTGCGCCGTTGGAGGGAGTGCCTCCCCGCAGTACTGTGCCGCACCATGCTTGCTCCGTCGTGGAGCTTGGTCGTGTGAGGAGGTGTTTGTTTCATGGAGACCGGCCGCGTCCGCACTATTTGCGTGCTTTGGCTGCCTCTTCTGTTTTTTCCGTGTAACTCTACAAAATGTGCTGGCGTCGTGTTTTTTTGTGTCCTTTGTCTGTGTCTCTTTCACCATTGCATTGCTTGTGTCGATGACTACACATTTGCCTCCCCCTTCCACGTTGTCACCCATGACACGCGTCATGTTTTGAGGTGTGTCCTCGGTTGAGCTGTAGGCGATTGGGATATCCTAGTTGCGCGCTCCCTCCATACGAACGAGACGCTGCCCAAAAATGCAGCAGCAGCGCTGGTGCTTCAGAAACTCCAAGTGTCTTGGTCAACAGGTGGAGCGTGTGATGGCTCTTTGGTTGAAGCCTGGAGGAGCATTGGGGTCTCTTTTGTTCGTGTGTGCTGCTTGGGTGACGTCCGTTTCAAGTCTTAGTTCTTGCTGTCGGCCTCACCGGCGCCGGCTGCCCAGCTGTCGGGCCTCACCGGCGCCGGGCGCCCAGCAGTCGGCCTCACCCACGCCGGCTGCCAAAAAAGCCCTGCACTCTCCCGCTTTCAGCGCACGGGTTACACGTGTCTCTCAGGCGTTGGCTGCATTCCGGTGAGATCCTATCGGTCTCGCGTGCATAGTTGCTTGCTACCAGTAATTGATCCGTCGAAATTCCTGGACGTTGACAAACCATAGTATTAAATCGTATCTGCCCACTTTGCTTAGCATAATACCAAGCTTTGTCCTGTTGCAGCATCAAGACGTGCCACCCTCGTCGGTCCTGAAGGCTTGACGTGCTCTATCTGCTCACGACATCCTTCACGCGCGCCAGCTACGGCGCAGGTCGTTCATTGATCAGGGCATCTGCTCTGTCTTTCCTGTGTTTCTCGGGCATCTCTTGGGCTATTCCAACTGGTCGCGTTTCTCGTGGCTTTGTTCGTCTAGCTGTGCCGTTGAGACGTGACACTTGCTCCTCCTGCGCACTTCTTGCGCCGACACCTCTACGCTTCCCACGGTACCCCCCTCTCCCCTTTATTTTCGTAGGCAGGCAACATGTCGGACATGGAGGAGGAGGACTACGGCTTTGAGTACGAGACGGACGACGATGAAGAAGAAGATGTCGCCATTGAGAACGCCTACTATGCCGCCAAGGGGTTGTTGCATACCGACCCCCCTGGCGCGCTCTCTGGCTTTGAGGGCGTTATCGAGCTGGAGGGCACCCCGGGCGGTTGGGGCTTCAAAGCACTGAAGCAGATTGTCAAGCTGCACTTCCGCCAAGGCAACTATTCGGCGATGCTCACGCGCTACTCGGAGCTGCTTGGCTACATCCGCTCCGCCGTGACTCGTAACGTGTCGGAGAAGGTCATCAACAGCATCCTCGACTACGTGTCGACCGCCCAGTCTGCCCAACAGGTAGAGCTGCTGCACTCCTTTTACGAAACCACTCTCAGCGCCTTGGCGCAGGCGTCCAACGAGCGCCTCTGGTTCAAGACGAACCTCAAGCTCGGTAAACTTTGGTTTGACGGTGGCCAGTACGGGCGGCTGGCCAAGGTGCTCAAGGAGCTCCACCGCAGCTGCATCGGCGACGACGGCCAAGACGACCAGAAAAAGGGCACCCAGCTGCTCGAAGTGTTTGCGCTGGAGATCCAGTTGTACACGGCTACCAAGAACAACAAGCGGCTCAAGACGCTGTACGAGCGGGCGCTGACGGTCAAGTCGGCCATCCCTCACCCGCGGATTATGGGCGTCATCCGTGAGTGTGGCGGCAAGATGCGCATGCGCCAGCGCGAGTACGAGGCGGCCCAATCGGACTTTTTCGAAGCCTTCAAGAACTATGACGAGGCGGGGGTAGCCAAGCGCATCGCCTGCCTGAAGTACCTGGTGCTGGCCAACATGCTAGCCGTGTCGGACATTGACCCGTTTGACTCGCCCGAAGCCAAACCGTACACGTCCAACCCCGAGATTGTGAGCATGACGGCCCTGCGGGCGGCCTACTCGTCCAAGGACATTGGCGAGTTTGAACGCATCCTCGCCACCCACAAGCAGTCCATCATGGGCGACGCGTTTGTGGCCGACCACCTGGCGGAGCTGCTCCGCACTGTACGCACGCAGGTGCTGCTACGGCTGTTGGTCGGCTACACCCGCATGGGTCTTCCATATGCGTCCAAGCGGCTCAACGTGCCGGAAGAGGAGCTCGAGGCGCTGCTGGTGAGCCTCATCCTCGACGGCAAGGTCAAGGGCAAGATTGACCAGGTGCGTCGGGAGGTGGTGCTCGAGACGGAGGGCGCATGGGACGCCAAGTACAAGGCCATCGAGGTTTGGGGGGAGCGCGTGGTGGAGCTGCAGGCCGCCGTGACTGCGCAGCTGCAGCTGTGACCCAAGTCACTGAGTGAGGGCAGCTCCAGGCGCGCGCGCCGTCCTTTGTGGGTGGCACGCACCGCGCGCCTGCGGCGGATGAGCCGACTTCTCGCTGGCGATCGTGTGCGCCCGCCGCTCTGTGTCACTGGTCTCTCGTCTACTTCCTGCCGTCGCCGCGGCCGCCGCTGTCGCCACCGTCGCGGTTCCTCTCGGTTTGCATGTACACCCGCGCCTTGAGGCCTGCTCCTCCTCTTGCCGCCCACCCCCGTCCGTCTCGGCCATTCGTACCGTGCGAGCTGGCGTCTGTCGCGGCGCGGCCGGTGTGCCTCACGTACTGACGCGTCGGTCGTTGGGTGTGCGACGAAAAGGCGGCGGCGAGGATGGGCCGGCGCCGTGCGCCTGGCAGTCGGTGTGGACGACAGGCGGGTATGGAACGGGCATGACGAGCAGACCTTGTACGGACTACCGATACAATTTGTTCTTTGCCGTTATCGTGCGTGAGCTCCTCGCGCGTTGCCTTGGGCGGCCGCGGGCTTTGAAGCCCTCCTTGCCCCTCACGTTTCTGGTCCCCACGCCATTGTGGCAAAGCACAAAAAAAAATGCCTTTCATGTCGCGGACCTACCCCCCCCTGGTATCCACCCCGCCCCCCCCAGACGCTCCTCACCTCGCACACAACCCACCCGAGCGCCGTCGCGCTCACCCCGACACCGTGTCCAACAGCCCGAGGCAGTGCAGCACAATCGCGTTTTGCGCGTGCATGCGGTTGCCCGCCTGCTGGAAGACAACCGACGCGGCCGACTCCATCACCTCGTCCGTCACCTCCCGCCCGCGCTCCGCCGGCAGGCAGTGGAGGAAGAGCGTGTCGGTCTTGCCTGTCGCCGCCATCATGGCCGCGTCGACGGTGAAGCCCCGAAAGGCGCGCTCCCGCGCCTCAATCTCCTCTTTTTGGCCCATGCTCGCCCACACGTCCGTGTAAATCACGTCGGCGCCGACGACCGCGTCCATCGGGTCGTGGCTAATGGTAACGGTGCTGAGGCCGGCGGCGCGCGTGGCGGCCACCGCCTCGGGGAGGGGCTCGTAGCCCGGTGGGCACGCACACACGAAGTCCATCGGCAACACCGCCGCGAGCTCCAACCACGAGTGCACCATGTTGTTGCCGTCCCCCACGTAGACGACCTTGGCGCCGTCCACCGAGCCGCGGCACTCGATGATCGTGAGCGCGTCGGCGAGCAGCTGGCACGGGTGGTTGTAGTCGGTCAAGCCGTTGATGACCGGCACCGTGGACGCGGCGGCCAACTCGAGGAGCTGGTCGTGGCCAAACAGGCGCGCCATAATCAGGTTGTTGAACTGCGACAGCACCCGCGCCACGTCCTTGGGCGACTCGCGGGTGCCGACGCCGACTTCGGGGCCGAGGACGACCGCGTGGCCGCCCATCATAAAGGCGCCCGTCTCAAAGCTCACCCGCGTCCGCGCCGACGCCTTGGCAAAGAGCAGCGCGAGCGTCTTTTTGGACAGCGGCGAGTAGTCTGGGTCGCCCTCGATGCGCGCGCGGAGGGCGGCGGCCGTCGAGAGGACGGTTCGCAGCTCCTCGGTCTTCAAGTCGTCGACGCGGAGAAAGTGGCGCTGACCGGCGGGCAGCCCCGACGTCAATGTAGACGTCAGAGGGTAGAGGGGAGCATCGGACGTTGTAGGTGCCGCCGCTGCCCTCACGACCGTGCGGGCGCGGGCGCCGCGGGCGGCGCGCGGCGCCGGCGCCGGCGCCCGCCCACGCGACCGCAGTGCACCGAGGGGATTGCCTGATTGGGCAGAGGCGCGCACCTACAACGTCCGATGCTCCCCTCTACCCTCTGACGTCTACATTGACGTCGGGGCTGCCCGCCGGT
>Ga0114957_1002491_pt1 | contig 17630 bp, 15 predicted proteins | sample BantaG_FD_87175 | JGI IMG/M metagenome (GOLD analysis project Ga0114957, IMG submission 87175) | Marine algal microbial communities from Bantry Bay, Ireland - BantryBay_4 metaG | ecosystem: Host-associated > Algae > Red algae > Unclassified | place: Bantry Bay, Ireland | collected 2014-11-21 | reverse complement strand
CATACAAGGCTATAAATAAGACTATCAATAATAAAATCCAATTTACATTTCCTTGATCTTCATTAATATATACATCATAACCGATCCCTAATGCGATCATAAATAATATAGCCATACCGACTTGAGAAGGAGAATGTATTTTCATGTAGGAAAATTACGATTAGTAATTACTATCCAACGATTCTCTAGTTCAAATAATTGTAAATAATAATTATGGTGTACAAATTAAAATGATGCCACCTAGGTGATTTTAAAAACACTGCCCTAGTTAATCCAGATTGTACTAATGCAGTTTATTATAATATTATAACTGATAATTTAATTCCCTGTAATCAATATTGGATTTGGGTAGATGGTTGCAATTCGCATGTCTGTGATTTTCAATTTATAGTAAACAGTGGTTTCTCAAATATGGATTCGAGTCAGAATACTTATTATTACGATTTTGATGCAGATGGTTTTGGAGATCCAGGTATAACTATTCTTAGTTTTTGACAACCATCAGCAACCTAATGGTTATGTTTTAAATAATACTGACTGTGATGATAATAATGCAGATGTAAATCCTGACGCTATAGAAATACCAGATAACCAAATCGATGAAGATTGTGACGGCATGGATTTGACCACCGCTGTACATGAAATAAATGGACAGACTATTAATATATTTCCTAATCCCACCACCGATATTATTTACATCCTTACAGATAGTTCTATAGATTTTAAAATAGATCTTTACGATATCCACGGCAAACATCTTCTAAGACAGACCTCTGGACAATTAGATTTATCCAGATTTACAAATGGTGTTTATCTTTTAAGTCTTACGACCAATGAGGGTAGTCCTCCTATCATCGAACGCATTGTTTTAAGCAAATAATATGAGCTGTCCTATACATTGTAAATGACCTAATCGGACAAGCTATATTCTTTCCACAAGTTGAAATTATTTACTAGTTTTTATTTAAAACTAAAAGGTTGTTTTTATCTTAACTAACTTTAATTTTAGATTTTTTAACTCAATAATTACAAAACTAGAGGAATAATTTTCTTATCATTCGAAATCAGTCAAATGGAAAATTGCACTATCTACAGCCATCAATTAGCCTTTGATAAAGTAGTAGAAATTATTAAAACAACATTGGCGAAAGCCAAAGTAGAGGTAAGTGATAATGGTCTCCAAAAATCATTAGTGGCTACTATTAAAGGAGGGTTCTTTGGAAAAAATAAAACTTTAAAAATCAACTATAGGCAAAGAGACAACCCATCTTATAAATTAGATCAAGTAGAATGTGGGTTAACCCAAAATCTCGTAGGGATGGTCAATTTTATCCAATCTCTTCCATCTAAAAATGAACAGGTAAAAAACAAATTTGTGATCAAAGTCATGTCGATAAATAGCGAGATGTCTTTTATGGCCGAACCAGAAATAACTCCTGAATTTAAATCAGTATTACAGGAAATTACCACACAGTTAGATGCATTTGTGTTTGCACAACCCAGTAAATTTTTTAATAAATCTAACGGACAACATTTTTTAGACAAAAACTTAAATCTCATTTTAGACCCTAATGGAAATTGCCAAATAGATGATATAAATGTAAACGTAGATGCTAAATATCAAGATCAGCCTGCAACAGAATACACAGATGATCAGATCACTAGGAAAACAGCTTCTGAAATATTATTAGCAAAAAATGATATCAAAGTCAATAAAAATTTACCGTGTATTGCTTCCACTGCTGAAACTATATTACGCAACAAAAAAGAAATAATCGACCGAGCTTATGCCCTACTCATAACCGCTGCAAAAGGAGAAGGCGTAGAACAAGAGCATTTATCCAAAATAGTCGAAGGCAAAAATATAACTTCACTATCTCCAAAGGAAAAAACCATTTTTGACACCGCCTCATTAAATGATAACGATAAGGTATATGCGACATGGAGATACGAAAGTCTAAACACTCTACTATGGGCTCTAGGGAAAATGGATACTCTAAAATACCCTAGCGACATCTGTGACGTAAAAGATGTGGTAGGCAAAATGATCGAGCCTTCCAGAGCCGATTTTGAGAGCTCAGTTACGCTTAGGGACAAGGAGGAAATCTTAAACAAACTGGATGAGACTTATCGAACAAACTGGGCATGTGTAGATGCTAAAATAAAAGGTCAGGAGGTATCCGGAAATATAAATCCTAGTGTAGTGTATGAAAGGCACTACACTCTTAACTGGTTAACAAATTACCAAAATAAAGAGTGGGATCAGGTGAAGACTAATACTTAATATCTTTTACAAAAATTCTCATATACTCTACAGCCGGTTCTGATAATAATCTAGATAATGGTGGCTCCACTATGCCCCATCTTTTTAAATTATAATTACGACTGTTCTCTAAGCGACGTACTAAAGCAGCATTTTTTATTTGTATCATAGTAATGAGAGATAGCGTCAATCCATCCACTCGATCTGTTTTAGAAAATGGTGTCCCCCCTAAAAACTGGACCACCTCATCAAAGCGAATAATATGAGGTAATGCGATCCGTTTTACATCCATTTTATCTTGCCAGTAACTCGGTAGTTTATCGATATCTATAATAGTTTCTAATACTGCGGTATTCTCCTTATTAGCTACTTCGTTAATCGGGATTTCTCTTATATTCTTATAGCTCGTCGTGGCTACCCACTCCTCTAATACCTGTCTGATATACTCGGTTTTAGAGTTGCTGATCAGTATATGTTCTATGTCCTCTATCTGTCCTATGTTGCAAGTAATGCTGTCAGACATACTGATATCCGTATCAGAATACAATATACTATTTACTAACGAGTGCGTAGACATCAATCCCGAGTTTTCAAAATATCCTCCATCTATAAAATGCCCTTTAGTCTTTATACGAGCGGTAGGGCTCATAATAGGAAAACGGTTAGTCGTAGATGCTGCATCATAAAATCGTAGTGACAGACTATCATTCTTATAATCTAGCAAGTTTTTAGCACCTGGAAAAGACGGATGATCAGCAAGGGTAAAACAAAGACCATATGACGTCCCTATGCTCGTACTATTAAATAACAAAGCCGGAAGGCGTCGGTCAGCATTTATATAAGCCTCGTGCCATAACGAGCGACATGACTTATTTACATGCTGGGTATCCATCCCCGTTAGTCTTTGATATCTCCGCATCGTATAATCGGATCGATCATCACCGAGATCGCCGTTAAATGGAATTAACTCTCTAAATAAATCTAGGGTGAAGTAATCATTGATCTCAGAGGAGACGGCATTTATCCTTCCTATATTAGTTATCTGACTTAGTCTATTATGATCATCACCATTATGTTTTAAGCTTACATAATTAGCTATGCCGATAGCTCCACCAGACACTCCTGACATGGATAAACTTTTAGAAAGGACATCACTATTATCCAAGGAATCTAAAACTAGCAGCGTCCATAAATTAGACTTTAGTCCTCCTCCATACGCACTGATGGTATATACTTTTTTATCATTTTGAGAGCAGATTCTGTTCTTAAAAGCCTCTAAATATTCTTGATATCCTAGAACTTCACTTTGGGATTCTTTTACTCTTTCTAGAAGATGTAAATGGTTTCCTTTATTACCAGAAAAAATAGATAACACTACTAAAAAAATTGCTAAGCATGGAAGATATATTTTAAAATAAGAGATATACTTTTTAAGCTCTTTAGAGTTTATAGAGTAAGAATGAGATAAAGTACCAGTATAATCTTCCCCGGATATTTTCTCTCTATTTGATCGTTGTGCATAAAATGACCAGTGCTTATATCCGAGTGCGATCACAGAATATATCAATACCAAATATATCAGTGCCACATTAATGGGATTTATACTTTGCCATAATTCATAGCCAGATCCGGACAGCCTGAGTGAGATTAAGCATACTGCAGATAATAAAAAGGTATAGCCCGCTATACGCATTGCCCATATGTAAAATCGGTTATTAGAGAGTGTCCCCACAAATAGTTTAAAAGAATTAGTCGAGAGCTGGAAGGTATCCATAACGACTTTGTTTTTTAGTTCTATTTTTCCAAATGCATAACTTTTATATAATCCATAAACCTGAGCAAAAACAGATCGGTATGCTCTGAAGTTTACAAAAGCTAATGCATAAAAAACAGAGCTAATCAACACCGTCCAAAAGCTATAACCGCTCCACTGAAATTTATATGCTAATACCGTAGCAAGACACATAAAAGCGATGGCAACAAATAGAAATAGTCCAAACCATTTTATAGAGTGGATACTTTTTCCGAGTTCCGTATGATCAGTATCAACGTCTCCAGAGCCCTCAAGTAATGATTTTATTTTTCTTTTAATAAATTTTTTCTTGGCTTCTAGATGGACCAGATAAAGAATCAGTAAGACACCGTAGATGACGCTTATCGCGAATGGAGGAACCAGTAAAGAATCATGAAAACGATCATAAATACTCAGCATACCGTAGAGCCACCCAGTATATACCAGAATTCCTATCGACCTCACATGCCACTGGTAAACATCTTCTGGATCTACTGATTTTTCTTGATTTGTTACATTGACGTAAGTCTGATCCTCACTAACGGTTACGGGTATGTAATAAATATTACCCGTTCCTAATAGAAATCCAGTTTTATCCATTTTCCATTGATAAAATTTACGGTTTGCATTAGACTGTACTTTTGCATTTTGGATTCCGATATTAAAATAAGTAGGGTAATGAGAGCATATCATCGCCAGATGATTTATAATTAAGAGGCAAAATAAAATGCTCCATGGGTTATAAAAAAGATCGATGAGTAGCGTCCCTCCCTGTGCCACCATGGTCAAGATCACGACTATAAACAAAATCAAAATTATACTCAACCATGACGTTCTTATAATCCTCTTTAATAATTTTATGTAAGAAAAAGGTAAGCCTTGTGCTTTTCTAAATGTTTTTTTAAATATCGATTCCTGCTGAGCAGAAGCGGGAATAAAAAAATGGACAACCAAAGCTGTAAACAGAAAAATTAAAAAAAGTAATTCTCTTATGATCTGGATATTTCTAAATAATTCCGTCGTATAATGATCTATGGTAATTCCGAGATAATGGAAGTTTTCTATTAGGACTGCTGATAGAACCAACATAGATAAAAACCATAATATTCTAAATTCCTTCCGTCTTTTCAGAACGATATAAATAAGAGAAAGAGTCCATACACTGTGGACGATAAAATAAGTGATGTAGGTAATGTAGCTTTTACTGTTTTGGATTTCTACAAACAGGGTTTCAAAACTTTCTAGATAACTAAACCGAGGATGGTCTAAAATATAAGGAATAGTAAAAGAGCTAGAGAGATACAGCATTACAAAACTCAGCCCTATAAATAATAAAGAGCTATACTCTATAGATCGGAACTGATCCCATAGTTTTAGCAAAAAAGGTCGATTTATGAAAGTGTAATCTAGTGGCATTATATCCGTGTTATTTTATAAATTTTCTTAATGCCATTACATACCTCTCCCGTTTCTTGCCATGTAAAATATTTTTTATAAGTCTTATGTTTTTTAGTACCACATGCATAACCGTTAGTCCCGATTCTACCCCTAGAAAAATAGATATACTTTCTTTTTTCTACTAAAGAATTTGCAAGAAAAAAAGGTTTGCTCGTGGCTATGTCAGTTGCTATGGTTTTAGAAGTTCTATATCGATAGTCCATTTTACTTGTGATTAAAAAGATGAATATTGTGTGCGTTGCGGTTGATCAAAAAAAGCAGTAGACAGTCCCATTCTAAAATGTACATAACTATCATTAAAATAAATATTGTACTCATCAGAACCTAGATATCCTATCTGTGCAAAGATGCCCGCAAACTGAGATCTCCCGATTACATAGTGGAACGTATAGTTAATGTTTAGTCTTCGTTTTAGATTTCCAAAACCTACGTCATCTGGGTTTAAATAATTACCTCTTTTATAACTCCGGTCTAGTACGTAAGCTATATTCAGTTCGTGTCGCCACTTTTCATATGATTGCTCATGAGACAGCTGACACCACAGAGAGCCATCCGCAAATAGATCCCACAATGTCTGTGATACGATATAAGTCAGATCTAGTTTTACTCTTCTCCTAGCTAGAATATCTAAATCATCAAAGATCTCATTTGCTAGTGATTCTGGATGCCACTCATAAGTCATCCTCCAGAATAATTCTTTACGTGTACTTAATTTTAGAGTACGCTCATTTCCATAGGATGGATCATTAAAGATGGTTTGGTTTTTAGGATTCATAAAGTCGTGCTGGAAGCTCGTAAATTCTTTATATCCTCCTATGATAAAATCAAAGATTACATTCTCTCCAAAACTTCCATTGTATACATTTACCTCTCCTACTTGTAAAGAATCTAGTTCTGGTCCATCCTGACCATTAGAGTGGTGATATCCATAGACACCAATGTACATATTACTAAAGTTCGAACCCTCGGGGTTTTCTTTCCAGAAGCGTTTACTAGAAATATAATATGCGGCTCCAGGAATAGCACTGGGTGTCCGTACTGGATAAGAAGTATCTCCATTTCCAAAGGGAAAGTCCTCATCATTTCTAAAAATTCTAAACTTAAATCTAGGAACAAAGTGAAACGTATTAAACCCAAGCCTCCTAGGACCCTGTATAGCGATGGGTACATTAACATCTGCATCGAGGATATAAGGTTTTTTCTGATATCCCATATTTTTCTTTTTCCAATTAGTAAAAGAAGAAAAAGTAGATGCTTGATGGATTTTCCTGAGGGTGTGATGGAAATCGTACTGTAGTAATCTTAGATTTAACTCTTCTACTAGCTGATCATCTACGATCTCATCAGCTGCACAGTTTTCTGGCTCAAAAACCTCAAGTGGATTTTCGTAGCAATATAAACAAGTAATATTCTGAGCATCGATAGCACTGTATACACAAGTGATCAATAGTAAAAGATAGTATCCCCTATACATGTCTTTCTATTTAAAGTATAAGATAGGGAAGATTAGGGATAGGTGACCCTAAGAGAGTAGATTTTTTGAATGTGGCTATAAAAGTGGCGTTTTTAAGTATTCAATACTACAAAACAAAAAACCTCCAACTTATAAACTACCACGTAACAAGCCCTGATGCATAGATCAGGATATTATACTGACGATGTATTTAAATTCCAAAAAATAAGAAGGATGCAAGAATCCGAAGCATATGGGTATAAAACCAAATCGCTAAAATAAATGTCGAAGGTTTTCATTATGGTAACGTTAGGAATCAAATCAGTAGTTATACCCCAGTAACACTAGATGGATCTTCCCAATAAACCCCTAAAACAAAAAAACCTCCGACAAATGAATGTCGAAGGTTTTTATTGTGGTGCCTCCAGGAATCGAACCAGGGACACATGGATTTTCAGTCCATTGCTCTACCAACTGAGCTAAGGCACCAGCCTGCTTCTAAAAGCGTTGCAAATTTAGCCGCTTTTTTGGTATCGTCAAGAATGTTTGTATCTTTTTTCTATGGATTTTCAATATAGGAGCGTAATAGCCAGTGATATGGGCAGATTTATTATTGGCTCCAGCCAAAAAGGAATTACTTCTATTAGACTATCAGAGGAAAAAGTAGAAGAAAATGAAAGTCATCACACTTTTTTATGCCGATCTGAGCTTCTAGATTATTTCGATGGTCGCTTAAAAGCGTTTACCGTAAGTATCGATATTTCTGGTCATACCACTTTTCATAAACAAGTATGGAATCGTCTTTTACACGTCCCTTATGGAGAAACGGTGAGTTATATGGACATCGCTGTGGCTATAAATAATCCTAAAGCAATAAGAGCTGTCGGTCGAGCTAATGGGTTAAACCCAATACCATTTATTATTCCATGTCATAGAGTTATCGGTTCTGATGGTTCTCTGACTGGTTATGCCATGGGTGTAGAAATGAAAGCACAACTACTAGCTATGGAAAACCCGAGAGCTTTTCCAATACAGCAGCGGTTGTTTTGAAGAGGGGTTGAGGATTAACACAGATTTATATAACCTTATACCTATCTAAAATATAATAATGACTAAGTCTAACGTGATGATGATAGATTTTCACCGATTTAAAAGGAAATAAAAAGTAAACTATTAGGTTTACAAAATCAAGAGGAAGTAAACTTCTGGGTTTACATAAGGCAGTGTTAGGTGATAAGCAAACTACCTGATAATCTAATTTTTTACAAAGTCAGCTATTAATTTGAAAGCAGGGATTTTTACCTGAAAAGATTCTCCAGTCTGCATATTATGCATGCCATAATAGCCTGTCATCTTACCGATCGGTGTACGGAGTACAGACCATGAGTTATAAGTATGTTGTTTTCCTGGATCTATTACGGGCTGCAGTCCTATAACACCTGGACCTTTTACTTCTCTAGTGACATTATCGGCATCGACTATGATCCAGTGTCGATCTAGTAGCTGTACGGCATCGAGTCCTTTATTCTCTATCGTGACCTGATAGGAAAAAACAAATTTTTCCTGGTTAGGACCAGAGGCTTCTGTCTCGTAACGAGCGACTACTTTTATACTTATACTACGAGTGGTTAGACTTTCCATATTTCTTACTTAATAAAATCTTCAACAAAAAGCTCTGCCTCTTCTAGTGCTACTTCTAAAAGATCATTTACGAGTACTTTATCAAATTTGGTTTCAAACTTGAGCTCACGTTTTACTCTTCTGATTCTTTTTTGTAGACTTTTATCATCCTCAGTTTTTCTATCTGTAAGTCTTTGTATAAGAACGTTTAAACTCGGTGGTTTGATAAAAATAGCTAGACATCTTTCTCCGTATTTTTTCTTTATGGAGGTTGCTCCCTTTACATCGATATCAAAAACTACATGCTTTCCAGTGGCCCAGACTCGCTCTACTTCTGATTTTAATGTTCCATAAAACTGATCATCATATACTTCCTCCCACTCTAAAAATTTGCTTTTACGTCTGAGCGATTTAAATTGGTCGACAGACATAAAATAATAGTCTCTACCCTCCTTCTCTTTTCTACGTTTTTCTCGTGTGGTCGCGGAGATAGAGAACCCCAGCTCATCATACTTAGATAATAAATGCTTTACTATAGTTGTTTTTCCTGCTCCAGATGGGGCCGTAAAGGCGATCATCTTTCCGTAAAATTCCTTGCTCACTTAGATAATATTTAAAACTTGTTCTTTTATTTTTTCTAATTCGTCTTTCATCCCTACTACACGTTGCTGTATATCTGCATCTTGGGCTTTGGCTCCCAGGGTATTTATCTCACGCCCCATCTCTTGACTGATAAAGCCGAGTTTTTTTCCTTTTTCTGAGTCATCCATAGCTAGTACCTCTAGGAAGTATTTACAATGCTGAGACAGTCTTACTTTCTCTTCATTTATATCTAACTTTTCGAGGTAGTAAATTACTTCTTGCTCGTATCGGTTAGGATCGACCTTTTCGTTAGATATATATTCTTCTAATTTAGACTTTAGTCTTTCTTTTAGTTTATCTACTCTTCTACTTTCGTACGGAGCGATCTCTTCTAGATTACTTTGGATGGAGGTTACTCTTTTATGGAAATCTATTTTAGTCATATCTCCTTCCTCTTTTCTAAAGTTTTTTAGATTGGCCAGAGCCTCCTGAGTAACTTCTAAAATCACTTTCCATTCTGCCTCATCTAGTTCCTTATCATCTGCTTTTATGACATTAGGAATACGTAGGATGGCTTGGACATAATCCGTATTCCCATCAGAAGGTAGATCTAATCCTTTGAGCTCGTTTAGATACTTAGCAAACAACGTTTTGTTTAAGGCAAAGTCGTTATCTCCTGATTCTGAGGAGATTTCTACATTAGCATCGATCTTACCACGGCTACAACCTGTTAAAATTATCTTCCTGATGGTAATTTCCTTTTCTTTAAAGTTAGCTGGTACTCGGAGTCTTAAATCTGATGTTTTACCATTTAAAGATTTGATTTCTACTGAGATATTTTTATCCCCAAAACGCTTCGAAGATCTACCGTAACCGGTCATTGATAATAACATATAAGTACTTTATTTAATGTAAAGATACTCAAAGCTGGATTTTAGGAACACATATTGCAGAATACTATCATATTTGATTGATACAGAAGGAATTAATTAGCTTATTTTTTAACAAAAGTGAAATAAAAGTAGGCTTTACCCGATAAAAATGCGAAATTTGCAGTCCTTCAAAAAAAAGGGTAACAATAGTATCATAACTATTTATAAATCAGATACATAGATGAGAAAAGCTGATCTTGTTAATATAATTTCGGAAAAAACAGGAGTACCTAAAGTAGACGTTCTTGTATCTCTAGAAATGTTTTTTAATGAGGTGAAAGGATCTTTATACACAGGAGAAAATGTGTACATCAGAGGATTCGGATCATTTATCATTAAGAAAAGGGCAAAGAAAATAGGAAGACATATCAAAAAGAACGAGGCAATCGAGATTCCGGAACATTACATTCCTGCTTTTAAACCTGCTAATATTTTTATGGAGCAAGTAAAGGAAAATGTAAATTCTTTACCTAGCGATGCTAACAGTGGTGAATAAAAAACAGATTATTGTAATCGGTATATCTGTTCTGGTTTTTTGTCTATTTTATTTTGTCTTAGACACAAAGCCTAAAGAACAAAAACTTGTAGAAACGTCTAGAAGTGCAAATTTTGAAAGTACGGGGATACAACTCATCTTCCAAAATGCTAAAACGGCTTTGAAAAAAGATCAGTTAAATGCAATAGAAGCTGGGGAAGTACAGTTAAAGAACGCCACTAGTGATTCATTACAGCACAAATCCAAAATGGAATTGTCTAAAATGTGGTTTCAGATGGGACATCCTGCAATAGCGGGTTATTATGCTGAGGAAATAGCTACGGTAAAAAATGATGAAGCCTCATGGTCGATCGCGGGAACCACCTATTTATATGGTGTGCAATCTTATGAGGAAGAAAAGTTAAAAGATTTTTGTGCTAAAAGATCTAGAAAAGCATTGGAAAAAGCGAGTTCGCTTAATCCGGATAATGTAGATCATAAAATAAATTTAGCTCTGGGATATGTGGAGTTTCCTCCAAAGGATAATCCAATGGCTGGAATTTTACAACTGGTCGGACTGAACAAAAAGTATCCTGAAAACGTAAACGTGTTGAATCAGCTAGGAAGATTAGCGATCCAAACAAACCAAATAGATAAGGCCTTAGAAAGATTAAAATCTGCCGAAGCTTTAGAAAATGATAATAAGACTACGATCTGTTTACTAGCAGAAGCGTATTCTAAGAAAGAAAATGAAACTCTTTTTAATGCTTATAGCGTTAAATGTAATGAGTTAATTAAATAATATTAAAATTTGAATTTATGCCTTGCGGTAAAAAAAGAAAACGTCATAAGATCTCTACTCATAAAAGAAAAAAGAGACTTAGAAAGAATAGACATAAGAAAAAGAAATAAATAACCAGATGGTTTTCTGACCTTGGTGTATCATACCCGCAGTATTTTCGATGTATCATACGTTAAGGTCAGAAAGTTATTTTGGGCTTTATGGATCAAGGATGCATTTTTTTTGAATACTCTAGAATAGCCGATCCCAAAAAAGATAAATTAGCACCCCAAAACCTTCTATATAAATATATAGTATCCTTTCTAAAGAAGCTCCTTTTAACTAAGCACCGTCTTAAACAATTACGTTTTGGATAAGGAGTTAATTATTAATTCGACTCCTTCAGAAGTAGAAGTTGCGATACTTGAGAACAAGAAACTGGTGGAATTGCATAAGCAAAAGACCAGTGATAACTTTTCTGTAGGAGATATATTTTTAGGCCACGTTAAAAAAACGATGCCTGGACTAAATGCCGCGTTTGTAGAAATAGGTCATGATAAAGATGCCTTTCTCCACTATACGGATCTAGGTCCACAATTAAAATCACTTTTAAAATTTACAAAGGAATCGATCAGCGGCACACATACGACGCATCGTTTAGATAGTTTTGAACTACAACCTGATATTTTTAAAAATGGAAAGATCGATCAGGTCTTAGAAAAAAAACAACCCATATTAGTCCAGATTCTCAAGGAGCCTATCTCTACTAAAGGACCTAGACTGAGTTGTGAGATTACTATTCCAGGAAGATTTCTAGTACTTACCCCATTTACAGATATCGTAGCTATATCTAAAAAAATAGCAGATAGAGAGGAACGTTCTAGACTTAAGATGCTGATAGAAAGTATCAAACCCAAGAAGATGGGTGTGATCGTACGTACAGCTGGAGAAGGTAAAGGTGTAGCAGACTTACATACAGAATTAAGGTCTTTAGAAAATAAATGGAAGCAAATCTTTACCGAACTTAAGGTGAGTAAACCTCCAGTTAAATTATTAAGTGAGATCGATAAAACTTCTACCATCCTGCGGGATATGCTTAACGAGGATATCACTAAAGTAATTATAAACGAAGATACCCTCTATAAAAACATCAAAGACTATCTCGGAAGGATCGCACCTAAGAGAGTAAATATCGTAAGTCAGTATAGTGGAAGTCGACATATATTCGATGCATATCCAGTAAATAGACAGATAAAGGGATCATTTGGGAGGACCTCAACATTACGTAGTGGTGTATATCTAGTTATGGAAACCACAGAAGCGATGCATGTCATCGATGTAAACAGTGGTCCTAAGATGATTAAGAAAAATCAAGAGGACGCTTCTCTACAAGTAAATCTAGAATCCGCAGAAGAAATAGCTCGACAGCTTAGGCTTAGAGATTTTGGTGGATTGATTATTATCGATTTTATCGATATGCGTCAAAATGATAATAAAGTTAGACTCTATAAAGCCATGAAGAAATTTATGGAAAACGATAGAGCTCAGCATACGATTTTACCACTTAGTAAATTTGGGCTTATGCAGATTACACGTCAGCGTGTAAAACCTGCAGTAAAAATAAATACTGATGAGGTTTGTGCAGTCTGTGATGGTTCTGGAACAGCGGTCCCTAGTATACTAGTCGTAGATCAGATAGAAAATGACCTCGCTTTTATTATTGCTAATCAGCCTAATAATAAACTTACTTTAGAAGTACATCCATTTATTTACTCCTATCTTAAAACAGGGTTACCTAGTTTAAGAATGAAGTGGTGGCGTAAGCATGGAAAATGGCTAAATATCCAAGTAAACGAAAGTTTCCATTTAAAGGAGTTTAAATTTTTTGATGCCGCAAATGATGAGATACGCTTAGGCTAACTTAAGTGCAATGCAGTTTTTTTATGTCTAATAGAGTTGGCTATACTTTGTAATTTTAGTCATCCATAATAGTTAGATTTTGATCAGAACTTTAATTCCTACTGGCAGTAAAGTATTAGTTGCTCCACTTAACTGGGGACTAGGTCACGCGACGAGGTCGATTCCGATTATTAAAGAATTACTAGAAAATAACTGTACAGTTTTTATAGCGAGTGATGGAGATTCTTTTGCATTACTGCGAATGGAGTTCCCCTCCTTAACCGCAATCGAGCTACCGAGTTACGACATCCATTATGAGTATAAAAGCATGGCTGCTAACATGCTCCTACAGCTCCCTAAAATTTTAAAGACATATAATAAAGAGCTCAAAATCGCACAAGAGCTTCAGGAAAAACACCAGTTTAGTTTTATCATCTCAGATGGACGGTATGGCATACGTGCTAAGGGTGTTATAAATTATTTTATTGGTCATCAGCTACAGATACAATCCTGGAATCCAGTAGCCTCTTATCTCGCTACTAAGGTTAATAAAAGTCTCATTAATCAGTATGAAGAACTATGGATTCCTGATGAAGAAAACCACCTGCTCTCTGGAAAATTATCTGATGTAACGAGCATACATAAGCATCGTTTTATAGGTGTGCTTACGCGAATGAGATCTCTAAAATTACCCCAAGGTTATGATATCGCTATAATCTTATCTGGACCAGAACCAGCAAGGACTGTTTTAGAGAAAAAAATACTAGACACCTTAGAAAATATTGATAAGAAAATAGCCTTTGTAAGAGGAATAGAAAAAGCTACCTCGTTTAAAAAATTACAAGACGAACATCCTACTATAAATTTTTACGGTAGGTTAGATGCTGAAAAATTAAACCAAATCATTTGTGCCTCAGGTACCATTATCTGTAGAGCTGGATATAGCTCTATCATGGATTTATACACGCTAGAGAAAAAAGCTATCCTTATTCCTACACCAGGACAGACGGAACAAGAATACTTAGGTAAACATCTAGATCAATATTCTTTATTTACTTTTATTGCTGAGAAAAATATTTCTGAAATGTCAAAATTTCTCATGTAATACTATTTTACTATTTACACTTTAGAATACTTTTCTAGACAGGACCGTTATATTCTATGTTTACGCTTACTTTTTTACTAACTAATATCATTTCTAAAAAATATTGGTTGATAGATATGGACTATAAAATAGTCACCTTACACCATTTAAACATTAGAATGTAGTTTAGATTTCAACAGTAAGCTCCATTATCAGGGTTGAAAATACCTGCCCACAGGAAGGCTCTCCATAGCAAGTTATTTCTCCGTTTTTCGCCTCGATCTTGAAACATTCTGATGAAATCTAAATACGACATCTTAAAATTTAAATGGTATTATATGATGCTTACTCTATAAGAATACTAAATGATCCGATGAATTTACCAGCAATTTCACCAGCAAATCCAGAGCCTATATTATATTCACAATCAATAGTACCCATCATAGTTTCATAATTAATATCAATGCTATTAATCTTAAATGAAGCATCATCATTATCCGCTAGCGGATAATTAATTCCTGCAAAAACAGGATCTCCATAACCTACACCATTTTCTATTATATCCTCCTCTATATCAGAAATATCAACTCTGGTAGTTGTGTTTGGTGATTGCGAATAGATATCAGGAGTTATCTCCAATGACTGAATATCATCTAAAAGAGGAGTGGCACCTATGTCTCTAAAATAATGATAGCTACTCTGTTTAGTATCTACTGAATACAGTATATCTCCGTCATTAATTATTGCTTGCCCCTGCATAAATAAAAACGAAAATTGGTTTTTTATCTTAATTACATCCACCATATTTATCGGATCATATTGAATGACATCATGAAATATTAGATAGGCATTTGGAGTTTGGTATTCATCAGTGTCTATTGTAAATCCCATTTGGAGATCTTGATTACCATTATTCATCATCTCATCCTCTGAATCTGAACCACATGAGGCAGAAAAGAGAATGATACATAATAAAGATCCATAGCTTAAACTTTTTTTCAACTGCTTAATGCCAATTATTCTAAGACTTAAAAAAATACTATTTTTCATTGTTTTTAATTTTTTGAAAAAATGATTGATAATAATAAAGCTTCCTAAAAAAGCTTTAAAAATTAATTGTTGGTTAATTGTAGTTTTAGTTTTAGTTTTAATAAAGATCTGTCCATCCTATCGCCTACTCATAGGAATATAATATCCTGCATAATTAAACTTATACCCTACTAGTAATTCTATAGTACCATTATGCGTCTCTTTTAATAGCATCGTAGGAAAATCGTAAGAGGCTCCTATGGTTAACTGATCAGAAATTATAAATTCTGTACTCAGAGCAAACGCATCAGAGCTACGATAATGCATACCGATATTTAAATCCTTAATAAGCCATAATCTCGTTCCTAGCGTAAATTGAAGAGGAGCACCACTTACATACTTGAGTAAAATTTCCGGATCCAGTTTGATATCACTGTACTCACTTAGTGCAAAACTGGCTCCTGTATGTACATAATAGTGCCTCGTTTTTTGTAATCCATTTCCGTTAACAACACTTATAGCTGGCACTGAAAAACCAACAAAGAAATTTTTCTGATGATAGTACAATCCGCTTCCTACAGAAAACATTGTTTGATTTATATCCCCTTGGTCATAAATTCTATCCCCTCGGTCTGTATGCTTTATATCATTTAGATTACTTCTATAAAAATTAAACCCCGCTCGGATTCCTATTGCTAAGTAACCATCAGATACTCTAACTCGATAGGAATAATTTGTCATTACTTCAGTACGAGAGTCTACACCTATTGATTCTCTACCCAGAGTTAATCCTAGTCCTACCCTATTTCTAAATAAATTAAATTCTGTTCCTGCCAGAAATGTTTGAGGAGATCCGTCTAACCCCATCCACTGATCTCTATAGTTTAAAAAAGCAGATCCTTGTTCTTCTCCTGTACTACCTGCTATAGCAGGATTAAAAAACATACCATTAAAACTATATTTTGTAAGTATTACATCTTGCTGAGCCGATAAAATAATCGGTATCATCAAGATCAATATGAATATTAATTTTTTCATAATTTTAAATTTTATGTGATTATTTTATTGTCTTCTTACATCTAGATATCCAACATACTCCTGATAGGACAGCCGCTGATCTTCCACATTATGAAAATCGACTCTTAGAAAATAAGTGCCATCAGGAATGGCTTCTCCAGAATTACTATTTCCATTCCAGGAATTATCATAATCTACTTTACTGTATACAATCTGTCCCCACCTATTAAATACTGTTATATCTATCGGAAGACATCGTTCAGATCCTAAGATTTCTAGGACATCATTAAGACCATCTCCATTGGGTGTAAACCCAGTAGGAATATTTAAAACAGACGGACCACATGGGTTGATATCTGTAGTATCTATATCCGTAGGATGATCACATACGATCCATAACATTTTACAAATTTCCTTAGACCAGCATGGATCGTCAGGTGTATTTCCTTCGAATACTTCAATACAGATATTATACATTCCTGTAGAGTCATAAGTATGTGTCCACGTTACAGTATCTGCGGCTGATAATGGCCCTGTCATCGGAATATTTCCATCTCCCCAATCCGGCTCTAGCGTAGAAAACCAATGACATGAATCAAACTGGGTAGTACTTACCGTGAGTACATTACTATCTACTGACATCTCAAATCCAAAGTCCACTAAGTCACAGAAATATTCCTCATCTTCACAGCAATCATTTAAAGTATTTTCACAATTCAATTCCAAGGCGATTATAGAATCAAATCTTACACAAGTCATTCCTAAATTATTTGGATCTATACGATAAGAAGTAAATGTAAAAGTATAAGATCCCGTTCCTGGATAATCGAGACAGGACTGTCCAGAATTAGAAAGCGTGTCTATCGTAGACCCATCTCCCCAATCGACAATTACGATATCACAAGTATCCAATAACCAATCAACACATACCTCGCAAGAATCAACCATTAAGTTAAAATTATTAGCTACATAGTCTTCATAATTCTCTTGTGTAATGTCACAACATTCGTCATCAGGAGAACAGTTTTCCTCGTCTTCAATAAAGTATTTTTCAGGATGTACACAACACCATGTCACAGGGTCTCCAGTCGGTAAATCTGCTTCATGACCGACCAATAGAAAACATATGTCTGGACTTCCGTTAGTATCATACGTGACGCAGATCCAATCCGATGTCTGCCCTGTAGGTAGTGGTGGAATGGAAATCGGATTAGGTGTTAAGCTTGCTCCAGATGGACTTTGCTG
>Ga0114957_1002488_pt1 | contig 17641 bp, 9 predicted proteins | sample BantaG_FD_87175 | JGI IMG/M metagenome (GOLD analysis project Ga0114957, IMG submission 87175) | Marine algal microbial communities from Bantry Bay, Ireland - BantryBay_4 metaG | ecosystem: Host-associated > Algae > Red algae > Unclassified | place: Bantry Bay, Ireland | collected 2014-11-21 | reverse complement strand
TTTGGAAAAAACCGAGGAACGCCCGGAATCTAATAGCCATAGCTATTATGATGAGGACGAGACAGCTTGTCCCGAACTCGTTTCGGGAACAGTTTTTTTTAAAAGAACATTTGGGCTCCATACTAATGCGCTGTTCATAAACTCTAAGGAGTGTATTAAATGTCTTTATCCTTAACCACTTTCTTTCTTCGAGTTGTTTTCTTCTTAACTGGTTCCTCTGGAACAGGGCGAACAATTCCCGCAATCGAATCGTCAACTATGACACGGCCACAGTGCTCACAGGCAATCACCTTTTTCATCATGTTGATCTCCAGTTGAATCTGAGGTGGAATTTTGTTGAAGCAACCACCACAAGAATTACGCTCTACAGTCACTACAGCTAATCCATTGCGGTAAGCACCACGGATTTTAGTGTAAGCTTTTAGCAAACGCTCTTCGATATTCTTCTTCGTCTTTTCAGACTTCTTCATTAATTTCTGCTCTTCCTTATCTGTCTTCTCAATGATCGCTTCAAGCTCTACCTTTTTGATAGCAAGTTCTTCTTGCTTGGAGTCTAATCGCCCCTGAGCAGTTTTTAAGGTTTCTTGTTTAGCGCTAACAAAGACAGAAACTTCTCTTATCTTCTTTTCAGAAAGTTGAATCTCAAGACGCTGTAGCTCCAATTCTTTAGACAGAGCATCGTACTCACGATTGTTCTTTACATTGTCCATCTGCTTCTCGTACTTGGCGATCAAAGATTCAGCTTCTTTGACATTTGCTTTGTGGCGAGAGATGTCACCTTCCAAATCACTTACATTGGTAGACAATTTATTGATTCTGGTTTCTAAACCAACAATCTCATCTTCCAAGTCACTTACTTCCATTGGAAGCTCACCTTTGAGGATGGCAAATTGATCAATCTGAGAGTCAATTTGTTGTAGGTTGAAAAGCTCTTTCAACTTGTCTTCAATGGCTGTATCCTTGGCATTAGTTTTACTAGGCATAGAAAGTATTATTTTACGGTTAGAGTTGATCGAAAAAGTCTGGCATAAAACAGACTGATTGTCAATGACTTAGCACAAATAGTGGACAGGATTAGTGTCAACTTCAGTACAATAGGCCGCAAAGTTACTAAAATTCTCTGTTATAAGCTCAAAAAGTAGGTCGATTGTGTACTGTTCGCTCTCATAATGGCCAATGTCGGCAATCACGATTTTGTCCTCCGCGTCAAAGAATTCATGATACTTATAGTCGCCCGTGATGAAAACATCTGCCTTTTGGGCAATAGCCGCTGGTAGTAAGAAGCTTCCGGCACCCCCACAGATAGCAACGGTATGTACCTTTTTGCGTCTTAAGCGAGTGTAACGGATACAAGGAGTTTTCATCAACTTGGCCACTTTGCGTAAAAATGGAATCTCATAAAGTGGTTTACTAACCGTGCCGATCATCCCTGCACCGACGAGCGTATTCGTATTCTCCACTTGACTTACTTCATAGGGTAGCTTACTTGTGGGAAGAGAACCGTGTAGCGCATTCAAAACCCGATTTTTTAGTGCAGGTTGAAACAGTACCTCTATTTTGACCTCTGTACTTGCTCCTCCACCGTTTTCGGTACCGACTCCCAGAGAGGCATGGCTTAGATGTTCAAAACCAGAGACATCACCTGCTCCCGCATTGAAAAGTGCCTGTCGTACTGTTTCGGACTGTCCATTGGGCACGTAGGTGCTCAATTTTTTCAAGCCTGACTTTGGAGCGAGAATGCGGGTGTCCGTCAGTCCCAGTCGTTGGGCAATCTTTGCGTTGACGCCGTTGCGAAATACATTATCGAGATTGGTGTGGATAGCGTATATAGCGATGTCGTGTTTAATGGCCATGATGATCACCCGTTCGATGTATGTTTTGCCGGTTATTTTTTTTAATCCTTTAAATATGATCGGGTGGTGTGCTACGATAACATTACACTTTTTGGCAATCGCCTCTTCCACAATCGCTTCCGTAGAGTCGAGGGAAATTAACACGCCTTTTATATGAGTCTCCGGGTTGCCAACCAGCAGGCCAGCATTGTCGTAACCCTCCTGATAGGAAGGTGGGGCAACAGATTCAAGAAAGGAGATTAGCTTTTTTATTTTCATTGGTGATTTATTTTGCATCAAATATAAAAACTTTGTAAAGATCGGTAAGCACTCCCTTTGATTTATCAAATCGGAGGGATTGCCGAGCTGAGATGTAAAAATCTGAGCATACTCTTTTTTGTGTTTCAGCTCGGCAATCACTGGCCGTTCCGGCGAAGTGTTTACCGATCTTTAATCCGCGGAAAAATTAGAAGGCCAGCTTTATATTACGCATACTTTCTAAGATTGTTTACTTATCACCAAACCTGTAGCCCACACGATAGAAGGAAAATGGCCATTGCGATTGCGATTGCAATGGCCATTTCAAAGCTGTTCCACCTGCTTCAACAGCCAGGTGCGTTCCGTGAGCGGTTTAATGGTTTCGATTTCCTTTTTGAGTTTTTGTTTGTTTTTTGGCGCGTAGGGGTTTGTTTTAAGCAATTTTTTAGTGAGGCGAATGATATTTTTGAAATTTGATTTGTGGTAGGCAGTTGCCTTTTTACGGGATAAGTAACTTCGGAAACTTTCGAGGTAAGATTCCAGTACTTCCAATTCACTTTGTTCGTAGTACATTTTAAGTACCATTGTTTTGGAAACAAGATTCATGAGGATGTCGCCGTAATCCATTTGAGCGCAGATGCGCATGGCTTTGTTGTAGTCCGACTTTTCGTAGTATAGTTTGGAGAGACAAAACTGAACCACATCTTCTCTTGATTTTTTGTCGAGGTAGCCTTTGTAATTGTGGATGAAATCTTCTACGTAGGTATATTCTTTTAGTTTGGTACCGTTGGAAACAACATTAGTGAAAGTGAAACGGGAGATTTGGCCACCTTGAATCAGGATCTCTGTTTCGAGTCCTTCTTTATATAGATCAAAGGATTCTCGGACAAAGTTTGAATACCCCAGGTTCATTCGACCGATACAATAATTAAGAGCAAGGATATAAGTGTCGCCCAGTTCCTTTTTCGGGAAGAGGTATCCGTTCTCAATAATTTGTGATTTTAAATTATGAAAATGGGTTTCGTTTTCTTTTTCAATGGTAGCTTTATAGCTATAGTAGTATATGGCAATGGCTGGTGTTTCTAACAGTTGTTTGTTCGATTCGATATAATTCAAAACCTGCGTCATTAAACCAATTTCATATTGAACCTTGAAAACGGATTGATGAGAAAGCATTCGACAGGCATGCCTCAGTTTATTGGCTAAATAAGCCACATCCAAAGTATCGGATACTTCTTGTAAATTCAATGCTACCGTTCTTTTGTGCTCAACTATAAATTCATACTCTTCCAGTAGGCTGTAAAACTTATTTCGGTGATGATCCCAGTTCTGATGGTTTTGTTTTTCTTGTAAACTCTTTATAGAACGCATATTTTTTTCAAAATGCCTGTCCAATCGCCGTTTGCGATAAACCCTTGATAAGGTCATTTTGGCCTGAACTTCATTTTGTTGAACCTCCTGATAAATCAAGAAATCTTCCAGGGCCTTCATGAAAAAGAAAATGGTTTGCCTGATTTTGGCATCATCGTAGTCCTCTTTAGGGTATGTATAAGGATAGGCAACAGATTTCTCTAAATGGTCATCTTTCCATAGATGATCGTCCTTTAATAGGTAATTATATAGTAAAACCACATCTTCCCGTTGATTATGGGCAGGTGAACGCAACCATTTACTCAACATTCTCAGTTCTGGTTTGGAGCAAGTTTTTAAAATTTCTATTAAACGACTCTTAATCATAGCTTAATTTGGGATTTGTTTTCAACAAAATTGATTTTTACTGTACTTTTGTATAACTGATATTTGATTGAATATCAGTTGTTTATGTTTATTTTTCATAAAAAAACTACCCTAAATTACGATTTTTTTCATCAACAAAGCCTTAAAAGTGTCTTTGATTTAGGCTTAAAATCAACCCATATTTGTAATGTACTTATTGATAAACAGAAAAAAACATACTCCCGTGCATACAAAAAACAACATATTAACCTTCGTAAAGCAGCAAGTTCTACTTGTGATTGCTCTATGTATGGTTTTTGCTGTTTCCAGCAATGCACAGGCAGTTGACGGCTGGGAGAAGTTCTACGATATAGGTGGAACCGATGAACTCAACTCAGTGATCCAAACAAGAGATGAAGGTTTCTTAGCTGTTGGATACCATACCGCTCAAACTCCTTATATCATTAAAATGGACCCGGATGGCGAAATTCTTTGGCAAGAGGATTATGGTCAACTAAATCCAAATGGCCAATTCAGAGCTATCGTTGAAGTAGCTGACGGGTATATTGCTGTTGGAACTGTCTCGGATGGTTCAGGTAGAGATGTATTGGTTGTTAAAATCAATGATAGAGGTGAGCAACTTTGGGCAAATACTTACGGCGGAACTGAAGATGATGAAGGACTTGGTGTTACCGCAACGAATGACGGAGGTATTGCAGTCGTAGGTTTTCAAGAAGATCAATTTCTTGAAAAACAAGTTTATATATTAAAGATAGATGCTGCGGGTACTTTAGAATGGGAAGGAACTTATGGTAATAACTACGATGACGTTGGAAACGGAATTATCGAAAGAGCGGATGGAAGTTTAGTAGTAGCTGGTTTTACCGAATTGAACGTTAATGCTTCTGTAGCTTTGTTGTTACAAGTTGACGAAACAGGTACTCAGGAATTATACAATCAGATAGGTTCAGCAACCGTAGCTACTGATATAGTCGAAACAGCAAATGGTTTTGCTCTTTCTGGTTTTACAAACGTAACAGGTGATCTAAGAGCAAAATTAATTTTCACTGACTTGGACGGCAACTTTGGAGATGTATTTTCCTTTGGTGATCCAACATTTGTTAATCAATTCGAATCTATCACAACAACCGAAGATGGTAGCTTCGTTTTGGCTGGCTTTAGCGAAATATCTCCTCTAGATATCGAAGCATATCTTGTGAAGACGGATAGTGACGGTACAGAAGTGTGGCAGAAAACGTTTGGTCGACCTAATACACCAGATTTCTTCTTTGATGTGACCACTACCTTTAATGATGAGTTTGTCATGGTAGGTTCTCACGATCAGTCATTGGGTGGTGAGACCGATTACTATATCGCAAAAGCAAACGCTGAAGCAGATATATACTCCAACTACATCATCGGGAATATATTCCTTGACTTAAATAACAACTGTGATTTTGACGGAAGTGATGAGGCAGTCGAAGGTTGGATCGTAGAAGCAGTTGGTGATACCCATTCTTGCTACGGAACCTCTGACGCAGATGGTAATTATGCTATTCTGGTTAACAATGGTTCTTACACCATCCAACCACACTTTCCAAACAATTATTGGAACAGCTGTATCGAATCACAAACCGTTAACTTCAACGCACCATTCGATACACTGGATTTAGACTTCGCCGTTTTTGTGGAGCAACCATGTACTGATATTGAAATAGATATGACCACTTTAGGTCTGACTCCCGGAGGAGCATCTGATTATCTGATTACTTACTGCAACAACGGTACAAGTACGGCATTAAACGGTGACTTATATGTAGATGTAGAATTTGATGAGTCTTACACCATTAATTCTTCAAGTATTTCTTTTATTGTACTCGGAGACGGTGTGTTCCGTTTTCAAAACTTACCTGAATTAAGTCCTTTCAATTGTGGAGAAATAATAATCAATGTAACGGTTGACGGAGTAGATGGACAAACACATTCAGCAAGAGCACATGCTTTCCCTGACGAATTTTGTCCAACAGGATCTGATGTCGCTCTTCTTGAAGTAAGCACAGCATGTGTAGGTGATGAAGTGGAGTTAACGATTACCAATACATCTTCAACTGCAATCTCTGCAGCTACCGACTTTACAATTATCGAAGATATGATTTTGCTACAGCTGCCTTTGGATCCCCTTAATCCAGGAGAAAGCGAAGTAATTACAAGACCAGCAAATGGCGCAACATATAGAATTTTAGTAGACCAAGATGCTGCATACGTAGGAGACAGCCGACCATCAGAAGCCATCGAAGGATGTGTAGTTGGCGGAGGAACTTTTACAACTGGCATTGTCAATCAATTACCCGAAGACGATTACGATCATTTCCTTTCAGTGGACTGTCAGGAAAATCAAACTACACTGAACAACGAATCGAGAGGCTATCCCAAGGGCTACGATACAGAGCATTTTATTCAGCAATGTGCTGATCTCAAATACCATCACCGGTTCATTTATACCGGCCCAGACACGGCAATCAGGGTGGTGATTCGGGATACATTATCTCCTTTTCTGGACCCTGCTTCGGTAAGACCAGGGGGGAGTAATCATGAATACACAATGGATGTTTATGGTTGCGGTATCCTGAGTTTCACTTTTGAAAATATCAATTTAACGGGCGGCAACACTAACCCTGACGAATCCTCGGTTTTTGTCAAATATCGTGTTTCCCAAAAACTGGACAACGCTGTAGGATCCATCGTGGATAACAGTGCTGCCGCCTATTTTGGTTATGACAGAAGAATTAAAACAGACTCTATCTTCCACACCATCGAAAGTTGCGAGGAGGAAGATTTTATAGAATTAATAGTTAGCACAACAGAAATTCTTTTAGAAGGTGTTGAAGCTATCCATGTATACCCAAATCCTTTCGTTGATCAGGCCACTGTTGAAGTGGTGGCTGATCGTGAGTTGGAAGACCTGACCTTTAAGTTATATGATGTTTCAGGTCGCCTATTGCGTAACGAAAGTTTTACCGGAATGACTTACCAACTACACCGCTCCGGTTTAACCAGCGGAACGTATGTGTACAAAATCGAATCCAAAGGGATGCCGGTTAGTGTAGGTAAGTTGTTAGTCAATTAAAATGAAAATCAAAATTAAAACGCTTAGGGCGTAAGTCACGCACTACATTATAGGACGTTTCATTTTAATTTGCGTTTTAATTAAAAAAAGTAATAAAGTTAAGATTTAATAAATAAGGATTAGGATATTCCAAAAACCGACCCTAAAGACATCAAAAAATTAATTTGCCGAATAGGAGCTTTTAGTTCAGGCTTTTATTAAAAAAACGGCAAATTATTTTTTGAGTCACAAAGCTAAAAATTTGAAATTCAATTAGTTCTTGATTTCAAAATGAGAGATTTACGTTTTTAATGAGATTCAAGCCCCCAAAACTCGATTTAAATTTTCATGAGATTATAGTTTATTAAAGTCGTATCACGAAAAGGTGATACGACTTTTTTTTGTTTATGCGTGAGCCCGTAATCGCCAAGTTTATTTGGCAGATTCAAACTGATTTGAAACCTTAGTAAGTTATTTTTAAATGCTATAAAAGAGAACCAACATCCGTCACGCTTGCCCGACAAGCCGTGACTAACATCCAACATCTAACATCCATCCCTATCTCATAAAGTGAGTTACAGTGTTTACTTGCTATACCACAAAACCCAACCTTCCCACCACTTCCCCCGTTAGTACTAGTAGACGATCCTGTTTTTGGTAACACTAAAAACCCTCAAGATGAAAAACTTACTAAGCTCTAAAACACTTTACTCCTTTCTACTTGCTTTCCTATGCACAATCGCTTTATTTGCACAAGATTGGGAGCAAAATTTCACACACAATACGGGTTGGGGCAGAGGCTTCGATGTAGTCGAAACATCTGACGGTGGTTACGTAATGGTAGGTGACGTCGATTACCCAACCGGAGCCATTCGGCACTACATCTGGTTGGTGAAAACAGATGCAGCGGGGAATGAACTCTGGTCGCACGTATACAATGCTGGTGCCATAGGTGTGGATACTGGTCGTGCTATCCTTGAAGTAGCTGGCGGTGGGTTCGTCATAGCCGGTTCCGGTGCTAATGATAATAATGGACAGGGAGGCATGATCCTACGTACCGACATCAACGGCGACTCACTCTGGTCGAAAGTGCATGCCTATAATGGTATCGAACAATTTCATTCTATTGTAAAGAGCAATGCCGGATTTATCGCAGTTGGAGATGCAATAGAAATTCCAAACGGAAATAATCAGGCGCTATGGATCGTAGGACTTGACGAAACAGGCGACAGTCTCTGGACTAAAAAATACTATACAGATCTTGGAAGTATAAATACAGGAATGGACATCATCAATGCACAAGATGGCAACTTCCTAATGGCAGGTACCCGCAACGATAGTATGTTGGTTTTGAAAATTACAGAAGATGGCGAAGTGCTCTGGTCCGGGACCTATGGGTTTGCTGTAGGTGATGCCGGTATCTCAATTGCCGAACAAACAAACGGTGATGTTTTGCTTGGAGGCTATACGACTGGCTTTGCCTGGTTGAGTCCTGTTTTACTAACGCTGGATGAGAATGGAGAGCTAGTGAATTCAACAGCCCCGGGACTGGAAATGCCCGGCGTAGTCAGTGATATCGCACTTGCTCCGGATGGCGGTTATGTAATTGTCGGTTCCATTTACGACTTCTGGAGCACCAACGCTTTAGATACAAATGGCTACGTCATCAAGTATTCATCGCAAGGAACCATCGACTGGCAATTGGATCTGGACGCGACAACATCCGTTCATGCCTCAGGAATAAAACCAACTTCGGATGGTGGTTATATTATTTCTGGTGGAAATACCACAGGCATGGTTTTGAAAAAAATAGGAGGCGGCTTGGATGCCCTAAAAGAAAATAACAGCCAGCTTCCTATAGCAGATATTTATCCAAATCCAGCCACTGAAAAACTCATTATTGAGCTACCCGAAGATTTGCTGGCTCAAAATTTATCGTTCGATATTTTTGACAGCGAAGGCCATCTGGTCAAGCGCCAAAAAATAAGTGAAGGAACGACCGTTATTGCAACAGCAAGTTTACCTTTCGGTTTTTATGAAACGGTTCTTTATTCTGAGCGTGAGTTTTTGCAGGCTGCTAAGGTGGTGGTGGCGAATTAGGGAGGGTTGGAAGTTGGAGGTGGGAAGCTTCCCGCTGACGTAAGAGCCCGCTAACGTAGATTCTACGTTAGCGGGCTCTTACGTTAGAAGGCGCTTCCAACTTCCCACCTCCCACTTCCAACCCCTCACCATCTCGCGTGAAAACTTCCGTCTTCCGTCTTCGGACTCCCGTCTTCACTTCACCATCCCCAACTGCTCCAACAACCACTCCTTCTCCTGCAACATCTCCGCCGCCCGAATATCATGCGCCAACTTATCATGCGCCTTTTGATCACGCGGTTTCAGATGGAGCAATCGGTTGGTGAATTTGATGATGTTACTATAGTGAGTTTTGTGGTAACTCAATAATTTTTTTCTGGTGAGCATCACTTTGAAGCTGGCGAGTAGAGAGGACAGCGCGTCGTACTCATCGAGTTCGAAGTAGAGTTTTAGGAGCATTACTTTGGCGTCTAAGTTTAGAAGTAAATCTCGCTCGTCTACCTGATGAAGTAGTTTCATCGCATTGGTGTAATCTCTTTTGGTGAAAAATATTCGAGCGCGATTGTACGTAAAATAACTTTCGCGATATCTTGGCAATATTAGCAATTTGTATTGTTCAATAAAATGCTCTAACCAGTCAAACTCCTTTAGCTTTAAGCCAATAGAAACAATATTGTTGTAAGCAAAATGACTTAATACATTGTCAACGATTAGAATATCATTAACTAAGCCAAAACGATATAACTCAAACGCTTCTCGTGGATAAGCAGGATCTCCTGTGTTTAATTTGCGAATGGCAAAGTTCATGGAAAACAAGTAAAGGATTCTAAGGTCTTTACTAGAAAAAAGAACTGATTTATGTTTTATGGTTTCCTTTAAATTTTGAAAGGCACTTTCGTCTTCTTTGTTAAGTGCCAAATAACAATTATGAAATGCAGCGATAGTTGGGTCGTTTTTATAAACACTGGTTTTGATAAAGTCAAGTAATAATTCTACCAGGGTAAAATCATAGTCTGTCTTAAAAACAGATTGGTGAGACCGTAACAGACAAGCCTGTTTTAGTTTACTAATAAGTAAATGCTTGTCCAGTGCCACATTCATCTCTCTCAGATTGTTCTCACTACTTCTTTGTAAGCTTTCTGCAAATTCATATTTCTCAAACTCCACTAAGTAACTGTTGTAAAAGTAATCCTGCCCCTGCTGAGTTTTTGATAACTGTGTCTCTGTGCGTCTAATTGATTTTTGAAAGAGCTTCCCCAGTTTTCTATTCTTATAGGCCCTTGCCAAATACAGCGTTTCGGTACCTGGAGTACTCTTGTATTCAGAGTATGCAAGGAACTGCTCAATCGCTTTCAGTAGCCAGGACATGATATGTCGCATCTCCTTATCAGTATAAGGTTCCCCCAAAAACAAGCTTTCAAACACCTTTTCTTTCTTAAAAGCAGGCGCTCCAAACTTGGCATTTTTAAGCAAATAGTCCCATAAATCAAGGGTTTTTTGCTTCTGATTGAAAAAGGGAGAATTCAAAAATTTGCTAAAAACACGCTTCTCAGAGGGAGAAAGACTAGAAAAAACAAGAAATAAATCACTTTTATACATCCTGAAATTTGTTTTTATTAAATCTAATTTATTGATAATAAGCGACTTAACAAAATTTACTTCGTGACAAATGCTTTCTATTGTACTTTGTTGCAAACGATAATTAGAACACTTTTGTAAGGTGATAGGAAGAAAACAGACATTTCCAATAAACGTTCCTTTTACGAATTAACGAAACCAAAACTTTTTTATGAACCTCCACTCTTCATACCAAACAATCTACCAAGCAGTACTCTCGCTAGTACTGGTAGCTTGCTTTTGCATGCAGGGCCACGCTCAGTGGGAAACCGTTTTTTATAATAATAACAACTTACCGAATTTAGAAGCTGTTGCTTTTACTACTCCTGAGTATGGGTTAGCTGTTGGGGCAGATGGAGTCGGTGGTATTATCATGCGCACAGAGGATGGTGGAAGAAGCTGGTCTGAAGTATTAAATGACGTAAATGATGTCACATTTAAAGATCTTCAGTTTATAAATAGTACTACAGCAGTTGCCGTTGGACGAAAAATTCCTGGAACTTGTACTCCTAGTATTGAAGGTTTGATTGCGGTTACTAAAAATTATGGAGCGACTTGGGAGCTTTTTGATGCTGATAATAGTTTGAATGCCATTCATTTTCCGACATCTAATGTTGGTTATGCTGTTGGAAATTGTGGAACTGTTTACAAAACAATGGACGGAGGCCAGGAATGGACCCCATATTCATTCACCGGAGTTGGTACCGATTTACGATCAGTTCACTTTATAAGTGAAGAGGTTGGATTTGTGGCTGGCGATTTTGGTGTTTTTCTTAAGTCGATAAATGGAGGAACAACTTGGGACCCAGTTCCAGCATTGCCAGGAAATAGTGAATATGAAGATATAATTTTTACATCACAAGCGAATGGATATCTGCTTTCAGGGGGATCATTATTCTGGACAAATGATGGAGGAGGAATTTGGACGCCAGTAGCTTTCCCTATGGACGCATCGAGTCTATTTTTCGTTAATGATTCAGAAGGATATGCTGCGGGAAAAATTGGATCAAATGAAGGACGTATTTGGAAAACGACAGATGGTGGAACTAGTTGGTATCCACAACATGCTGGTTTACCAAGTTCAGGTGAATTTGGAGAAGATGTAAATGACGTCTTCTTCTTAAACGAAAACACAGGTTTCGCAGTCGGCAACAACCAGTTCTACCGAACCAACACCGGAGGAGAAACACTGAACGACGTTCAATTCGTAACAGGAAATATAATCCACGACCTAACAGATAACTGCGAATTCGACGCCGGAGAACCAGGTCTGGAAGGTTGGATCATCGAAGCAAACAACGGAACCACAAAAGTATTGACGACAAGTAATGACCTGGGAAATTACTTCCTCACACTTCCAATAGGAAACGATTATGAAATAAGAGCAATTGCGCCTAATTCAAATTGGAACCCTTCCTGTGCTTTAAATAATGCTATTGATCTAACAAGTCCTTTTGATACACTCGAACTAAATATTCCTGTTCAACGATTTATTGACTGTCCAGTACTTTCAGTAGATGTTTCAACCTCTGCCTTGACGCACTGTGCGGATAACGAGTATACTGTGCACTATTGCAACTTAGGAACGGAAACGGCCACTGAGGCATATGTAGAGTTGGACTTGCATGAGGATTTATCCATCAATTCAAGTTCACTTCCTTATACATTGATTGGTGAAAATAGATACCAGTTTGATTTGGATGATGTAGCAATCGGAGATTGCGGTACTTTTTATGTTACAGCATTTTTAGATTGTACAGCTGCTTTAGTTGGTCAAACCCATTCTGTGAAAGCGCATATTTATCCAGATGATTTTTGTGATTCGAATTGGACAGGAGCAACCTTAAATGCTAAAGCTGTTTGCCGCGCAGATTCCGTCACTTTTACGATAACAAATATTGGTGCAGAAGCGATGCAATTGGCTAGTGATTTCATAGTAATTGAGGACCACGTATTACTACAAGTTCCAGAGGTAGATGATCTTGAACCCAATGATTCCACAACCTTTACCTTTTACCCCAACGGAAAAACATTACGCTTAGAAATAAATCAACACCCAGATCACCCAGGAGAAAGAAAACAAGCCGTAACTGTAGAAGGTTGCAGTACAAATAATAACGGAAATATTAGCATGGGTTACGTCACCCAATTCCCTGAGCATGACGGAAACACTTTTGTTTCTATCGACTGTCAGCAAAGTACAACGACGACTAATAATGCTATGAAAAAAGCATACCCTAAAGGCTATGGGGTGGAGTACCTTACGGAAGCAAATATTGATTTGGATTATCACATTTATTTCCAGAATACTGGGACGGATACAGTTTATACGGTAATTATTCAGGATACGCTTTCGCAATGGCTTGATGCTTCCTCCATACGCCCGGGTACAGCCTCACATCCATACGATTTTAGCCTTTACGGAAACGGAATTGTACGGATGGTGCTCTCCGATATTCAACTGCCTCCGGGAAACGTGAATGAACCAGCCTCTCGAGGTTTTGTAAAATTCCGTGTGCAACAGTTAGCGGATAATGTGCCGGGTACATCGATAGATAATACAGCAAGTGTCGTGTTCGATTATGGTGTAGAAACGGCAACGGATGAAACTATAAATCTAATCGAAGATGACTTCCTGTTGCTTGCTCCTCCGGTTGCCATTAACGGAGTAATCGAAAATGGGGCAGGAGATGGCGTCAATAACGTACAGATGAGTTTGACGAATTATTCAGATGATATCATCACCGATGAAATGGGCGCTTATGAATTCCCTGGCCTTTCTACAGATAGTACTTATGTGATAAGACCAGAAAAAAATACCAACCTTTTAAACGGAGTAGATGCACTTGATTTATATCTGATAGCGCAGCATATCGTTGGCGATCAGGAACTGGACTCACCATACAAAATGATAGCAGCGGATGTGAATCGTTCAGGTCATGTAAGTACAATAGACATTGTGGAACTACAAGAAGTTATTTTATTGTTAGATACTGTTTTCCCAAATAGTCAATCCTGGCGGTTTGTGGAGTCACACTATACATTTCCTAATCCGGTAAATCCTTTGGCAGGAACAATTCCAGATGCGTTTTTGCTAAACAACCCGGACACGGATAATCAAATTCAATTTACAGGGGTGAAAATTGGTGATGTGGATAACACCGCCAACCCCATCTTACTTACTAACAACGACAACGATACAAACGTTGAAGAACCGTTGGAGCTACACATTGATGATGTAGAGCTGCAACAAGGAAACTACTACGACATACCTGTGTATGTCAACAACACGGCAGACCTGCTTGCTTATCAATTTGCGATAGACTTCGATACCGAAGCACTTGAGTATATTGATTTGCAAACAGACGCTGCCACTAAAATGAGATCGGATAACTTTGGATTTTCATTTCTAGAGCTCGGGGTGATCACTGTTTGCTGGTTTGATCAAAGCACTCAGGAAACAACCTACTCAACTAGTGCTGCAGAAAACAAAAGCTTGCTTTTTAATCTGCGCTTTCTCGCAAAAGAAAGTACGACCTTGAGTAATTTACTTGCGCTTAATGGAGACTTTGTCTCGGCTAAGGCGTATGAGAGAAAGGGTGAACTTGAAGAAAAAAGCGGGAAGTTAATTCCCACAATTTCCTTTAACTCGCTCGATCAAAATCTTACAAATTTTGATCAGCCCGCTCTGGGAATATTTCCTAATCCTGCCAACCATGAAGTGAGCTTACACTATCAGGTTGATGCAGAAAGTTATATAGAAATAAAGCTGCTTAATGCACTTGGCCAACAGGTCAAAAAGGTAAACTTTAAGGAACGTAGAACGAAAGGAACCTACTTACTAAACACTTCTGATGTACCCGAAGGAACTTACTTTATCCATTTTCAGGCAAACGAAAAAACAACGCTGCGAAAATTGGTAAAACTAAATCATTAGTTGAAGTTGTAAAATTTATTGACGTTAAATTGAGATGGCATTCTTTAAGGGTGTCATCTTGATTTTACAAAAGTAATTCAGAAGGCTAAAAATCTTTCTTAAACCTCACAAAAACCTTTATTCCAAGCTATGGAGCTCGAAAAGAGAATTAGTGCTTCAGCACTAGTTTTTAAACTCCAGATGATAAATCCTTCAGGTCGTTTGATCTGGAGGATTTTTTTGCGGATGGCCTAATTTTTTCTTTTCCCTCTACCGTAGATGGGACACGGATTGAACGGATTGAGCGGATGAACACGGATTTCCCTCGACCGCGAATGGTTGGATTTTTGTAAAAACGCAAGAGCCCTCTAGCGTAATACTTTACGTTAGAGGGCTCACATAACTAAAGAAAAAATCCGTCCAAATCCGTTAGATCCGTTCAATCCGTGTCCCATCACGATGACAGGCAAATACGTTAGATGGAAACTTCCGTCTTCTAAACCATCTTCCCACCCCGTAACTTCAACACATGCTGCGTCTTAGCCGCCAAATCCCCATCATGCGTCACCAGTACCAAAGTTGTCCCCATGTCCCGATTCAAATCAAAAAGCAACTGCTCTACCTTCTGTCCCGTCTCCTCGTCAAGGTTACCCGTTGGCTCATCCGCAAATAATATCTTTGGAGAATTAGAAAAGGCTCTTGCCAGAGACACGCGTTGCTGCTCACCGCCCGAAAGTTGACTAGGGTAGTGATCATGCCGATCTGCCAATCCAACCCGCTCCAGTAAAGCCATCGCCTTTTTTGCAGCGCCACTTTCTCTTTTCAATTCCATAGGCACCATCACATTTTCCAGCGCCGTAAGCGTTGGTATCAATTGAAAGTTTTGAAAAATAAAGCCTACATACTTATTGCGCAAAGCAGCCCGCTCATCTTCATTGAGGTCATCCATCAACACACCATTTAGGAAAACCGATCCACTTGTAGCCCGGTCAAGTCCTGCACATAAACCGAGCAAGGTCGTCTTACCACTACCAGATGGCCCGATAATAGAAAAGGTAGCACCCGGCTCTATCTTAAAGTTGATATCATCCAGAACGGTTAATTCCTTATTGGCAGATTGGTAGGTCTTCGTTAGATTTTTTACTTCGAGCATTGTTGAGTTTTAATGTAAACACAAATATATGGATTTGGTTGATGAGGGGCATGATTTTAGGAATTAAAGACCGGTAAGCACTCCCTTTGATTTATCAAATCGGAGTGATTGCTGAGCTGTGTTGGAATATAGAGTTTGATTTTTATTTCTCAGATAATGAAATAGGGCGACTCATTTAGACCTCATCCTTGTCAAGCCCCTTTCCTTTTTTTTGCACCTCTTATCAAGAGTAAGATTACGTTTACTCCTAACGGCATGTTTAATTAGGGTTTTCATACAGTCATATTAGTATTTCACAAACTTCATTTTATTGGACTTGTTACTATTTTGTAGCTTACAGAAAAAATAATACTTATGAAAAATAAAACTAAGTTCATGTATTTTTTATGCTTGTTGTCTTCTTTCACAATAGCTGCCCAAATTAGCTTCATTGAAGATACTTCTCAATTATTTGAAGGAGCAGCTAACGGTGGTTTAACATTTGCTGATATCGACAATGATGGAGATCAGGATTTTTTGACAACGGGACTAAATATTGATCTTGACACGCTGACTATACTGTATAGGAATGATGGTATTGGTAATTTTGAGAAAGTTACTAACACCCCATTTGGGTATGTGGCTCATGGAGATGCTGTTTTTGGAGATGTTGATAAGGATGGTGATAAAGATTTAATAATTGCGGGATTGAATAAGGAAAATATTTCATCCACCAAGCTTTATCTCAATGATGGATTAGGTAATTTTACAGAGGTAGGTAACACCTTATTTGAAGCACTTTCTTACGGGAAAATTGCTTTTGCAGATATTGATAATGACGATGATGACGATGTTATCCTTTCGGGGACCAGATCGGAATCGGGGGGCTTTACTTTTTTAATTTCTGAAGTTTATTTTAATGACGGCCTTGGTAATTTTTCCTCCCTTTTTGATGATTTAACTACTTATGGCTCATTTGATATAGCAGATGTTGACGGAGACAATGATCTTGATATTTTGATTTCAGGTAGTATCGTTTCAAGCTCGGAACCAACTGCCACTTTGTATCTCAATGCTGGAAATGGTGAGTTTGTTGAGAAGGAAAATACTTCATTTATTGGTGTTTTTGGCGCTACCGTGAATTTCGCAGATATAGATGCTGATGCTGATGTGGATGTTTTGATTACAGGTACGACTAATACTTTTGGACAAAGTAGCGAAATCTATATCAATGATGGAGCGGGAAATTTTACAGCCACTGTTGTTTCACCAACATGGGTTGAATTCGGAGCCTGTGGTTTTGCAGATGTCGACCTTGATCAGGATCAGGAAATGCTTATTACCGGTTATGCTTCTGGTGGTAATGGTCCGGTAACTAAGCTTTATTCAAACAATGGAAGCGGCTCTTTTTCTGAAGTCTCCGACTTACCTTTTATTGACATAATGCGAGGGGCAATAGAATTTGTAGACGTAGATGGCGATACAGACAAGGATTTATTTATAACTGGTTTTGATTCTACTAATTCAAGTCAGGCTAAATTATACATTAATGACTTTACAATTAGCGCTACCAAGGCTCCGGTTATATTTTCTGCAAAGGCTTATCCTAACCCTTTCGATGAATATTTCAACTTGAACTTTGAAAACGCTAGTGATAAGATAACTATAGAATTATCCAATGTTTTAGGTCAGGTTGTATTAGTAAGGCAAATAGCTTCTTCTGGTGAAATTGAGCTTTCAACAACGCATCTGAAAGGTGGTTTGTATTTTCTAAATATGAAGAACGAAAAAGGAAAATCTAAAACCATTCCTATTTATAAGAATTGATTTCTTGGATATTAGCAAACAAGCTCTCGAAATGGCGAAAAAATGCGGCACTACGAAACAAGAAATCCCGAACTTCGACTAATCAAAATTCGGGATAACTTATTATAAATGGCAATGGCAATGGCAATGGCAATGGCAATGGCAATGGCAATGGCAAT
>Ga0114957_1002486_pt1 | contig 17652 bp, 11 predicted proteins | sample BantaG_FD_87175 | JGI IMG/M metagenome (GOLD analysis project Ga0114957, IMG submission 87175) | Marine algal microbial communities from Bantry Bay, Ireland - BantryBay_4 metaG | ecosystem: Host-associated > Algae > Red algae > Unclassified | place: Bantry Bay, Ireland | collected 2014-11-21 | reverse complement strand
GGGTGGGCGCCGGCCGGCGGCCGACAGGGGACCCCGTCGCCCGCCTGGACGACGGCCGCGTGTGCGACGCGCGCCTCGCCGCACGTGGCGCCAGCTGGGGTGCCGCGTTTCGGCTCCGCAGCCGCCGCCAACCACCGCCGCCCGCTCACACGCCGCCGTTCGCTAGTGGCCTCCTGTGGCCGCCTGGTGCATTCCTCTTTCTCTAGCCCGGCCGCTACGAGGCCGGGTGCTTCTGTCGTCTGGCCGCGCCACCAAAGCCTGGCCGAGCGACCGCGTCCGCGCACTGGCACCCGGATCCTGGGCACGCTTGTGCAGAAGGCGTGCATTGTCCCCCTCGTGTTGCTGCCGCCTCGTCTTGCGCGGCGGCCGGCCTGCGGCCGTCGGCGTTGTGCGAGCGGCAGCGGAGCCCGTCGGAGCCCGGTGGGTGTGCGCGCCGTCTATCATTGGTTACTGTCGCTGTGGGGCGATAGCGCTGTCGCTCGGGTGGACGGTACCGATTGCCGTGGCTCTTCCAGCGGCCTCCCCTCCACCGTCGCCACCCCCCACTCTGGTGCCCAAATCGGACGTCTGTATGCTCCACCTTGCCCTCCCCGTGGCCTGCGTGGTGCTCGAGAGGTTGAGAGGGTGGGGAGTGTGGTACCCGCAGCCGCTGACGCGGCCGCCGTTGTACGTGCGGCGCTTTGCGTCCTCCTCCGCGGTCGCTGCTGTCGGTAGCGAGGCGGCTACATTATCGAGAACCTCGGTTGGCAACTGCGCTGGCGCTGCTCATCGAGTCATTGCTACGACACGGCCTCGGAGCTTCTTGAGCTGCCCCCGCTGCCACGGTTAGTGCTTCCCGCTCGTCATCGCTGCTTGTGATATTGACAGGGCCGTTTGACGGTCACCACTCGTTGGTCCCTGCTGCCGCCGCTGTTTTGTCTCTTCCGAGCACGCCGGCTTTCCGCCTCTGTCGCTGTGGCGCCGCCACTGCCACGTGTGCTGCTGACGGTAGGGCTGCTGCCGCCGCCGACTCCGCCAAAGGCGCACAGAACTGGGGGGGCGCGAGGGTGACTTCCCGCGACGGTGTATACACCGTGAAGTGAGTGTATCACGTCGAGAACTCGGCTTGGGCGGGTGTGCGGGTGAGCAGGGTGTGCTGCGCTGGTGGGTGTTGTGGCGCCCCTGTACGCGGCCGGCTGCTGCCATCATCCTTGGGGCCGTGCTACCGCTTCCTCTCGGCATTGACTGCTCGCCTACTGCTGCGCACTGGCTGCATTTAGCGGGTGAGCCTCCACCCTTTCCCCGGGGGGTTTGTTCCCGCGAGCTGGCGATACCGTTGGCGCTCGCACCGGCTCTCGCGCGGGGACTCGCGCATCGGGCGGGGCGTGTTTCGGGACGTCCGCTCCCGCGTACGTCGGTGCTTGCGCATCGCGTCGTGCTGGGGACTGGGGCTGTCCACGCCGCGGCCATTTTCATTGTCGACTGAATCGCGCGTCGTGATTGTGCGACGGACCCGCTACGCCCTCCGGCAGCGCCCCGGCCTCCCGCGCGCCCGCGCATGTCGACGACGGCTTCCTCGGCGCTCCCCTGTTGTACACCTGAGCTATCGCTACCTGCCTGCACCATTGGGCGGCCCCACCGCCTACCACTGCCTGCCGCCTAGACTACCATACGTTGCGTTCAGGTTTTCGACCCTGGTTGTCCTTCAGGCCCGGGGGGTGTATGCCCCAGTGCCCATTGCCGCTGCTGCATTTGTTTTTCGTCAACACCACGGTCGTCGTAGTCGCGGCAACGGCCGCTGCCGTGTGTAGCCGATGATCCCGAGCGGCGACCATGGCGGGCCGTCCCAACCGCCGTATTCCTTTGGTACCGAGACCCTCCGTACGTGACGTGCTGGCCGCCCACACGGCCGCCGTGCCGTCCCGGTTCTGCCCACAGTTTTTCCGCCCTGGTGTCCCCGCGCTTGTGGGCCGTGGTTCGGGTGGCACCTTGCAGGTGACGGTGCTCCGCTGGTGGCGGTCGCGGTTCCACGGGAGCAACCTTCTAACCGTGGTGCGCATGCGTTCCCCTGTCGTATCCTGACCTCCGCTTCCTCTGTTGTCGTGCTGCTTTTGTGGCCACAGAGAGCGTTATCAACTGCTCGGCATGTGGCCAGTCGGTCACTTTCCCCCGCGGGGCCGCCATGGTGCGGTGTCCTACCTGCGGTGACGTGCTCGTAATCCGCCGCACCGGTACGTGCGGGTTGTGGTCTTGTGCAGCGGCGGTCTGAGTGCCCATGGGGATGGCGCGGGCACAGGGTTCAAAATTTTGAGTACTGCCCAGCCCCTGGCGGCGGCGACATGCAAAGGCACGGGCTCAAACTGACACAAGGGTTTCGTATGTGTTGTGGGTTTGTCTTCTGGTGTCTGGATCATGCATATGTGGACGACTGCGCCCACGTGCTCGGCTTGAGGCGCAGACAATGGGCAGGATACTGGTGGCCAGGGCGTCTGTTGTGGCTGTCGCATGATCCTGCTGTACCAAATGGGCGTGCGGCTAGTCAGCTGCTCCTTTTGTGGTTCCGTGACGCTACTCCCTCCACTGGAGTCCTTCCAATGTCGGTACGTTTGGCTTCCAGTGCTCCGTGAACGGGTTGTTTGGCTTCTGACCGCAGGTTTGGCGCTCACGGGGCTGTTTCCGGCACGTTGTCACGGCCCGACCTCTCCTCACGGCGGATGGGCACCAACGGGGCACGTGCTCTTACGCGTGGAGAGGAGTCAGGGTCGTGAAGACCTGCTGCCCATGTAGCTCCCGTCGCGTGGTTTGATGAAACTGACTGAATGGAATTCCTGTGCGGCACATGATGCTGACGCTGTGGACATATTCTGGGCTTGGTATCTCCTCAACTGGCGACCACACTTGTTGGTGCATGCCTCTTTCGTGGTCATCCCGGACACTTCTGGACTTGCACTGGCCGCCACAGAGGCTGCAAGATGACGCTCAACTACGCCCCTGGCCCGGCATCGCTCGTCCGTTGCGTCGTGTGTCACGAGATGCAGGAGGTGCAGCCGGTGCAACAGCCGGCGTCCCAACCGATGCCGTTGCCGCCGCCTCAGCCCCAGCAGCCGCCGCCGTTGCCACCTGGACGTTCGCCGCACCAAGACGGAGGGCACGGCGACTCACCGCCCGAGTCGACCCCGTCGCCGTCATCCATGGCACCGCCGCACACGCCCGCGGCGGCGTCTGCCTCCTCACCAATGCCCCTGCAGTTCCCAATGTCACCCGAGCCGTCGATGCCGCCGGCCCCCTTGCCATCTGGTGCAGGCAGTGCATATGGGGCAAGACGACCTTTTGTGCCTGGCGGGTCCGTCCAAGAGCCGTATCGTGGCATGCCGTCCACCGCGGCGGCGGGTACCACGTACGGTCACTCTGCCGCGGCAGCTGGTCCACCCTTGGGGCCATTCGGTGGGAGCGGGTTGGTTGGGATGCACCAGGGGGCGCCTCCTTACGCCGGGCCGCCGCCGCCGATGCGTTCGCCGTTGCCCGGTCCGTTTTTGCCGCAGCTGCCTCCGGGGCTGCCGGGTGGACACCGCCTGCCGCTGCCGTCCTTCCCGGTGCCCCAAGGGCTGGCAGCGTACCCGCCCATTTCGCCAATGTATGCCCCAGGAGCATATGGGGCGTACGGGGGTCCGCCTGGCGGGCCCGCATATTGGCAGCCGCCACCGCTGCCCTTCCCGCCGCCTCCACCACTGCCAGGCGGACGCGGGGATTGGCGCGGCCTTGCGACGGGTGCCTTCCACGGCGCGCCGGGTCTCGGCCACCGCGCGCCACCGTCAATGGCTTCCGCTGGGGGCCCTGTGGATGCCGTCGGTGCGGCGGGTTTCGGGGCGCCGGCCCCGACGGGCGTGCCGCCTGCAGCAGCGGGGGAGCTGGAAGATGGGGACCTTCCGAGCAGTGCCGCAGCGTTGCAGCGGGAGATGGAGGACCTACAACTGGGGCGGGGTGCCCCCACAGGAGCTGCTGCGGACCCAGGGCAGGCGGAGCAGCACGCAAGCAGCCCTTCGGATGCCGCCGTAGGGATAGACGGCGGACACACGACGGGCACAGAGCCGCCGGCAGCTGCAATAGGGGACCGGCAGCACCGGGACGGGATTGCGGCGGAAGAAAGTCGGGGGCCGCAGGGGGAAGAGGCGAGTGGCGCCCGTGGCACGGTTTCTGCGATGTCTTCGGGGTCCGTGCCCCCTACGCGGAGCGCCCTACCGGCGGCGGAAGCAGCGGCTACCAGCAGCGGCTCTGTCGGCCGTGCGGGCGCGGCATCCACGCCTCCTCGGGCGCCAGATGCGAGCTCATCCCTGGCAGCGTCGGTCGGCCCTGGTACGTCTGGTACGCCACCGGTGGGCAGGCGACCCGGGTCGGTCGGCAGCAACGGGCATGAAGCGGCGGCTGCTCGTTCTTCACGTCCTGCTCATGGGCTCCCGGTGGAAGCGGACCATCCGACCACCAAAGGCCTGTCCCCGCCGTCGCCGAGCAGCGCGTCGTTGCCGTCGTCGTCGAGGCCCTGAGGCGTGGTGGACGTACCGTTGGCTATGGTAGCGGGGCTTTGGCGGGGGGGTGCGCCAACCATTGCAATTGCCGCCGCCACACTAACAGCTTGTGCGCACATTTTTGAAAGACATCCACATTTTCGTCTAATTAAGGTCTGTCACTCTTTCCTGAATTGACAACCAATATTTAGGTGAAAGGACAAAAAGTTGGTTGCATGGGTGCCTCTTTGTGTCGCTGTCCATGCCACAGCTTAGATCACCTCATGTGGCTGGCGGGAAGTACCTTCTGCACGACACCTTCCTCTTGCGCGTACGAGTCGGGCGACGCACTGGGCGGCAGACAAACTTCACCATGGCGGAGCTGGCGGCCAACCTCTCCAATGTCATTTCTGGCAACTACAAGTGGGTCTTTGTTGGTGGGAAGGGTGGCGTTGGCAAGACCACGACCTCGTGCTCCCTGGCGGTGGCACTCGCCGGCGCGCGACCGGGCAAAACTGTCTGTCTCATCTCGACGGATCCGGCACACAATCTGTCGGATGCGTTTGGCCAGAAGTTCTCTCGCGAGCCGACGGCCGTGAATGGTGTCCCGGGCCTCGACGCGATGGAGGTCGAGCCGCCGTCGGCTGAGTCGGCGGTGGCTATGTCCGACGGCTCCACGCCAGGCTCTGGCGCCGGCCCCGAGGCGTCACTGGCGGCCATGTCGGAGCTCACGTCGGCCATCCCTGGCATTGATGAGGCAGTCAGCTTTGGAGCACTGATGCAGTCGGTGCAGAGCATGCAGTATGACACCGTGGTCTTTGATACGGCACCAACGGGGCACACGCTGCGGTTGCTGGGTTTCCCTAAGCTTCTCGATATCGCGCTGGACAAGCTGACCGACCTGCACGCCCGGCTCGGCCCAATGTTCAACGCCGGCCTCGCGGCGATGGGCATGAACCCGGGCGCGGAGGGCGCCGAGCCGCTGGACGCGGCCGCCCGCCTCGCCGAGCTCTCCACTGTCGTCAAGCAGGTGGTCGCCCAGTTCCGCGACGCGTCGGCCACCACCTTTGTCGCGGTGTGCATCCCCGAGTTTCTCTCCGTCTACGAGACGGAGCGACTGTCGCAGGAGCTGTCCAAGCTGGGCATTGTGTGCAACAACATTGTCGTGAACCAGCTCATCCCTGCCAACCCCGACTCGGCCGCCAGTGCGCAGCTGTACACCGCACGCCTGGCCATCCAGCGCAAGTACTTGGAGCAGATGCGGGAACTCTACTCGGACGACTTTCATATCACGCCCCTGCCGCTTCTGGCGTCGGAGGTGCGGGGCTCGGACGCGCTGCGGTCGTTCGCCAAGCGTGTCACGGGGGAAGTGGCGGTGGACTTCGGGCTGCCCGCGACCGATCTGAACCCGTCGCTGATGAACGTCATGTCCCAGACGGGCCTCGTATGGACATTTGTGGGCGGCAAAGGCGGTGTCGGCAAGACGACCTTGTCGGCGGCGCTCGCGGTGGCTCTCGCAGCCGACGCGGCGGCCCGCTCGGCGAAGGTGTTGGTCGTGTCGACGGACCCGGCTCACAACCTGTCGGATGCGTTTGGCGTTAAGATCTCTCCCGACGCCAAGCCCACTGCCGTTGCTGGCTTTGACAACCTGTTCGCGATGGAGGTTGACGCAGCCACGGTGACAGAGGAGTTCTTTGCAAACCTGTCGGCGTCGAGCGAAGAGTCGGCGGCGCTGCGCAACTCCCCGCTGGGCGCGCTGCTGCCTGACACCAGTGACATTGGGTCGCTGGCCAAGAACGTGCCGGGCATTGACGAGGCGGTCAGCTTCTCGTCGATCATGCGCCTCGTGCGATCCATGGACTTTGAGCGGGTGGTGTTTGACATGGCCCCCACTGGCCACGCCTTGCGGCTGCTGGGCCTCCCCGACACGTTGGAGAAGCTACTGTCCAAGCTGTCGGACCTGAAGAATCAGATGGCGCCAATGATGTCGATGTTTGCGTCCGCTGCTGGCGCAGACGCGAATGGCCTTGGCGGGCAGGGGGTAATGGACCAGCTGGGTGAGCGGCTCGAGTCCCTCCAAGCGGACGTGCGGGAAGTGGCGGCTACACTCAGTGACGCAGAGAAGAGCACTTTTGTGGCGGTGGCGATTGCCGAGTTCTTGTCCGTCTACGAGACGGAGAGGCTGGTGCAGGAGCTGGCGAACATGGGTATGGATGTGCGGAACGTGGTCGTCAACCAGTTGATGCCGCCGACCGAAGCGGTGGAAGACCGCATGGCCATTTTGCGGGCACGGGCGAAGATGCAGGCCGGCTACGTGGAACAGATTGAGGAGCTGTACCCACCGGACGACTTTCATGTCACGCGTGTGCCGATGCTCTTGCAGGAGGTGCGGGGAGTGGATGCGCTTCGGGCGTTTGCCACGAGGCTCACCAGCTAGGGAGGTTCCGGTCGCGCTTGTTATTTTTTTGTTGCGCGCGCAATGGACGGGTTGTATGCGTGCAAGTGGGTGGATTTCCTCTCAAATGGCTCGTGCGTGGCGCATGTGCGTGTGTGTCACATGGGGCCTCCACCGGCCTGAGATTGTTGGTAACACTCTCGACACTCCTAAAAGGAACAGAAACGGGGGGGCGCTGCGCACAACTCTACCCGAAACGCCCGTGTACACACGCGCAAGCCAAGCTCTCCCACAAACCAAAAAAGGGCCTGGAATGCGGACACTTCCAAAGCTCTGACACGCAAAAAAAAAAAGGAGAAAAGCAGGGCGGGTGCCCTTGCAAATGACGCTCAGAGGCGGCACACCTCTAGCAGCAGGGATATCAACTGCGGATGGTTAGCGGTTTGTCGGCCATCCGGTTGTTGTTCGCAACCGGGCGCTTGTGGACGGACGTGCTCTTGTGCTCAATCGCTAAGCACGACCACTCGTCGCCCTCGAGAAGGTGGGCCGGCGTCCACATCTCCGCCTCGTCTTCCAGCGGCAACAGCCGCCAGTTGATCATCTGGGTCAAGCGCCAGGAGGCAAACTCCGAAGCTGGCACGGCCAGCCGCTCGCGAATGCGCTCCCGCAGCGCGCCGACAGTCTCACCGGCGACCAGTACGGGGAAGAGCAACGGAGAGCCAAACAGAGACGGCGCCCGCCGCGGCTTGGATGCCACGTTGAGAGCCGGCGTCTTGGTGTTGCCGTTGGCCCCCAGCTGCCCACCATTGGCCCGCCCCCGAACGGCTGCGGCGGACGCGGCGTTAGGGCTGATGTGCACGAGCGGCACCAGGTTCCACCGAGCGTCCCCCACGAAGTCGTCCGGACGCACCGGCTCCGCGCGCATCTCGGCCACACCCGACAGCGTCGCCTCGCTCGCCCCGCGGACGGGCACTCGGAGGGACAACCGACGCGGGATGACCGAGCCCTTCGCGTCCAACAGGCGTACCGATACCCCCGCGGGCAGCGCGAGGCGACGGTGGACCTCCCGTGCTACTGCTTCAAGCGTGGCGTCCTCGTCCACCAGCACCGACAGTTGGCGAGAGGCGGCGACCTTCACGCCGCTATCGACCAACTCCGGCACTGGCCCCTCCAATGGCACGGTGGGTGGAAGGGAAGTGACATTGCCGCCGCCGCCAACAGCGCCGGGACCAACGCCGCTTACCACCGGCAAGTCAGGGTTGACTACCGCGGGAGGCACGGCATCTGAAGCCAGCTCCGTTAGCGAAGCGGACGGGTGCACACCGTTGGAAACGTCGCTCATGGTGGCCTCGTCGCTCAGCGATGCGTCCGCCAACGCACCCGCAAGCTGGTTGGGTGCGTCACCCACAGACACCTGATCCTCCGTGGAGCTCTGTACCTTGAGCGCTGCTTGCGCGGCAGTAGTGCCACCAGCGCCACCGTCTGGCCGCCACGTGACGCGCACCTCCAGCTTATGCGCGTATTCAGCAGCCGGGTAGTCAGTACGCTCGTACCACAAGACTCGCGCGTCGTCCTCGTCCGACGTAGTTGTCTGGAAGGCCCAGTTACCGCCGGGGAGCATCGCCGAAAGCTCCCGGGCCTCGTTGGGCATGACCGCCTTGGGACGCGGGCAGTCGTGGTACAGGTCGTGCACAAACAGCCGTAAATAGTCGGGGTTAGCCCCGTCGCCCAGCGCTCTTGCCAGGTACGACTTCACGAGATGGAGGTGGTCGCTGCGCAGCAACTCCAGGGTGACCTTGCCGGGCATCGCAGCCGCGGTCGGAGAGGACGCTACCGGGGAAGCGGTCGCCGCAGCCGTCGGGGAAGCAGCCGGTGAGTCGGGGGACGCCCACTTGTCACGGAACTCGACGCGAACGCCCGACGACAGGTACCGAAAGTACATGGGTGCTTCCGCCAACCGCTCACCACCCAACGGCAATTGCGCCCGCTCCTCCGGACTCAGGTTCGCAAACGCGTCGGGCGCCTTGTAAGCCTCAGTGTCCGCAGCAGACTCCACAACGAGGATGTCACCGCACACCAGCTCCGCGTCGGTACACGTCACGCTCAGCTTCACGGGCTCGATGAGTGTCGCGCTGACCTCCTCAAACAGGTGGACCGGCGTGTCGGCCGCCAGACCTGCCAGCTCGACCACGTCTGGTAAAACGTCTTGAAGAATCCCGTTCCGCTTGGCCATGACCCGTCCAATGATGCGCAGTTGGCGCTCCCGCGCGAGAGGTAGGTACTGCTTGACAAACAGCAGGATCTCGTCCTGAGGCAGTGGTGGCACTACCGCCGCTGGCCGGTCCCCATCCGTGTCCATGACTGCGGTGGCCAGTGACGACGGTTCCACCCCCGTTGGCGATGGGACAGTCCGTGCGAGCTTGACGTCCAGCTCGCCCTGCTTGGCAAAGGCCATGGCTATCTCCTCGTCCGTCAGCTCCTCCACAAAGAGCCGCAAGTTGCCCTCGTCCAGCAGCTGGGAGCGCGGGTGGTGTCGGCCGAGCCCGAGACCAGGCGTGTTGCCGTCGCCCGTCAGACCTCCCTCAGGATCATCCGACAGCACAATCGCCTGGTTGTCCATACCCCCTGCCAGCAGGGTGCCTGGTCTGACAGTATCGTTCTGCCGCCGCGTGCACTGCCATACCCGCAACGCGTCAGCGGAGCGGCCGTGGCCTTGGCTGACGAGGAGCTCCTTGAACTCGCGCAGGCGGAGGCTACGCTTCGCCTTGACCCGCGGCAGGTTGACCCAAGCGCTGAGGTCCGACCCACCATAAGTGCCCATGCTCGCCGCGGTCAAAATAGACGCAGATATGTACAGGTGCTGCTCCGCACGCTCGCGACGGGCCAGGGTTTCTGCCTGTCGCTCAGCGTCAATACGCTCGGCCAGGCCCTTGGGCACGTCCGCCTCATTTGTCGACGCCAAAAGGTCCTTGGCTTGGCTCTTCCGCACGTACTGCAGCATATAGGCAGAGCCAAATCGCCGCGTGGGCCCAAACGTCGTCCGGAACCGGGCCTTGCGCGTTGGCGGTGGGAGCGCGGGGGAGTTCTCAACGTCGGCCGACAGCACATCGCCGGAATTCCTGGTCGGGCTCGTGTTATCCACCGACAGGGCCTGCGGCGACGTAACGCCCTTCTTCTTGGTCTTAGCGCCCCGGGTTGCCTTGTTGAGCGCATGCTCCTCCGCTGGTGGTTGATGCAGGCCGCCGACACCGTAATTGTCGTCGATGGCCGCACGAGACGACACCTTGGTCACCGTTTCGTCGTCAAACTTGTACCACTGGCCCTGCTCTGGGTCGGGTCGGATGAAGGCGCAGTAGTGGCCCGCGTCCACGTCGCCAATGTGCACCAGAACCGCGTGGAGAATGTACACTGCGTCCTCCTCCGACATTTGGGCCGTGATGTCGTCCTCCTCCTCGGCAGGCTCGGCGGCGCCATTGCCGGCCGCATCCCCAGACGAAGGTGCGTCGCCGTCCTTGGCAGCCGCCGCCGGTGACCGGTCAGCATCATCGGTCCCACCAGTCTTGTCGCTGATGGTCACAAACGACCGCAGGTCCAGCTCTGCTCCAAAGTGGAAGTAGTCGTTGATCTTGACCTGAACCGGTGGGTCCCGCGCAAAGTCGAAGTCAAACCGCTTCAGATGAAGCTGCAGCACCGGCGGGAGGTGCGCAAAACGGACGCCCTTTTTGGCCCGCTGCAGCTCTTCGTACCCGTCCGCCCGCACCCGATTGTCGCCGTCCATCATCTCCACAGCGGTGTAGGCGCGCAGCGCCTCGTCGACGCCAGAGAGGCCGAGCACGTTCAGGGAGAGGTCGTAAAACACCTCGTCCCGGCTGGACGTGTAGTCCACGTCGATGCACTCGACGAACGAAGTGGTCTTCCCCTCAAATAGCTCCGCGACTGTGTCCTTGGCCTTGACACGCTTGAGCGTCTCCGCCAAGCGGTCACAAAGCACGCGGTTGAGCTCCTGCGCGTCGTGCTGCTGAAAGAGCTCCGCATTGTCCCAACCGAACGACTCAGTGAGCCGCTTGGTCTTCACGGTCGAGGGGCTGGACTGCAGCTCGTAAAACACCTTCTGCAGCTCGTAACTCTGCCGCTCCGCCACGGTGCTGGTGCTCTCCTTCCCCTCCGCCTCCTCGCCAGAAACCGGCGGCAGGGGCATGGCATACACAGCCCGACGGAAGGCAGACAGGCAGTAGAGCGTCTGCAGCAGGGAGTTGAGGTAGCAAGTGGCGCCCTGGTTCTTGAACCCCACGTACCCCGTCTCCTTCCGCGAGTCCCATGCGGGCGCCCACGACGAGTGGGCGGCCGTGTATGAGGAGGCGTCGGTCAGCTTCACCCGCGCCTCGAAGCGCATCTGCTTCCGGCCGTGGATAGCCGACAGCTTGATAAACTCCCTGAACCCCCAGTCCGCCTCGCGCGGTGAGAAGTTGTGCGTCGCCTCCTTGATGACGTCCGACGCAGCGGTGCTGCCGTCCTTGGCTCCCTCTGTCAGCAACAACAGCTTGAAGGTGGCGACGCGAGACCACCAAGCGTCGCGCGCAGCGGGGGCGGGGTAGGGCCCCCCACAGTCCAAGTAGACGGACAGGTCCTCGTTGGTCTGGTTGCCGTGGGGGAAAATAAGAAAACGCCATTGGTAACCCCCAAAGGGGGTCCAACCAGAGTGAATTTTGTCGTCGTCGATCGGCGTCGACGACGACATGGTGAACTGGAACACCGCCGACGGCTCCTGTCCTTCCTCGTCATCATCGTCGTCATCGTCATCGTCAATGGACGTCACGGCGGTGGTGTTGGACACAGGCGGCGGCAGCAGCAACGGCGGTGCCGCAGAGGGTACCTTCTCCTCACCATCCGCTGCAGCATCAGTTCCGGCCACAAGGGCTTCTGCGGCGGGGGCATTCGCCTACAACCGAACAAACAAACACGAAGGGTCACACCAGTGCGGGAAGCGGCAATGAAACGCCCAACCAGAAATGTAGCGAGACCAGTCAGTATGAACTCAACACTGCACAAACAGTGTACAACAAAACCGAAAAAGCTCATTGATTCGCACAAGAGCCGCAGGGGCACGACGGCCGTGGACAGACGCGCTCAGAGCACCGCCGCCACACAAGCACAGAGACTGGTCAAGGATCGGAGACCCGAGCCCCACATACCTGCTCCGTCGCAGCCGTCTCGGTAGGATCCATGGCAGGCGGCACTGGTGACGTTGCTCGACGTCAGGGCCGCCAGTCCTCTCACCGCAAGCGCACGGAGTGATGAATCAGAGGTCCGGCACCGACAGGCAGGATCCGCTACACCTCATCAAACCAGGGCGGCGCAGAAAGCGCGGACCGCGAGGCCCAGCCCGCACCCGCCGACGTCCGTCGCGCCGAAAAAACACAGCCGAGCAACAGCTGCAGCGTCCGCAACGTCGACAAAGCCGCGTCCCTATCTGCACCGGCCGCCCCGTCCACTTGCGACCCTCAATCCCCAATCAACTGGGAAAGACCAGCGCAGCAGCCGCCCGCTCCGCGGCGGCGATACAACGGTGGTGGCGCTGTAGACCGAATGCTGCTGGCGTGCGGGGGCGTGTCGCGGGCAGAGGAACTGCCCGTGCTGGCAGTCTGCTGCGAAATTACCTACCTCGCGTCAGCCGAAGTACACGAACAGTCATTCAGTCCACCAGATCCACGTTGCACTGAAAGTGCGTTTGAGAATTTACCCTGCCCTTGGCGACAAAATTGACTCGAGCGTACCGCGTGCATCCCCCAGATCATGTCATCTTTCTCCAGCACTCCACCGACACTCGGGCTTTGAATTCGATGCACGCGCTCGGACATTTTTTCAAGCTCCGAGCGCCTTTGTCCGCCGCGCACGCGCTGGCGTCCCTCCCAACCATCGCCCCTCCCTTGGCCATCAACGCCATGCGCGTGTCTCCCCCCCCCCCCGTGGCCTCCGCCACCGCGCTGCCGCGCATGGCACTGGCAATGAACGAGGACGACGGCAATGACCGGCAATGCTGTGTATCGCTTCGCTCCTCCAACCCCTTTTCCCGTCGCGCGCTTCCGCCCCCCCCCCCCTCCGGCTTCCTTGGCCATCCACCAGTGACGTCCGCGCGCCCATGACGACCGCCGGCGCGGCGCGGTCGGCCGTTTCGCCTCCTGCGTCCTTGTCCCTCCCTCCCCCCCGCCCCTCCCTGCGTTGGGGAGCACTGGACGTGGCAGCGGCGTCCCGGGGGGGCTGACGCTCCCAATGCATCGCCACGCGCCCGGCTAGCGGGTGCGGTCGTAGCGGAACGCCGGATGGGTCTGCGTGCGCCGCAACGGGGGCCGAGACGATGAGGATACGGTGGGGGGGGGGTGCGATCGTGGCGCCGGCAGCCGAGCGCCATGCGGGCGTGGAGGCGCTCGGGTGCGTCTGGCCGTCTGCCGACGGAAGCACCACCGGGTGCCTCGGTCGGCGGCCGCCAACACGACCGCGGGGTAGCCACCGGCGGTCGCGGCACACTCCCTGGTTCCACCCAAGACCTCACAGGGCGCCTCCCACCCAGCCGCTTCCCCCTCGCCGCCCCCCGTTTCCTGCCCTTTGGCCCTCATCGGCAGTCGGCAACGCCGCCCCTCCTCTCTCTGGCACCCCTCCCAATCCCCCCACGCCTGGGTGGGCATCTCGTGGCTGCCGCGGCGGCTGGGATTCTGCGGGCGCACTTTCCTCCCCCCCACGCCGCCCTCCTCCCCGCCCCTTGCCTCGCGCTTGTGCACACCCCGCAGGGAGAGTCGCCAAGACGGCGCGCCGCCCCGCCGCCACCCCGACGGACCATTTCGCGTGGCGCACACGTGCGGGACGCGCGGCGCGCGGCCGGGGTTATCAGCGTGCGGCTGCCCGCCGCCCCCCCGACGCGCATGCCACGCCAGGCAGTCGCGCGACGCAACACCGAGTCGGGCTTTGGCCACCGCCGTCGGCTGCTTCCGCGTCCCCGCTAGTGTCCTCGTCCCACTCCACTCCCGCAACGTTGCCGTCAGCGGGTGGCGTGTTTCCCTTCCCCCCCCCCCGCGCGCGCGCGACCTCGCCCGCGCTCGCCCGCGCTCGCCCGTGTTTCGCCGCCTTCCCCGCGTCTCGGCGGCGGCGGCGGTCCACAATGTTTGACGTCTCCGCCCCGCTGTTTGCAGATGGCGGGGACGACGCGGGCCTCCTCGCGGCCATCCTCGACAATGCGCTGCTGCCGCCGCCGGCCGACGCGGGCGCCGCCGCTGACAGCGTCAGCGCGCTCGTCAAGCAGATGGCCGTCGACGGGTGCATCCCGCCGCCGCCGTCGCGGGCGGGAGCAGCCGCGGCGGCTGCCGCGACGGCTGCAACCACCGCCGCCGCCGCTGCCGCCGCCGCCGCGCAGCGGCCGGCGGCGTCTTGGCTCGACGGTGGTCAAGCCACGCACGAGGCGTTGCCCGCCGTGGCGCTGAGCCGCAGCGCTGGGGATTTTGGCGGTGTCGTGGCCGCTGCGCCGCGGCCTGCCGCCACCGCCCTCGCGGGGGGGGGCACCGATGGCGGTGGCGGCCGGCGGCCGGCGGCGGTGCCCACTGTCGCTTCCCGCCCCTTACCCGGGGCGGTGGCCAAGAAGGGCCGCAAGCGCAAGGAAAAGATGGACGAGCTGGTCGTGTCAGCCGCCGACGTGGCTGGCGCCGCCGACGTGGCGGCGGATGTGGCCATGCGCGACGCTGCGGCGTCGGTGGCCGACGGTCCGTCGCCAAGCCACCCGACCGCCAGTGGCCGTGTGCCGCCGCCGCCGCCACCGGCGCCGCCGCCGCTGCTGCTGCCGCCGCCGCCGCCACCACCGTCGCTGCCGCCCGCGTCGCGCTCCCCGTCGACGGCCTTGGTCGCGTGCACGTCCGTCGGTGTCGCGCCCGCCGAGGCTATGCCCGGCACGTCGACGACCGCCGCCGACGCGGCGGCGGCGGCGGCGGCGGCAGCGGCAGCGGCAGCGGCAGCAGCAGCGGAGGCAGCCGGCTTGACCACCCCCGCCACGCCCGCCGCGGGCGGCGGGGAGCCGGACAAGGTCCGCCGCGCATTCATGTGCACGACCTGCGGCAAGCACTTTCGGCGCGCCCACAACCGCAAAGTGCACGCGCGTGTGCACACCAACGAAACGCCCTACCGCTGCACGTTTGCGGGCTGTGACCGGCGGTTCCGGTGGAAGAGCTCCCTCGTCTCTCATCGCCGCTGGCACGCGGACGTGACGGCGGGGGTTGTCGTTGGCGGGGTGGCCGGCGTGCCCGGCGGCACTTCGGGGGAGCTTGGCAGTCCCGTGTCACCGCCGTCGAGCGCGACGCTTGGGATGGTGTTGGCGGCGACGGGCGGCCGCGGCGCCGAGCCTCTCACCGGTGCCATTGGCTCCGTGGCGGGTGGCGGCGCCGGCGGCGGCAGCGGCGGCGGCGGCGTGCGTGTGGCGGCCAGCGGGAGCGTCGACTTTCGGGCGGCGCCAAAGCTCGTCGCCTCCGCCCTCAACACGAGCACCTCTGCGCCGGTGCTGTCGACGCCGTCGGTGGCGGTGGACGCGGGCGGCAGCGGCCGCCGGCCGCCGCCGACGGGTGAAGCGGGCGTGCGCCTGTCGTCGGCGCTCACGTCGTCGAGCGGTGGCGACAGCGGCTGGGCGACGGCGCCGCCGTCGGCGGGGGCGAGCGTGTCCCCGCGGGCAGCGGCGACCGCCCCAGACGACCCGTCCGCGTTGCTCGGGTGGTTTGACTTTTTGCCATCCGACGCGGACGCGGGGCGGCAGTCCCACGCGGCGATGGCGGGGGTGGCGCCGCCGCCGCCGCCGCCACGCGCGCCGCCCCCGTCGCACACGCCGTATGCGGCGGCGGGGGCGTCGGGCGGTGGCCCCGCGGCGGTGCTGTCGGCCCCCCCGCCGCCGCGCACGGGGGCGGCTGCAGACGCGGCCAGCACCGGCGGGGGTGGCGGCGCCAAGCCGTTTGACGCGCCCTGGGGCGACGCGGCTGCCTTTGGCGCCCCCCCGAGCCCGCGAGGCAGCCCCGACTGGAGCGGCAGCGACCCGGCGTCGGGCGACTATGCGGTCCCCGCCGCGTCGGTCGCTGGCGGCGTGTTTGGTGTCGCGTTTGGCGGCGACGCGTACGGGGTGTCGTCGAGTTTCCCGCCCGCCCTAACCGCCTCGTCCTTTTTGCCCCTCTCCTCCCCGCCGACGCTGTCGTCGCCGGGCGGTGGGGCGGGCTTCTCGGTTGGTAGCTTGGGCTTCCTCGACGTCCCGGGCATGGTTGGCAGCGGCCGCGGCGGCGGCGGTGGCGCCGCCGCCGCCGCCGCGCCGCCGCCCCTCCCCGAGTGCATCAAGGCGGGCACCCCCGAGCCGCACGCCGACTCCGCCTCGGCGGTGACGCCGCCGGGCGGCGGCGGCGGTGGCGGCGGCACGCTCGGCGACGAGGGCGCCGTGACGCCCATTGGCGACTTTGCATCGTCGTCGGCGGCGGCGGCGGCGGCGGCGAGCGCGGCCGTGGACTCGTTTATGCTCCTCTCCCCGTCGTCGATGGACGGCCAGTTCCTCACGCCCGACTCGCTGGGCGTGCTGCCGCTGGCGCCGTCGCCGCTGTCACTGTCGTCCATGAGCGTGTCGCCGGGGGGGACGCGGGAGCTGTTCCCACCAAACGTTGTGGCCGACCTCAACGCGCAGCACCACTTTTTTTGATGTGGCGGCGTGGCCGGGGGGTATCCCTTGCTCTGTCTCCCTCGGGTTGGATTCACTCCATGACGGCGCGGAACACGGCGGCTGCTCCTCGACTTAGCCGTTTGGGACTGCTCGACTGCGTTATTGCTTCAGCCAATGTACATAGATCTCTCTTCTCTCCCTGCACGACCCAGCACACTGCCTCGACAGCGTGTACTGATTGGCACGTGTATGGTCGGTCCGTGGCGGTGACCAAGTGGCAGCCGCGCACAGTCAAGGAACTTGCATGGACGTCATTGCATTATTGACGGAGAGACTGTGGTCAGTCTCGGGCGGGTGGGGGAGCAGGGCAGAAATGGTGGTCGCGCGCCCGTCGGCGAGCTTCTTCTCTCTTTCGGTGTCGCCCAACTTTGGTCCGACTTTTTCCAATTCGTGGTGGTGCTTCCACACGCCGGGCTGACAGACGCTGCAGATGTCGACTGAAGGGGGTGCCGAACCACAAGCATTCGAAAAATTCAGGGCCTCACGAAACACTGTCATCAATGTTAGAAGCTCAGCCAACCGGACGCCTTTCTCCCTCTGGACGAGGGGGCGTGGTCCAAATCGTTTACTCGCGAGCGCCCACTATCGATAACATATTCCACTGCAAACCATGCCAATGACCTGGCAGGCGCTGCGCCTCCCACCGTGATTGCTGCCAAGGTGGCGCTCAACCCGCTGCGCGGCACGAGCGCCCGTGGGCGCGCGTCCCGACTGGGGTCCGCGCTGACGGCCGCCCCCCCCCCTTGGTGCGCCGCCGCCCCCCTCGGTGCCGTCACCCTCCCCCCCCCAACCGTCCGTACCCCCATCCTCCCTCCCCATCCGGCGACCATGGCCGACGCCACGGGCGGCGTGTCGGCCTTTCCAGAGCCGACGCCCGGCTCGGTCCTCGCCGCCCCCGCGGCGGCGGCGCCGCCACCCGCCGCCGCCCCCCCCGCGGCGGCGGCGGTGCCCGCCGGCGCGCCCGCGGCGGACGCGCCTCCCGCAGGCGTGGCTGTCCCCCCCTACACTCCCTTTGCCTCACCCTACGCGTCGACGTACCCCCCCCCCCCCCC
>Ga0114957_1002481_pt1 | contig 17669 bp, 14 predicted proteins | sample BantaG_FD_87175 | JGI IMG/M metagenome (GOLD analysis project Ga0114957, IMG submission 87175) | Marine algal microbial communities from Bantry Bay, Ireland - BantryBay_4 metaG | ecosystem: Host-associated > Algae > Red algae > Unclassified | place: Bantry Bay, Ireland | collected 2014-11-21 | reverse complement strand
GTCTTTAATTTCTATTCTTAACATATGTATGTATTGTGTGTATTCTTAAATTTCAGGTTGCAAATATAAGTTTAAGTTTTAATTTAAACAATAGACTTATACAATTTTTGCAATTTTATTTTAGTAATTTTTTATTTAAATCAATTATTTAATAGAAATGGCAAATAACATTAACTTTCTAGACATTTTATTTAATAATTTACCTTTTGTTAATTAGTAAAAAAGCAAGTCTTAATTCTTTGTTCTAAAAGTCCCGAATTATCGTAATGCTCATTTATCTTTAATCTAATTAATAGTATCTTTTTTCTTCTTCTTTTTTCCAAACAAGCCTCCTAAAACATCTTTTACTACATTTACAGGTTGTTTGGTAGAATCTTTTGGTGTATTTGGGCTTGTACTAGGTGTGTTATTGCCAGAAAAAATATCTTTTATTACATCTTTAACTGGAGAATTTGTTTTCGTTTTCGTGCTGTCTCCAGTGGTTTGTTTACCTCCATTAACACCTAATAAATCTTTAATTTTATCTTTTCCTTTGTTAAGCAGTTTTTGCTTTTGTATGTCAATTAGTTGCGTGGTTAAATTCTGTACTCCGCTTGTTAAATCTGTTTTTACATTTGGATTGGTAAAAGAACCTGTTAAGCTAGCTGTAATAGGGATCTTGATGTTATTAACTTCGTTATCGTTTATTTTGCCAATAAGTCTATTAACCTCTCCTCCTAAATATTTTGCAGGCACGTTAAAAACTACATTATAGTCCATAGATTTATCAAACCCATGATTTCCACCAACTGTAATACCAATATCCTTATAATTTAAATCAAAAGGCGCAACATTAACTCTACCGTTCTCAAATTTTAAAGCTGTTTTAAGATCTTTTAAATTTAACTTATCGAAATCTATAAAATTTAGTTTATTGGTTAAAGCGCTAAATAATTCGGCATTTTTAGATTCAATATTTGTGGTTAATAATTCGGCTAAAGCACCACCAGAAATAGAATTCATAATAGGTGTAAAATCGTCGCCTAAAGTTCCGCTTAGAGTAATAGCACTATTTAGTTTCCCTTGTAACGCTTTTGCGATTGGAGCTAAATTTTGAAGCATATCTAAGTCTCTAAAAGATTGAGAAATATCAAAATTACTCATGCCTAAATCCATGCTAAAGGTTGGTGTTTTACTTTTGGTATTTACTAATCCAGACATGCTAAGGTTGCCACCCAGTAAATCTGAATTTACATTTTGTAAATTAGCAGTCTCATCTTTAATTAATAATTTTCCTTTTACGTTTGTAAGTGTTAAATTATCGTAAACAACTTTTTTAGCATCTGCTGTAATAGTGCAATCTAAAAAAGCTGGAATTTTAAGTGCATCGTTTGGCTCTGCACTTTGGTTTAAAGGTCTATCACTTCCACCTTCCACCATAAAATCGCTAACCATAAAATTATTTGAAGCTACGCTAAAATCACCTTTTAATTTCTTGTCACTCAACAAAAAACCTAATAAGTTGTTAATAGTTCCTGTCGCATTTATATCGGTTTTACCTGTTTTGGCTTTAAAGTTTTCTAAAGTTACAGTACCTGGTTTAAAGTTAACATTCGCTTGAGAAATGTTTAATGGATTAATAATATCTGCCGAAGAAAATAAGAAATCGCTAACACTAACATTACCATTGTTTTTAATACGATTGTAAGCATTAGTTTCGATGGCATTCATGTCGAAACTAGTATTTAGCTTCGCTTTAATAATACCACTTAATTTATTCTCTAATTTTATAGGATAGGCCTTTGTAAGGTTTGCTAAGTTTAAAACACCATCTAAATTAGCATTTATAATCATGTTTTTAGTAAGATTTTTTATAACTGCTGAAGATTTGAATTCGTCTTCATCAATTTTAAAGTTTAGAGTTTTTAAGTCCAAATATGTATCGTCTATGTTTGTAGTAGTATTTTTAATAGCTGCATTAATACTAATATTTTTAACAGTTTTTGGTAAATCTGGATATTTAAACGAAGCATTATTAGAAATAATATTAAAATCTATAGTAGGTATGGTTTTCTCTGTAATCAAACCCTTTATTTTACCATTAATTTTAAAATTACCACTAGTTTCTACATCACTTATATTTTTAGAATACGTTTTTGGAATTACGGCTAGAAAATCTTTAAAATCGGATCCAGGATTTTCAAAAGAAATGTCAATATCTTGTCCGTTTTCTAATAGCTGTACAAAGCCTGAGAATTCCAAAGGTAAGTTATTAACAAGTCCTTTGTTCTTTTTAAAAGTATATTTACTATTCTCTAAATCAAGATAAATTAAAGCATCTAGCTTTATTTGATTATTACTTAAATACTCTGTGCTATCAAGGCTTAATGTTACGTTAGCTTCACTTTTGGTGTTTAATTCTGAAGTGCTTTTTGTTAAAATTACGTTACCAGAATGGTCTAATTCTGTAACGTGAAGTTTGGTGTTCGATCCTTCGTCTAAATAGGTTAACGCGCTTTTTGTTATAGAATAATCTTCAATATTTAGGGAGAAGCCTTCTCCTTTTTCAGTATTAGAAGTAGTGTTTTGTTTTGCTTTAGCAATATCGTAGTTAGCGTCTCCAAACTTGTTAATTTTTAAATTAACAAGCGCTTCATTTATGTAAATTGAATTAATTATAATTGGATCTTGATCTGCTTTTTTAAAGAGTTCTTTAACAGACATATCGAAAGATATCGATTTTACATTGGCAAGTATTTCATTTTTAAAAGGTTCAAAATTTGTAATCTTTAGGTCGTCTACACTAACATTTGCTTGTGGAAAACTGCTTAAAAAATTTAGGCTAACATCTGCAAATTCAATATTAGCATTTACATTATTATTAATAAAATTGCGAACCATATTTTTTATCTGAGACTGAAAAATAAATGGTGCAACTAGTAAAAGTATAACGATGATTAATAGTGTAATACCTGTAATTTTTAATACTTTTTTCATCTTTAATTTTCTGTATTTCGACTGCTTTTAATATAAATTCTAGCAGTAATCTTTTATATGTAATTTCCTAATCCAGTATAGATACGCAATATTGCTTCAAAAAGTTGAAATTTATTAATAATTTAAGACAAATTTATAATAATTCGATTTCTTAATTGATTTTTAAGTTAAAATGCTTTTTAAAAACAAAGAATTATAATAGATTATGTAATAAAAATTAAACAGAATTATTTTTTTAGAAAACACCAAATTAGTTAATAAGTTCTTTGGGTAAACATAGAAGGAAAACGTTTACTTTTAGTTATTTTGCTTTCTCGTTTAAAATGCAATCACAAAAAATTTACATATCTATAGGCAGTAATAAAGGCGACAAATTTAAAAATTTGCAAGCTGCTGTAGATGCTATCCATTTAAAAATAGGAACTATTAAAATAATCTCTAAAGTATTTAATACACCAGCTTTAGGTTTTGAAGGTGACAATTTTTTTAATGCATGTTTATTGGTAGAAAGCAATCTAAAACCTAATAAGGTTCTCAAATATTTATTAGAAATAGAAACGAGTTTGGGAAGAGTTAGAACCAAAAAAGAAAGTTACCAATCAAGAACTATAGATTTAGATATTTTATTTGTAGATAAAAAACTAATCGATACTAAAACGCTCAAAGTACCACATCCAGAGTTGCACAAGCGCAAGTTTGTTTTAGAGCCTTTGCACCACATTGCTTCTAAATTTAAGCATCCAATTCTAGATAAAGAAATTTCTATTTTATTAAATGCCTGTGAAGATAAAAGTGTTTTAGAACCTATAAATATCTGGTTAAAAAACCCAAGCAAACAGTACGATTTTTCTAATTATAATTACATAGCTATAGAAGGTAATATTGGTGCAGGAAAAACAAGTTTAGCAACAAAAATAGCTCAAGATTATAATGCCAAACTTATTTCAGAGCGTTTTGCAGACAACCCATTTCTTCCAAAATTTTACGAAGATGCACAACGTTATGCCTTTACTTTAGAAATGTCTTTTCTTGTAGATCGTTACCAACAAATAAGCGATGATTTATCGCAACTCGATTTGTTTAAAGATTTTATAGTGAGCGATTACGATATTTTTAAGTCTTTAATATTCTCTAAAATCACACTACATCAAGACGAATTTAAATTGTATAGAAAGTTGTTTTACCTAATGTATAAAGACATTAGAAAACCAGAATTGTATGTTTATCTATATCAAAACACCGATCGATTAAAAGAAAACATTAAAAAGCGTGGTAGAAAATACGAGCAAAATATAGATAGCGAATATCTTGATAAAATAAACGCTGGGTATTTAGATTTTTTAAAAAAGCAAAAAAGTTTTAACGTTAAAATAATAGATATTTCGAAACTCAATTTTGTAAAAAACCGTGAAGATTATTTATTTATTTTAAATACTATTTTTGGGGCTTAAACTTAAAACATTACATATAATGTGGTTGCAATTTTACCTTTATTATTATCTAAAACATATTCTCCAAGCTTTTTCTCTTCTTTAATTTTTAAATTAAAAGGCGATTTTAATAAGTTAACTCCACTGTTTTTTTTCAATCTAATGCCTTGACCAGAGATAATGTCTATATTAGGAATAAAGTTTCCTGGTGGTATATGTTCAGTTAAAATTATGTACTTATAAGTAACGATTTTTTTTAATATTTTTTGTATTTCAGTATTAGATAAGTGTTGTAATACTTGTCTAATTATTATACAGTCTCCATCTGGTAGTTTGTCTTCAGCAATGTTTAGACAATAAAATTCTAAGTTATTTTCTTTAAATAAGTTTTTATTTCTATCTATAATGTTTTCAACAATATCAACAGCAATATATTTTTTTACATACTTTACTAAATGCTTTCCAATATTAAAATCGCCACAACCTAAATCGCAAACAATTAAAGATTTATTATTAGTGTCTAAAAAATCTCTTAATGTTTTTATGTACGGATTTATAATTTTTGGATCGTGAGAACCAGCTCCAGAAAAAAAGTCTTGTGTTTCTCCTCCCCAAAATTTCATATTATAAATTTGATGCATCACATCTTTAACTGGCCAAGGTTTTTTTTGTTTTTTAGCCACTTATTTTAACGCTAATGATAGTTTGCTAAATATATCCCATACAACAACACCACAACTAACCGAAATATTAAGAGAATGTTTGGTCCCAAACTGAGGAATTTCAATAACAGCATCACTAGCATTAACAACCTCTTGAGCAACACCTTTAACCTCATTACCAAAAACTAAAGCATATTTTTTATTGCTTTTAACTTTAAAATTATTAAGCATAATCGCATTTTCAGTTTGCTCTATACTAGCAACTACATAACCTTCAATTTTTAAACGTTCTACTAAATATAAAGTGTTTTCTACATATTCCCAATCTACAGTTTCAGTGCTCCCTAAAGCCGTTTTATGTATGTCCTTGTGCGGTGGTTTTGCTGTAATACCACAGAGGTAAATTTTTTCAATTAAAAAAGCATCACTTGTTCTAAAAACAGAGCCAATATTATTTAAACTCCTAATATTATCTAAAATTATAATAATAGGTTTTTTGTTAGCTTGTTTAAAGCCATCAACAGTTAATCTATCGAGTTCATTATTTTTTAACTTTCGCATATAAAATGTTTTGTCATTTCGAGAAGTTTACGACGTGGCAATCTTTTAAATTGAAACTCTAATCGTTTTGTGAATAATTATAAATAACTAAAGTATAATTGACTTCTAAAAAAATCAATATTTAGTTACATTGCAAACTTACTTAAAAACAAAATTCCATTGGCAACAAAATCGAAAAAAGTAACACCTTTAATGAAGCAATATAATGCCATCAAGGCAAAATATCCTGATGCTTTATTGTTATTTCGTGTTGGCGATTTTTACGAAACTTTTGGTAGTGATGCTATAAAAGCAGCTGGAATATTAGGAATAACTTTAACCAAAAGAGGCGCAGGAAGTGCAAGTGAAATCGAGCTTGCTGGTTTTCCTCATCATTCTTTAAACACTTATTTGCCTAAGCTTGTAAAAGCTGGAGAACGTGTTGCAATTTGCGATCAATTAGAAGACCCAAAACTAACAAAAAACATTGTAAAACGTGGTGTCACTGAGTTGGTTACTCCTGGAGTTGCACTTAACGATGAAGTGCTGCAATCTAAAACAAACAACTTTTTATGCTCTGTTTACTTTGCAAAAACCAATATTGGGATCTCATTTTTAGATATTTCTACAGGAGAATTTTTAACAAGCCAAGGCAACCAAGAATATATAGACAAATTACTTCAAAATTTTAATCCAAGCGAAGTACTTGTATCTAAACAAAAACGATTGCAATTTAGCGATAGTTTTGGTAGTGATTTTCATACTTTTAATTTGGAAGATTGGGTGTACCAAAGCGATTATACAAATGAAACTTTGCTTAAGCATTTTAACACTAAATCTTTAAAAGGTTTTGGTATCGAAGATTTAAATGAAGGCATAATTGCTTGTGGTTCAATACTGCATTATTTAGCCGAAACACAACACAACAAACTACAGCATATTACATCGGTTTCAAGAATTGCCGAAGACGAATATGTGTGGATGGACCGTTTTACCATTAGAAATTTAGAACTCTACAATTCTACAAATAATAACGCAGTAACTTTATTAAATGTAATCGATAAAACAAGTTCTCCAATGGGAGGACGCTTACTAAAACGATGGTTAGCATTACCATTAAAAAATATCGAAAAAATAAAGCAGCGACACGAAGTTGTTTCATTTTTAAAAACAAATGCTAAAGTTCATTTAAATATTCAAAATCAAATAAAAAGTATTGGCGATATCGAGCGATTAATTTCTAAAGTGGCAACAGGTAAGGTGAGTCCGCGAGAAGTTGTTCAACTTAAAAATTCTTTAGAAGCAATTATACCAATTAAAGATTTATCGACTAATTGCGATAACGAATCTTTAAAAATTATTGGCGATACTCTACAAAGTTGCAATGTGCTTAGAGATAAAATTAAGCAAACCTTAAATGAAGAGGCTCCGGTAAATGTTTTAAAAGGAAATACGATTGCTAAAGAATTTTCGCTGGAGTTAGATGAGCTTCGTGGTCTTTCAACTTCAGGTAAAAATTATCTGGATCAAATGCTAAAACGCGAAACTGAGCGCACAGGAATTACATCGCTTAAAATAGCATCAAACAACGTATTTGGTTATTATATTGAAGTGCGAAATACACACAAAGATAAGGTGCCAGAACAGTGGATTAGAAAGCAAACCTTAGTGAGTGCGGAACGTTACATTACCGAAGAATTAAAAGAGTACGAAGCAAAAATTTTAGGAGCAGAAGAACGTATTTTAGCTTTAGAACAGCAAATGTTTGGAGATTTAGTAACTTGGATGAATCAATACATAAAACCAGTCCAACAAAACGCTTTTTTAATTGGTAAATTAGATTGTTTATGTGGTTTTGCACAATTGGCTAAGGATAATAAATATGTCTGTCCGATAATAGATAATTCTCACGATCTAGAAATTAAAGATGGTCGCCATCCAGTTATAGAAAAACAATTACCAATAAGCGAAGTTTATATTGCAAACAATGTATTTTTAGATAGGGAAACACAACAAATAATAATGATTACTGGACCAAACATGTCTGGTAAATCTGCAATACTAAGGCAAACAGCACTTATTGTTTTATTAGCACAAATAGGAAGTTTTGTGCCTGCAAAAAGTGCACGAATAGGTTTAATAGATAAAATATTTACAAGAGTAGGAGCGAGTGATAATATCTCGATGGGAGAATCTACTTTTATGGTAGAGATGAATGAAACAGCATCAATACTTAATAATATTTCAGAAAGAAGTTTAGTATTGTTAGATGAAATTGGAAGAGGAACAAGTACCTACGATGGTATTTCAATAGCTTGGGCAATTAGCGAGTATCTTCATGAACATCCAGTAAAAGCTAAAACTTTATTTGCTACACATTATCACGAACTTAACGAAATGACAGAAACATTTAGTCGTATTAAAAACTTTAATGTATCTGTAAAAGAATTAAAAGACAACGTTTTGTTTTTAAGAAAACTCGTAGAAGGCGGTAGTGAGCATAGTTTTGGAATTCATGTAGCAAAATTGGCAGGAATGCCAAAGCAAGTGTTGCACCGTGCAAATAAAATTTTAAAGAAGTTAGAAAAATCACACTCAAGCGAAGAACTTACCGACAAGGTAAAATCTATAAAAGATGAAATGCAATTAAGCTTTTTTAATTTGGACGATCCGTTGTTAGTTCAAATTAAAGAAGAGATATTATTAACTGATATTGATACACTTACACCAGTGGAAGCACTCATGAAATTAAATGAAATTAAACGCATGTTGGTGAAGACTCAAAAAGCATAAAAAATATTTAATAATTTTTATAAAAACACTTTGGTATTTGTAAAAAAGACTTAAATTTGCATCCGCAATAGTAATGTTGCACGTTTAGTTAAAAGACTGCGAAAGTAGCTCAGGGGTAGAGCATCACCTTGCCAAGGTGGAGGTCGTGGGTTCAAATCCCATCTTTCGCTCTGAGTTATCCTCAAAATAAATTCCAACTTTGTGCTGTGCTCAGCCTAAGTATGCTGAAGTGGTGGAATTGGTAGACACGTTGGACTTAAAATCCAATGTCCATTAGGACGTACGGGTTCAAGTCCCGTCTTCAGTACAGATGAAAAGTCGAAACGAAAGTTTCGACTTTTTCGGTTTAAAATATAAGGAAAGCCAGCTTTAAAGTATTTTATTTAAAATCAAAAAAAGATTCAATTTTTATAAATTAACTTTTCTAAATATATTTATAAGCAATTTATTACTTAAATCTAACATGTTATAGTCATGCAAAATTTTATATAGATATATTCGATAAAAATTTATTGCAAACGCAATATCTAGAAACTATGTTATTGTAAAAAAACTTTTAAAGTTTGCTTAGTATTTATCGGGATTTTTAATACAGTTCCAAGACATTTTAATAGCATCTTCTATTTGTTTTTTATCCATTTCTAACTCACCCTTAAATTTTAATCTCGTAACAGAAATAACGTTTCCAAAACTCATTTGCATCATTAAGCGTAAATTTACATCTCTAAGGTCTTTACTTAAGATAGCTGTTAAAAAAAAGTCTTTAATATTATTATAATGAGAAATATTTTTTAATCTAATTTCAGAACTAATAATGGGTGGAACACCAACAAATTCTATAAACTTAAACGCTAATGGATTTCCAACAAAATAATTATACAGATTAAGCCACATAACTTCAAACTGTTTTTTAATATTATTTTCTGGAATATTTGCCATCAATACAACACCAAAATCTTGGCAGATTATAGAATATATTTCTTCTATAATTTGTTCTTTACTTTTAAAATAATGATAAATTGTTCCTACTGCAACACTAGCTTCTTTAGCGACTTGAGACATAGGAGTTGCGTTAACACCTTGTTCAACTACAAGTTCAAGCATAGTAAAAATAATTCTTTGTTTTTTATCCATGACACAAATTGTTTTATATTTAAAGCATTTTAAAAGGTTCAATTTGAGGGAGTTTGAGGGAGTTTGAGGGAGATCTCTAAAAGCTTTCGTTAATTAATATTTACAAAGCACATTTTTAAAAAAAAATAATTTTGTAAATTTTATCGATAAAAAGCACTATACCGAATGAAAGTATTTATATTAACAAAAATAGAATTTTTTAATAGAATTAAAAACTATATTTGTAAAAATTTATTTTTTAATGTCAATAAATCAGTTTATTCCTACGTATTCGCCTAAAAAACTATCTAATGGTTTAACTTCTTGGTCCTCACCAAGCAACATTGCATTGGTAAAGTACTGGGGAAAAAAAGAGCAACAAATACCAGAAAATCAATCTATAAGTTTCACTCTTAGTCAATGTAAAACAATTACTAAATTAACCTATTCTAGAAAAAAAAAAACAGATAATAACTTTTCTTTCCAAGTATTTTTAGATGCAGAGCTCAAGCTAGATTTTGAACCTAAAATTGAAACTTTTTTCAAACGTATTGAGAGCTATTTACCTTTCTTAAAAGAATATAACTTTAAAATTGAAACAAAAAACACATTCCCGCATAGTTCTGGAATAGCTTCTTCTGCATCAGGAATGAGTGCATTAGCGCTCTGCTTAATGAGTATTGAAAAAGAATTAAATCCTAAAATAACGGATAAAGAATTCATGCAAAAAGCATCTTTTTTAGCAAGATTAGGTTCTGGAAGTGCTTGTAGAAGTATCGAAGGAGAGCTAGTTGTTTGGGGAAAACACAATGAAATTAAAGGCAGTAGTGATTTATTTGGTGTAAAATACCCTTATGCCATTCACGATAATTTTAAAAACTATCAAGATACAATTCTATTAGTAGACAAAGGTAAAAAACAAGTAAGCAGTACGATTGGGCACAATTTAATGCATGGACACCCGTTTGCTCACGAGCGTTTTAAACAAGCAGAAAAAAATATTTCAAAAATCAAAACTATTTTAGAATCTGGAAATTTAGACGCCTTTATTGCATTGGTTGAAAGTGAAGCATTAACGCTACATGCTATGATGATGACAAGTATGCCTTATTTTATTTTAATGAAACCCAATACACTTGAAATAATTAATAAAATTTGGAGTTTTAGAAAAGACACAGGTTTACATATTTGTTTTACATTAGATGCAGGCGCAAATGTTCATATTTTGTATCCTAAAAATGAAACTGAAGCTATTCTTGAATTTATTAAAAATAAGTTAGTTGCATATTGCCAAAATGGTCACTATATTTGTGATAAAATTGGATTTGGTGCAAAAAAACTTTAATTTTTTAAATTACTGTAATTTGTATCTAAAAACTGAATACCCTATAAATGAAAGGTCCACTCTTCTATTCTAAAATTTTACTTTTCGGAGAATACGGAATCATTAAAGACTCCAAAGGCCTATCGATACCTTATAATTTTTATAATGGTGCTTTAAAGACAGATAAAAATCCGACTGAAGAGTCCATTAAATCTAACCTAAGTTTATTAAAATTTACTTCATATTTAAAAAATATAAGTCAAGATTTAGTGGTTTTTGAAATTGATAAACTAATATTAGATGTAGAAGCTGGAATGTATTTTGACTCCTCAATACCTCAAGGTTATGGTGTAGGAAGTAGTGGTGCATTAGTTGCTGCGATTTACTATAAGTATGCGGTTAATAAAATTACAGTTCTCGAAAACTTAACTCGAGGAAAATTACTTCAATTAAAAGCTATTTTCTCTGAAATGGAATCTTTTTTCCATAGTAAATCCTCTGGATTAGATCCGCTTAATAGCTATTTAAGTTTACCAATACTTATTAATTCTAAAGATAATATTGAAGCTACTGGTATTCCAACTCAAAGTTCTTCTGGAAAAGGTGCAGTATTTTTATTAGACAGCGGCATTATTGGAGAAACCGCACCAATGATTAGTATTTTTATGGAAAATATGAAACAAGAAGGGTTTCGTAATATGCTTAAAACACAATTTACAAAGCATACGGATGCATGTGTAGAAGATTTTTTAAAAGGCGATATAAAGTCTTTATTTAGTAACACAAAAAAATTATCTAAAATCGTACTTAATAACTTTAAACCAATGATACCTAGCCAATTCCATGAACTTTGGAAAAAGGGTATAGAAACTAACGAGTATTATTTAAAGCTTTGTGGTTCTGGAGGAGGAGGTTACATTTTAGGCTTTACAAAAGACATAAAAAAGGCACAACAATCCCTAAAAAATTATAAGCTAGAAGTGGTTTACAATTTTTAGACAAAACAGTTAATTCTAAACTAGATTTAGAACTAAATATATTAGCTCTTTATTTCATGTTTACAAGAAAGCAAAAACACATCCTATTAAAGTTTTTTAGCCTATTTTCGGTTGTTCGTGGTTATAACATTCTTGTAATTGTAATTGCTCAATATTTAACTTCAATCTATATATTTGCTCACGACAAATCAGCAAAAAAAGTACTATTAGATACTAATCTTTTAATGCTTGTTTTAGCTTCAGCAGCAGTAATTGCTTCTGGTTATATTATAAATAATTTTTACGATTCAGAGAAAGACTTAATCAATAGACCCAACAAATCTATGTTAGATAAATTGGTAAGCCAGAACACAAAACTATCATTTTATTTTGTGCTTAATTTTTCGGCAATTGTAATGGCAAGCTATGTGTCTTTTAATGCCGTATTATTTTTTTCTGCTTATATTTTTGCTATCTGGTTTTATTCTCATAAATTAAAAAAAAGACCCATTATTGGTAATATTGTGTCTGCGCTATTAACAATAGCGCCTTTTTTTGCTATTTTTACCTACTATAAAAATTTTGATACTGTAATATTTGTCCACGCATCATTCTTGTTTTTAATAATTTCTATAAGAGAACTCACTAAAGATTTAGAGAATGTTAAAGGTGATTTAGCATTAAATTACAGAACTATTCCTGTTGTCTATGGTGAGAAAGTAAGTAAAAGCATGATTACTATATTAATAGTATTTACATTAATTCCGTTATATTTATTAATCAACGTTTTCGAAGTAGGTAATATGAATTATTATTTTTATAGTGCAGTATTACTGCTTACAATTTTTCTTTTTTTGCTCTGGAAATCATCTACAAAAACACACTACGTTATTTTACATAATATTCTCAAAGTAATTGTTGTAGCAGGTGTTTTTAGTATTTTATTAATTGATGTAGATTTAGTTTTAAAACGAATTTTATAATGGAAAACACTCTAAAAATAGCGTTGGCACAAATTTCTCCTGTGTTGTTAAATAAAATTGAAACACTAAAAAAAGTAGAGTAATTTAATATAGAAGCTAATAAAGAAAGTAACAAACTTATTGTTTTTGGTGAAGCTTTAATGCTAGGTTATCCATTTTGGTTAGCATTAACTGGTGTTACAGGATGAAATACAAAAATAATAAAGAGTTGCATGCAGAATATGTTAATTACGCTATGCATATGGAAACAGGAGTGTTAGATTCTATTTGCGAATTAGCTAAAAAGCATAAAATTGCTGTGTATTTAGGTATTATTTAACGTACTAAAAATCGAGGAGAACATTCAATTTATGTGGCTTTAGTTTACATAAATGAAGTTGGAAAAATAAAATCTGTACATCGAAAATTACAACCAACTTACCACGAAAGTTTAATCTGGTCACCAGGAGATGGTAATGGATTACAAGTGTATAACTAAACAATTTACATTTGGTGATTTTAATTGCTGTAAAAACTGGATGCCATTGCCAAGAACAGCATTACATAGCTTAGTCAAAAACCTACACATTGCAGTTTGACCAAGCGGCGACCATAATACAAAAGATATTACACGTTTTATAGCAAGAGAATCCTGCTCTTTCGTAGTTTCTGTTTCAAGTTTAATTATTAGAGAATTATTTTATAAACAAATGCTCCACATAGATAAAATATTAAAAACTGCCCCAAACGTGCTAGCAAATAAAGGAAATTGTATTGCTGGAACAGATGGAGAATGGATTGCAGAAGCTGTTTTAGATAAAGAAGGATTAATAGTCCAAGAAATAGATTTTAGTCATGTTTATAAAGAACGACAGAATTTTATGTTGTTGGTCATTATTCAAGTCCAGAAGTTACAAAACTAATAGTTAATAAAGAAAGACAATTTATAGTAGAAAACAAGAAATAATTTTTGTTTGGTCGAGCGCGGTCGAAACCTATTATAAAGGAAGTTATTTTAATTAAGTACAATCTCAAATTATAAACTATCTTTGTATCCTCAAAAATAGTTGAGTTTTAAATTATTGTACCATGAGTAAACAAGGCGGCAAACGACAAGGTAAATCTGCTCCAAGCGGAGGTAGAAAATCTTACAAAAACAATTTTGTAAAAGGTGATTCTGGAATTAAAAATAGAAGTTCTAACAACAAAAAAGGAACACAACCTAAAAACGCACCAAACTCAGAAGAAATGCGTTTAAATAAATATATTGCTAATTCTGGTGTTTGTTCTCGTCGTGATGCAGATGTACATATTGCCACAGGCTTGGTAAGCGTTAATGGAAAAATAGTTACAGAAATGGGCTATAAAGTAAAGTTGGAGGACGAGGTACGTTATGATGGATCAAGAATAAATCCTGAGAAAAAAGCCTACGTTTTATTAAATAAGCCTAAAGGTTTTGCAACAACTACAAGTGAATATAAAGGTAAAACAGTTATGGATTTAGTGGCTAACGCAACTCCTTCTCGTATAAAGCCAATAGGTCGTTTAGGCAGAAACTCTACAGGTTTATTATTATTTACTAACGACGAAAAAGTAGTCTCTCGTTTTACAAGTTCTAACAAAGGAGTAGAGCGTCTATTTCATTTGGAATTAGCTTCAAATCTAAAGTTAGACGATTTAAAGAAAATTCGAGAAGGTATTCGTATTGAAGGTAAATTGATTACAGTCGAAGAATTAGATTACGTAAACGATAAAAAAAATGAAATAGGTATTAAAATTAAAAATACTGGAAACACAATCTTACATACTATTTTCGATTATCTTAAACATGAATTAGTAAGAATCGACTGCGTACAAATAGCACACTTAACTAAAAAAGATATACCTAGAGGTAATTGGAAAATACTAACACAACAAGAAATACAAACATTAATGATGATGTAATTATTAAAAGTTATTTGTAACGTGACACAGCATTAAACGAATACGCTTTGTTAGTGTAATAAACTCTTAATCAAAACATATTCAGCCAAATTATCAATTAAAGTTCGAGATTAATAAACTTCCTCATTTTGAATACAAACTTCCAATTCAATTTTGTATTTTTAATTTACAAAAATAAAGATTTTCCGCTTGACGGGATTAATAATATTAAGCAATGAAAAATAGGCACGAACATTTAAAACGAGTAATTGTAGATTTTAAAAAATTAACACCAGAGATTCTGGCAATGTTAGTTAAAAAATTCCCTGATGGTTATGATGATAAAGATATAGTAACATTTAGGAATTCAAAAAATATATTAATTGAAGCTGTAGAACTAATTACAGATGATACAAAATATTTAGTAAAAGTGAGTGAAAAGCTAGAAGTAACTATGGATAATTATGATGTGGATGATTATGACGATTTTGATGATGACGATCCTGAGGCAGTACAAGACCCAGAAATTGAAAATAGCGATGATAATTTTTAACTAAATAGTCAAGTCTATAAACATACAATAGTATGTTAAATACTGGTAAAAAAAATTAGCAGCATTCGATTTAAAATTTAAAACTTAGTAGGTAAAACAATAAAAGTAACTTATAACAATTATAAAAACCTGAAAAATAGAAATGGAGATGATGATATTTAGGTACACACAATTAAAAACTATAAAACATTAAAAAACTATCAATTCGTAGTTTTTTTGTTTATTAAAACTTCATAAATAAATACACTAAAAACTGCTAAATACTCCAAGCCTATAATCCAGAGGTTTTCGGTATTATCTACATTGGCATAAGCGAGATAGCTAATAATAACTACAAAACTCCAAATCAATGGAAACTTGTAATTTGTAAATACACTTAGAATAAGTATTGTAGCTATATACCAAGGATGCACAGTTGTACTTAAAAAAAGATAAATAGTAAAACTAAAAAGCATGGCTGCAATTAGTTTTTTAACATCTATGTTTTTTTTTAAAAAGGATAAGTATAGAATAAATATAATGGTAATAATAGGTAACATTTTACCAATAATTGCTATTTCATTCCAGCCTCTAAATAAATAACCTATTTCACGGGCAATGTAATAAATACTTGCATTAAACTCAAAATTACCAAACCACAAACCTACAGTTTTTGAATAGTTATCTATAAATTGACTTGAGAAAAATGGAGAGAAAAGAAGAAGAGTTGTAACGATTATTATTATGTAAAAAGTAACCAATTTAGTCATTCCATTCCAAACCTCTTTGCTAGGAGTTTGCGACGCGGAAATATCGTTGTTTTTAACAGGTTGATTTGTTTCTTTTGCAACAACAATACGCTTACAAAACCACCAGAAATACAAAGGTAAAAACATAAGTGGTACCAATTTAGTAGCAATAGACAATGCAAAAACAACTGCAGCTAATTTCCATTTATTGCAACGCAATAAGTAGAGACTCCATACTAAAAAGAAAATCATTACACCTTCAAAATGAAGGTTACCAGTGAGTTCTATTATTATAAACGGATTAAGTATAAACCAGAAAATATTGTATTTAGGTAATTTTAGTTTTATCAATAGTTTTTTGCCAAAATAGAGTGTTCCAAAATCGGCAGCAATAATAAGTAATCGTAAAACCATAGCCGAACCAACAATACTTTTGCCAGCAAATAAGCCAGCAATAACAAAACATAATTGATTTATGGGTGGATAATTTGTAAAGTGACTTGCGTTAAGCTCACCCATGCCAAAATATAATTCTTGCGATTGTGCAACTGGATAGTGTCCTTTGGAGATAAACGATTCTACAGTGTATAAATAGGGATTTATGCCTTCTAAAATAAGGCGCCCATCCCAAATAAAACGATAAAAATCTTGAGATAAATTTGGAATGGCTAAAATGAAAATAGCCCGAAATATAAAAGCTATTGCAGTAAGAAATTTAATATTTTCTTTGTTGTGTTTTAGCAAAAAGTAAAACAAAACAAATAGTATTGTGTAAATTAAAACGAGTGAGAAATGTTGTATTCGTTCTAAATTATAGGCAAAAACAAAATAAAGTACAGCACTTATTAAAGTGAGTAATAGAGGTATTTTTTTAGTTTTTAATAGTGTTGAATTGAACACGTTTTAATTTTATTTTTCGAGACCTCACAGGTTTTTTAAAACCTATAAGGTCTTTTAAAGATTTAAGATAAAAATAACCATAATTTTAAGAACCTAATTTTGGTAAGCCTTGCGTTAGCGATTACTCATTCATTCTTATTAGATAAATAAGAACTCGTGATTGCTTTGCAGTTGAGGCTTTGTTGAAGCTCATCGCAGAGAGCGACTGTCGAAAAGCGCGACTTTTGCTATCCTGCAAGGTTTCTAAAACCTTGTAGGTATAAGTAAAAGTAACGCCCAAAAAAAATTAAGCCTTCGAGGTTAAGGATTTAAAGAACACAAAACCAAAGCCTAAAAATAACATTAAGTGAAACGGAAACAGCCCAAAATCGCCGCCATGATCACCAACAACGAATGCGCTATACATACCAAAAGCGAAATAGAGCATTAAAAGGCCTTCGAAAATAACGTTTTTTGAGATATTTTCCTTTATGTATTTTTTGCCTTTCCAACTGTCTTTTATACTATTTATATTAAATTTTGGTGTGCGCACAAAATCGCTTCGTTTTCCAAAATGGCCTTCTAAAACCGCAATAGAGTTGTGAAAACTAAATCCCATTGCTATTGAGAAAAAGGTAAAAAACATGCCAATATATTTTAAAAAGTTTTTAAAGCCACCTCCATGAGTGTGTTTGTACATAAACCAGTAGCAAATAAAGAAAATAATGGTACTTATTACAAAGAAGCTCATTACATAAAAGTAAGGTTTTAAATGTGTATATTCATTTTTAATATACAACATTGGAATG
>Ga0114957_1002480_pt1 | contig 17681 bp, 13 predicted proteins | sample BantaG_FD_87175 | JGI IMG/M metagenome (GOLD analysis project Ga0114957, IMG submission 87175) | Marine algal microbial communities from Bantry Bay, Ireland - BantryBay_4 metaG | ecosystem: Host-associated > Algae > Red algae > Unclassified | place: Bantry Bay, Ireland | collected 2014-11-21 | reverse complement strand
TATTACTCTCAGCGAGATATGGAGTAAGCCATAAGTCAAATTATATATTGACTTTTATTTATGATAAGTAAACTTATATATTGACTACTTACTTGCAATTGTCAATATTTAGATTGACCTTTGTGGAAATTATTCAGTTTTGAAACAATCAAAAAAACTCTTAATCAGACAGTTAGATAGAAATCTAGCACCATTTAGAAATGTCCTTGGTACTCTACCTGATAGAGGATGGATCTATACGATTAGAAATACCTTAGGAATGACGATGGCTCAACTGGGAAGGAAGGTTGGTGTCACCAAGCAGAATATCAGTCTTATCGAAAAAAGAGAATCAGAAGGGGCGATTACAATCAATAGTCTTAAAGAACTCGGTAATGCGATGGATATGACGTTGGTCTATGGTTTTGTCTCTCACCATGAGAGTATCGAAAACATGATCGAAAAGAGAGCATTCGAGATTGCAAAACAAATTGTCAATCGAACGAACAATACAATGATTCTCGAAGATCAGAAGGTCGACTATGAACTCTTGGACAACAATCTAAAAAGTATGGCAAGAGAGATTCAAGAAACTCTGCCTAGGTACCTATGGGACCATTAAGCGAAGAGGAAAAGGCGGGATTGATCATTGATTATGCGATAGATAGAGAAGGTGTCTACGGACTCGAACAGCTTAATATAGAAAAAGCTGTACTCTGGACATTTGGCAAGCGAATTGATCATACACAACTTTTCAACGAGTCGTTTGTCAATCGTCTCCATCACAGGATGTATGGTCAAATATGGAAATGGGGAGGTACGTATCGGACCTCAGAACGCAATATCGGAATAGAGTTTTATCGAATACCACAACAATTGAAAGTCCTATTGGATGATGCATTGTACTGGTACGAGCATCAAACCTATGATCCAGTGGAACTTGCAATTCGATTTAAACATCGACTTGTAAGTATCCACTGCTATCCCAATGGCAACGGCCGACATTCAAGGTTGATGGCAGATTTGATTGTAGAAAAACTCTACGGTAAAAAGGTCTTTTCTTGGGGAGGCAGTAGCTTAGTAACAGATGACGAAAAGAGAAGCATCTACATTAATGCTTTAAGGAAAGCAGACAATGGCGATTTTATTGACTTAATAGCATTTGCCTTAACTTAGATTACAAATCAGACTCCTCCCTACCCTTTCATCGTCAAACTTTTCCGCTTGCGATCGACATCTACACTGATCATCTTGACTTTTATAGCTTGATTGATTTCCATGCATAAAGAGCAAAAGATGGAAGTTTTCATAATAGTCTATAGCCAAACAAAGTATACCATTCTTACACAAGAATATTTTGTATTTTGGACTCATATAAGATACATATAAAAAACATCGAGATGTTCAGATTATTCAATTGCCTCCTACTTACAATCTTAACCACGTTTTCTTTACTCGCTAATTGTCCAGAAGAGAACATCTCTCTCTCGACTCAAGCAGAAGTAGATAGTTTCAAAATTGGCTACCCAGATTGTACAGAATTCGTAGGTAATATCTTTATAGGACAAGAAGGGTTCAATGCTGAGTCAGACATCTATAACTTGGAAGGTCTATCTCACCTTACATCGATTATTGGAGATATCGAGCTCAAGCAAAATGATTTGCTCGTAAATCTTGATGAGCTAAATATCCAGTCAATAACTGGTAACCTGACATTAGATAGAAATGCCAACTTAATCGACCTGACTGGTCTCGAAGGTTTGACTCGATTAGAAGGTTCGCTGGATATTGATGCAAATGCCGATGACTTCTCTTGTAATGGATTACAAAACCTAAAGACAATCGAAGGGAACTTCAATGTCAATTTTCAAAGAAATAGTGTCTTAGATGGCTTAGCGATCGATAGTATCTACGGAAATTTGACATTCTACCAAGCCTCATTAATGTCGTCAATCAATGGCCTATCAGAGTTAGTCTATGTTGGAGGTAAGTTCACTCTCAATCGTACTGGGATTAATAATATCAGTGCCCTCTCCAACTTGACAAGCATAGGAGGAGTTGAATTAAATAAAAACTATAGTAGTGTCAATCTCAGTGGTCTAAAGAATATTGAAATCATTCATGGCGACTTGATCATAGAAGAGATTGATGATCTTTCTTCTCTTGCGAAGTTCGAATCACTGCATACCATTGAGGGAAATTTTGAGGTAGCCAACATCTGGTATCTGGATATTGGCACACTTCCAGTCAGAAGAATTGGTGGCGATTTCATCTTTAATGACAATAATCTAACTCATGATGTCAATGGGATGTCTACATTGGAATATATCGGTGGTGACATGGTCTTCACTAATACTAATGATCTTGAAACCATCACAGGATTTACAGCATTAGATACGATAGGTGGAGACTTCAGAGTCTCAAATCTCTATAGTAGCATGAAGGACTTTACATTCATGAATACTGTCAAATATATCGGTGGTGATGTCACATTTATTGGCCATTGGCACTTGGAAGCGATTAACGGTTTTGAAGCATTGGAGACTGTCTGTGGCAACTACTCGAGTAGAGGAAATGACTTACTCACGGAGATTAATCTCCCATCCAATTTGAAATCACTTGGAGGGCTTAACCTTTATGCAAATGAAGAACTCCTGACCATCAATGGCGGTGAAGATATCAAAATGGGTAAAGGAGATATCATTATTTACTACAATCCGGAATTGACTTTTATTCCTGATTTGACTGCGATCGATACCATCCGAGGTGACTTAATGGTGAGTTCTAATTTTGATCTTGATTCTGTATCATTTGACAATTTGACTTATATAGGTGGAGATATGGAGTTAAGTTCTATCTCAGGTGACATAGGTATCTCTCAACTAGATTATGTTGGTGGCAATCTATCACTCGAGTCTATGAATGGCGTAACAGACCTTGACTGGCTGAGTAATCTCAATGACATCAACGGTGATCTCAAAATCAGAAGTCTATCAAACTTAGAATCACTCAATAGTCTCAGTAACATAGATAGTATCCACGGATCAATGACTCTCTCATCACTGAACGTAAAAGAGATCCAACTAGACAAACTAGTCTATATCAAATCCAACTGTAACTTAACTTGGCTGAGGGAAATAGAAAACCTAGATGGATTCAATAACCTGGAAGTTATAGGTGGTCAAGTAGATCTCGTTAGCAATGATAAATTAGTTGATATCATAGGTCTTGAAAGCCTGAAAGTAGACAGTCTCAATAGGTCAGATTCACCATATGGAATTGATTTAGATATCTCTCATAATGATATACTGACTGAGTGTAATATCAAACCAATCTGTGACCTCCTTGCTGACAGTGGAAAGACATTCGAAATCGATGACAATGGAATTGGGTGTAGCCGTCCAGGTGAAATAGAGTGTCTAGAATATGGTATCTCTGGGATTGTCTTCTATGATTTGAATCAAAATGGTATCAAAGATCTGAATGAATATGGTATTAAGAATATTGGAATCTCCATCAGTAATCCAGATCAAATCTTCTATACGAATGCAAATGGTAAATATCTAATCCCAGGCAATGAAAATGACCAATATCAAGTCGAGATCCTACATGATAACTCTGAATGGTTACTAGTCAATAACGAACCTATACTTACTGTCACATTCAGCGCTGGTATGTCTACGAATGCAGGAAACAACTTTGGTCTCTACCCTAAATTTGAAAGACACGATCTGGATGTCAGCCTTTCGTCTGGACCGACAAGATGTAATACTAAGGCAAACTATATCTTATCAATCGTTAATACAGGTAACCAACTAGAGAGTGGTCAAGTGAAAATGTTGAAAGATGAACTTGTCAATCTCTCTTCATATTCTGATAATCCTAGTGGTTTTGGGGATCTAAAGACTTGGGACTTTGATACTCTGTATCCTCAACAGAGATACGAAATCACATTTGAAGGCGAGACACCATCAGAGCAACTCACTGGAGAAACCCTCTCATTCAATACAGCTATCGAACGAGCTGAAGGAGAAAATTTCATCCTCATAGACAGTATGGAATATAACCCTATTGTACTCTGCTCGTATGATCCAAATGACAAACTGGTATCACCTCCTGGAGTCAAAGATGAACATTATACATTGATAGAGGATGACTTATATTATACAGTAAGATTTCAGAATACAGGCAATGCCCCTGCTATCGATGTCAGGATTCTTGATACTATAGATCAACACATAGACTTAGGTACATTTGAAGTAGTCCAAAGCTCTGCACCTGTCTTTACTTGTCTTGAAGAGAGAGTTGTTGACTTCTACTTTAAGGATATCTGGCTACCAGATAGTCTTTCTAACCCGAGAGGTAGTCAAGGATTTATCACCTACAAAGTCAATGTTGTGGATGACATCGAGGACTTCGAGGTTGTAAATAATTCTGCAGGTATCTACTTTGATTTCAATCCGCCTATCATCACTAATACAACACTCAATACAATGGTAACTGAGATCTGTGATGATAAATTTACGGTGATAGACACTACGATCTGTGGGTACGAAGATTATTTAGGCTACACAACTAGTCAGACAATCAGGGATACTATTCCTCTCAGTATTACGTGTGATAGCTTCGTCACGACCAACTTAGTAGTGAATTCATATTTCGAAAGGGAATATGACAGAATAGCATGTTTAGGTTCTGAAGTCTGGATTAGTACCGACTATATCATAGCAACAGAATCATCTATCCTTATAGATACTGTCTATCACTTCGGTGACTCTACCTGCATTCGGTCCATTGATGTCTATAACATCTACGTTGAAGAGCCGATTATCACTTATCAAGACTCGACTGTGTGCCAGGGAGACCTAGTATATGACTACGGCGATCCAGGTGAACACACTGTTTCTATGTATAATTTCGCAACTAGCTGCTACGATACAATCTACTTAACCCTGATGCATTACGAGACTGAAAATCCTCTCTGTGTAGATAGTGATGGTGATGGATACGTCGGATCAGAAGACTGTGATGACACTAATCCTGACGTCTATCCGTATGCAGTGGAGATCTGTGACCATCTAGACAATGACTGCGATGGGCAAGTAGACGAATTTCTATCTCAATACACCTACTATATCGATGACGACGGCGACGGCTTTGGCAATCCAGATGTGGCGATACAAGACTGTGCACCACCAGCTGGTTACTCTTTACTAAATACAGACTGTGATGATGACGATCCAAACATCAATCCGGATGCAATTGAGTTTCCAGGTAATGGAATAGATGAAAATTGCGATGGGTCAGAAGTTTCAGTCTTTGATAATTTCCCACTTGTTGATATCGGTGAATTAAAAGAAACTAACGTCAATGGTGAAAATACTTATGCTGGGGAAAGAGTATCAGTTATTGGCGTTGTACATTCTATCAATTTCTTAGCTCCTAGTGACCTCCTTATCAATGTCATGGACGAAAACAGAAACGGCGTCTTCGTCTATGATGCTGGTATCTGGTCAGACTATGACCCCAAGTTAGGTGATCGAGTAGTTGTACATGGTTTCGCCAATCAATTCAATGGTTTACTCGAGGTAGAGACTGCTTATATCACAGTGTTAGACCAAGGTCATGGGTTATATTTACCTCAAGTGGTAGAGAGTCTAGGAGAGGATACAGAGGCGGACATCGTACAGTTAACCAATGTCACACTATCAGATCCTATGGATTGGCTAGGTGATGGCAGTAGCTTCAATGTTACAGTTACAGATGGTACAGAAAGTCACACAGTCAGAATCAATCGAGGCAGTTATTGGTCTAGCCAACCACCACCAATGGGAAACATCAACATCATAGGGATAGGGAGCCAATATGATACAAGTAGCCCATACTTAGAAGGGTATCAATTATTCCCTCGGATAGAAGGGGATATCTTTATCTCAACGAGCACCGATGACATCTCCACCATTGAACAGAAAAGATCTACATTGACACCAAATCCTAATGATGGGATGTTCTCAGTCAAGGCAGATGCAGATATTACACAAGTAACTCTATTGGATATTAGAGGGAAGATCATTTTAAACACTCTCTATCAGCGGTCAAGCCAAATTGATCTCAAGGTTGATCAACCAGGATTGTACATTGTCAAATTGATTGTTGATGGTAGCTTGGAGGTTCATCGTGTTTTGGTAGATTAGAATCTAGAACAATCAACCTGGATCATATAACCATCAGAGATAGCTACTTCGTACCCGTGCTTCGAAGTCTTCTGTCGTATTTGTCATTTAGTCTTTAAGTCTAAAGAATTAAACCCTACCCTTTCATCGTCAAACTTATCCGCTTACGATCTACATCGAGACTAATCACAGTCACATCAACAGCTTGATTGATGCTCAAGACCTCTGCTGGATCAGAGATAAATCGATCAACAATCTGAGAGATGTGTAGCAACCCAGCTTCCTTGATTCCTAGATCTACAAAGGCACCAAACTTGGTGAGGTTGGTCACAGTGCCTTTGAGTTGCATGCCTTCGTGGAGGTCATTGATTGATTGGACTCGAGAGTCAAACTCTACAGCTTCTGCTTCACCTCTCGGATCTAAGCCTGGCTTGCTGAGTTCTTTGACGATGTCTTTGAGTGTTGGCATTCCTATTTCCTCACTCACATATTGGTTGAGTTTAATCTTATTAATGACTTCCTTATCTCCGATGAGTTGTTGGAGAGGAACACCTTCTTGCTTAGCAATCTGATTGACCAACTTGTATCTCTCTGGGTGGACAGCTGTATCATCGAGTGCATTACTCCCCTCTTTGACTCTGAGAAATCCTGCTGCTTGTTCGTATGCTTTCTTTCCTAATTTCGAGACATCCATTAATTGCTTCCGAGTTTCGAATCTTCCAATCTCTTCTCTATGGTCTACGATGTTACTCGCCAATCCTGGACCAAGACCAGAGACATAGGTAAGCAAGTGCTTGCTCGCAGTATTGAGATTAATACCAACTGCATTCACAGCTCTTGAGACTGTCTGATCAAGTTCTGTTTTGAGTTGTGTTTGATTGACATCGTGTTGGTATTGACCGACACCAATTGACTTTGGATCAATCTTGACTAACTCTGCTAATGGATCCATCAGGCGACGACCAATTGAGACTGCTCCTCTCACTGTGACATCCTGATTGGGAAATTCTTCTCTCGCTACTGCTGATGCGGAATAGATGGATGCTCCATCTTCGTTGACAAGATATGTTTGCACTTCATCACCTAACCTGAGACTTTTAATCCATTGGTATGATTCCTTACCTGCTGTTCCATTTCCGATGGCAATAATCTCCACCTTGTATTTGCTGACAAGCTCATAGATGACTTGCTCTGCCTCAGTCACTGATCGCTGAGGTGGATGTGGATAGATGGCAGTATTACCAAGTAAAGCACCAGTCTCCGAGAGGACAACCACCTTGCAGCCTGTTCTAAATCCTGGATCAAGAGCCAAGGTCACCTTACCACCAACTGGTGGAGCAAGCAGAAGTTGATAAGCGTTCTTACTGAATACTGCAATCGCCTCAGTATCTGCTACTGCCTTTGCTGACTTTCGTGTTTCGTTCTCTATGGATGGACACAGGAGTCGCTTGAGAGCATCTTGGATAGCCATTGCGATTTGGTCACCACACTCATGATTTCCAACTCTGTAGTAGCGCATGATTGATTCTTCGAGTCGTTCTTCATCGATGACTAATTTTACTCTCACCAATCCTTCTTCCTCAGCTCTATTCATCGCTAAGACTCTATGTGATGGACACCGTTTTAGCGGCTGACTAAAGTCAAAATAATCCTTGTACTTGATGGCATCAGCCTTCTTTGACTTAACGACTTTACACTCGAGTGTAGCATAACCATATGCCTTCCGCGTGATGTCTCTACTCGCTGCATTTTCACTTACCCACTCTGAGATAATATGCCTTGCTCCCTCAAGTGCTGCAGCTTGATTGGGAACGTCCTTGGACAGGTAGGCTCGAGCCTTGATAGGCAAATCATAAGACTGCTGTGCCATGATCAATCTCGCCAATGGTTCGAGGCCTTTATCTCGTGCTACTGTCGCCTTCGTTTTAAGCTTTTGCTTGTAAGGAAGATAGAGGTCTTCAAGTATCGTTTCGTCCCAGCATTCATCAATTGATCTTCTGAGCTTATCGGTCAACTTTCCTTGACTTTGAATTGCTTCGTGGATTGTCTCTTTTCGTTTGACAAGAGTCTTAATCTTTACATTCTCATTAAGTATCTCTGCGATACCTACTTCATCGAGTGACCCGGTCATCTCCTTCCGATATCTTGCGATAAATGGGAGGCTAGCTCCTTCGTCAGCGAGCTTGATGACATTAGTAATCGCTGATGGTGAGTATGGAAGTCTTGACTTAAGAAGAGAGAGAATTGGGGTCGACATATGATTTCGAAAAGATTGAAGAATTATTGAGTTGATTGTATCCTCTTCGGATAACAATGTTCAAATGTACAGCTATCCTGTTACTTCTAATTGAGCCCGCGTCTTAAAAGTATCCCGATGAAGTTGACTCTTGTTCACGTAATTACATAACAATGAAAACACTCGTCTACCTCAGCATCTTTCTCTTTTGCATTATTACTCAGAGCATTACAGCACAAGTCTGCTACTCACCTACTTTAAATAAGATCTTCGTTGGACCAGAAAATGTCACAAATCTGAGTGACACACTGATTAATAAGCAACTGCACTTCATCGAATCTCACATTAATAAATTAGAAAGAACAAGAAGGGATGTAACTCTCAATAAAGGGGAAGACAAAGTAGAAGGAGATATGTTATTAGTAGAGATAGATAATCTCAATTTATTACTTACTAACTGGCAATCACTTCAAAAAAAGGAGAACAAGAATCTCATCCTCAACCTCCCCAAAGTCACTAAAGGAGTGAGTATAGAACGTATACCGTTACAAAGAAAAAAGGAATACCGAACCACAGTTGTAGACGGAAAATCAGTTACAGTTGAAGTTGATCCAAATACGATAAGAAGGACGAATTGTGGAAACTACAATTGCTTATCTGCAGATCCAAAAGATTGCATCCAATGGAATCTAGCAAGGAGTAACTACAAGTTTTTCAAAGATAGCTCTGGTGTAGACATCCCATTTAATACGATCCAAAAAACATATTCTCATATTCAGATTTTGGATAATCCCGCAGTCTTGGAGTGTAGGAGGGAGTTGTGAGAAATTTAAATTCTAAAATTCTTTTGTTATTGCTTTTAGTCAATTAATCGTTTCAAGTCCATCCTTTCATGGAGAATTCTCATGACGATACAATCTTGATTTTCTATTCTATAGAAAATTACATGCCTATTAGAATTTAACTTTCTATAGTTGCCCCTCTTATGGTAGTAGATAGAACCTACTTTTGGGTTACTCAGTAGATTTTCCATTGATTCAAACAATTGGTCTTGATAATTTTCAGCTTTTCTCAATCCCCAATTCAAGTAAGTGTATTTAAAAATTTCTTCTAAATCATCTTCAGCCTTTGGCGATAAGAACAACTTATGCATCGATAGCATACTTCTCCTTCATTCTTAATTTAAACTTTTCATTATTAAAGGCTTTTGGCTTACCACTTTCTTCTCCTATAATCAATGCTTGATTAATTGCCTTCACTTTATCTTTTTCGATTTCAAGTAATCTTAATCCACTTCGAAGCACTTCACTGGCAGAAGAATATCTTCCAGCTTGAATTTCACCTTGAATAAATTTATCGAAATGGTCTCCTAAGATTATTGATGTATTCTTTCCCATTATTCTGCATTTTATATCAATGTACCATATTCTGGTATAATTGTCAACCTTTCTATCATTCTAAATATAAGGATTTAAGAGATTCTGTTAATTATTAAGTAATGAACCCCTGATTCCTTCTCACTAAGTCATGGGTTCGCCATGCGTTTCACTCTGCAAGTCTAATGGAAATGCCAAAAAATTAGAGTTGTGTCTGACTGAGTTTAAACTTAGTCTCTGATTTAAACTTAAAAAGATACATGGGATAAGCCGGATTCTGTGTTTAAGTCTACCATTTATCTGGTCCCGACCTCACGATCGCGATCTAGCTGCCTACCCTTCTTACCTTTCAGATCACCGAAGTGATGAGAAAACACTCGAGCAAAGTGTATTTGAGTAAGATATACTTGACATTGCAACCCACGAGGTTTATCACACCTCTCTATTGCTAAAGAGATGCGTGAGCTCTTACCTCACGTTTTCACCCTTTCCTCGACAAGTCGAGGTGGTTTCCCTTTCTGTGACACTTTCTGTCTACTATCAATCTCTCAATAGTAGCCTATCCGTTAGATAGCGTGGTGCTCTACGTTGTCCGGACTTTCCTCCACTACTCTGTATCGAATAGCAGCGGTAGACTCCCATGTATCAGTTGCAAATGTACCACATAATCAGATGTGAGTTAAAATAAAAAGACCGTCCTTACCTTATCAAGGTTAGAACGGTCGAAAGTATGAAAAAACGTATTTTGTAAACTCTAGTTTGTGAGTCTTTTGTTAATAGCCTAATACAGAGATTCCAAAACTGATTGGAGTTAACTCTGGGGACACTCCATCATTAAAGAGTGGATTTAGAGAATATTGACAAAAGAAATCTATCGGTCCAAACCCAATTCTACCAACGACTCCAGTTGAAAAATCTCTCAATTCGTAGTCAGCTTTTGTGATTGTCTTTCCTTCATCTTTATTTTTGAACTTCTGACTGCCTCCGATACGCATACCGCCAAACATACCCGCTGATATAAAGAACTTAGAGTCCTTGGGACTTATTGTAAACATCAATGGAATTTCTAAATAAGTAGATCTCAACTTGTTTTTCTTGTTATCTACTGGAGAGTCAACAAATGTCATAATTTTTCTACCATCTGATAATCCTGTTGCCTCTCTACTTATGATGACATCATCCTTTAAGCTGTATCTCCTCCAGTTAGTACTCAATCCATATTCAAAGAATAATGTCTCTGCAAGGAGGTGTACTCGATGTCTAAAAATGTGAAGATTGAAGTTATTAGACTTCCCGTGATTGAGAGCAAAACCTTCAAGGTCATCATGATTAAGAGATCCATCCACTAGGTAAGTAGAGATTCCAAAGTCTAGCATTCCCATTCTGAATTTGTTCTTTCTCTTTTTCTTTCCATCATGGTCATGATCGTGATCGTGGTCATGTCCATCTCCATCATAATGAAAGTCCATGTCATCTTCGTCGTCAACTATTCCATTTTCATCTTGTAGGATTCTTTCTTCCGTTTCTCTAACTTCAGCTTCTTCAACTTCTTCAACTTCTTTTGATTCACTTCTTCTATCAAGGATGATTTCAACTGAATCTTGCTTGATGACAATCTTGTCGTCTTCGATTGTAATTGTTTGTCCATCTTCTTGTGCACTCAGCGCAATTGTACTAAAGCTCAAAAGCAAGAAAAATGCGATGCTAATTTTAATTAATGTATTCATTGTTTTAATAGATTTTGTTTGATAATATTTTTTCTTTTTATGTATGTAGGTATAAACTGTACTTCTGTAAATGCAAATGATGGCATCAACCCCTCTGGAATCTCGTCTATTGAGATTCGGCTCAGTGGTGTACTCTTTATGATTGACTGTAATATCGTATTTCGAGTTTCTTCAGTTTTGCTAAATGCAAATTGTTCTGTGTGATCTACCTGAGGTGTAATACTCTGCAACTGGTCAGTCAATGGCAGGCTTTTTATCGATGCAATCGCTGGCGACTCTACTCTACTCTTCGCTTGCTCTACACCTTGAGTCACATTTCCGTTTTTCAATCTATTTACAGGCTGTCTTCTCTGAGTATTACTCGTATAGTGTTGAGTACTTACACTTGGTAGATAGACTTGTACATTGACTTCAGATTCATTTGATTTTCTCCTTTTTACTCGAGGTTTGACTTCTGTATTAATTTCTGCCGACCTCTCTGCTTTTACTGGTTGTAAATGGTCAAAGTGATTCTGTGGTTGAGTTGACACACTTGCAACTTTCACTTGTTCTGTGTTGATTTGGCCCTGCTTTATATCTAGTAGAGCAATAGTTTGTGGCTCTTTATTCTGTATTATTATTGTCTTCTCAGTTTGAGGAACTGTGTTGCTCTCTACCAATGTGCTAGTCTGGTCAATCTCTGTTCCATTGTCAAAGTAGAGGTAGGCACCGACACATCCAATCAATAGACCGACTGCTGCAACTTTGAGGAGTCGAGGATAAAGACCAACACGCTTTACTGGTTCCTTTCTAATCAAACTCTCCTTATTGAGGAACTTCACCTCAGGGTCAGGAGTTACCTTAAGATTGCGAAATGTTAGTACCTCACTTGCAATATCAGGGTGAAGGTTGAGAAATGAATCCATTTCTTTATTGAGATCAGCTGGCAAAACATTGTCAACATAATCTAAAATGTATTCTTCGTAATTTATTCTTGTTATCTTATTCATTTCACCTCATTTTCTAAGGTTAGTAATTGTTCTTGCATTTTTTTCCTTGCTCTATAGAGATTAACCTTTACCGTTGAGAGAGGAAGTGATGTCAAATCACTAATTTCTGCATAACTATATCCCTCGTAATCTTTGAGCAAGATGAGATTTTTAGCCTCTGCACTCAATGTCTTAAATGCGATCTCTAGAAGGTCCCTACTTCCAAGTTGTCCAAAGGTGTCATGACTCTCATAACTTGCTGTGATTTCTCTTTCTGTTCTTGACTTCTCACTTCGATATTGGTCTATTCCCTGTTGGTATGTCATCTTATAGAGCAGTGCTTTCACCGATTCTACATTGACCCTTTCACGTATTTGCCAGAGCTTCAAGAAGACATTCTGTATGATATCTTGTGCTAGTACCGCATCTCCATTCACCTTGAGTGCATATCTATACAGATTGTCTGCATAGAGTTTGGTGATAGTATTGTATTCAGCGGCAGTTAGCATTTGTCGTTTTTCCTTTCTTCTATTGCTAATACGGAGCTAATCACACAAAAGTTACAAGCCGATCGATTTTTTATTGAATAATTCATTTTTAGTGAGCTCAATGATCCAATTCTTATTACATATTATTTTATTATTTAATGTGTAAATTGCTTACTTTGTGTGCTGTTTGAGACAAATGAAGAGATTTGGATACTTTATTGCTGGGATTATCTTTTTGCTACTTGCCTTCCAAGTAGAAGGCTACCTCTATTGTACAGCTGATGTAGAAGGTGATGAATCAGTACTACTCAACGAGATGAGAACTGACGAACTGAGTATCATACAGACCATCAACTCAGTCAATAACAATGATGACCTCCAATCGATAGAGTCCATCTTCAATGCACTTCCATCGTCTATCTGCTATACTTATGCTAATCAGGCTAATAAACTGGTTTCATGGAAAGGAGTAATAGATGACTGCCAAGTCATAAGGAGTAAAGTCTTACCAAATGGGCATACACTCACCATTGGATGGTTACTCTTAGATAGCGATAAGAATCTGGTTGAGGGACAAGGTCTGAGCCAATGCTATGTTCAATCTGAAATTGATAGTGAAATACTTTTGGACGGTAATATCCGATCCCTGAGACTTGCAAGCCAAAAGCAAAGCAAGCGGCCTTCCATCGGATGGTTGATTAGTTTTCTCTTTTTAATTTCCTTCCTATCTTTACTTAGAGGAATCGCATTACAGAGTAGCATCGTGACCTATGTCTCTACCCCTTTGCTCTATCTCCTCTATGCAGATATTAATCAGAGATGGTTTGGTCAAGTGGCGATTCATCATGAGACTTCGCTCCATCTGACCCCATGGTCACCTTCATTGGTTGAGCTCTTTATGCTCACCTGTGGCCTATACCTCATCAACCTCAAAGGAATAAGCAAAAAATATACGGAGAGGAAAGAACTCTCTATCGCAGTCCATCTGATTGCCGTGCTAATGTTGTTGATTGGTATCATTCTAAGTTTTTATCACTTCATCCATTCACCGTCTGTGAGGATAAACTTCAATGAACTCTCAACCTTGAGTCTTGTTGAAGGAATCTCGATCATCTGCTTAGTCTCTTGGACACTAATCTTATTTATGAGGACACAATTACTCATCAGAGAGACTAAAACGCTTACACCTTTGATCAAGTATGCATGTTTTGTTGGGATTGCATTATTTACATTAATAGCAGCTGGTATACCTACTGGAGTGTCTCCATATTGGGTACTTCCACTTTTTGTCATAGTCTACTTGATACTCAATGACCTCTACTTTGACATAGGTGCCAAAAATATAACATGGCTAATCCTCTGGTTGGTCGTCATGTCAGCCTTTCTATCCACCCTCCTCTATCGTTATGATTTTGAGAGAGACATCCATAATCGGAAAGCTTCATTGGAAGCATACTTTCAGGAGGTGGATCTAGAAAGCCTCGATGCTTGTAAGCAAATACAAAGTAATAAATTTGACTCGATCAAACAACATATCCTGACACATCCACATCTCGGACAGATAGATGCCTTAGATATGATCCAAAGTACATTTGATCCTATAGAGAATGTCCAAATCTCTGTCAGTGGATATACACAAGACAGTACCTCCATTTATACAAATCACTCTTTAGTCCAAGATCAACACCTGCATTGGTTAGACTTAGGCCAAGGTTGGACCTTCGACCCAATAATCAATACCTATAGAGCAACAAATCAATTTCAAAGGGGAGAGAATCGGATCACACATTATACCGATTATACAAGTTATTCTTATGGAAGAAATATCGAAACTCCACTCAGTCTTATAGTAAATGGTCAACTTACAACCAACCAACTCGAACTCAGTGATGACGATATTATGGAGTTGATGTCTTCTGATAATCTCAAACATTATATCGCATCTGACCTCTATCTGACCTACCGCCCATACGATGAGATTATCGCAGTGACAAGAAAGCCGATTTTTAGCATATTGAAGCCAATCACATTGTTTTCATTCTTCTTTTGTTTGTTGACAATATTAGTCATTCTATTTATGATTCTCAATAGTACCCTTGACTTCCTTCCAGATTACTTACCGCTGAGGTTTAGTAGAGATGCAGGTCTCAGTACTCGGATACAAATCATTATTGTAGGGATGGTTATCTTCTCATTCATAACAATAGCTACTATTACGAGTATCTACCTCCAATCACAGATAATAAAAAATGAAAATAAAGAAACTCAGAATCGGATAAGAGCAATCTCAAACACAATGCTCTGGCATCTTAAAGACATCGATGAATCAAAAAACACAGCATACTTTTTAGAAAACATTAGGGGCGAACTTGAGAGAATCCATGATGTCGAAATTCAACTTTTTGATACTGAAGGTCGCAATGTTTCAGAGCAATCAGCAACGGCCTATCTCCCGTATATCGCCTATCATTATTTCAATAAGCTACAGCAAAACAATCCGCTTACCCTCAAGGAAATGCAACTCGAGAAAAGCTATATTCCATTTAAGTCAGGTAAGACTAATGAACAGATCTATGCAAGTCTAGAGTACAATGGACCAGATACTAGTAGTCTAGGAGTAGTCGACTATCTTGGGACATTACTCAACGTCTATGTCTTCCTCTTCCTCATCGCTGGAGCAGTGGCGCTTGCTATAGCCAGGTCTATCACAGAACCACTAGAGACACTTGCCAATCGAATGAAGCAAACTAAATTGAACAAAAAAAACATCCCAGTAGAATGGAAGGCAGATGATGAGATAGGCAAGCTCATCAAGAACTATAACTCGATGATTACACAGCTCGAAGATAGTGCCCAACTGATTGCAAGAACCGAAAGAGACGTCGCTTGGAAAGAGATGGCACGGAATGTAGCGCATGAAATAAAGAATCCTCTCACCCCGATGAAACTGAGCATCCAATACCTAGAGAGAGCTGTCAAGCAAAATCCAGATCAAGCGAAACCACTTGTCAAACGAATCTCAAGCACACTGATAGAGCAGATAGACAATCTTGCACAGATAGCTGATGCATTCTCTAACTTCGGTAAAATGCCTCAGGCAAAGAATGAAAAAGTAATCCTGAATGAAGTCGTAGAAACTATCCATGACCTCTTCCGTAAAAGAGATGACATGAATATCAAGATGAGTGAGCCGATTGAAGACCTCCTCGTATTCGCAGATAAAAATCACTTGATAAGCATACTCAATAATCTATTAAAGAATGCCATTCAGTCAATTCCGAATAATCGGGCTGGTGCAATCTCAATCGACCTCTATAAAGAGGACGATAATGCCATCATTAAGGTAAGTGACAATGGTGTTGGTATTCCCAATGCGATGAAAGATAAAATATTCACTCCTAATTTCACGACTAAGAGTTCTGGAAGTGGACTCGGCCTTGCTATCAGTTCCAACATGATAGAAGCCTTCAATGGGAAGATGTACTTTGATAGTATCGAAGGCGTTGGCTCTAAGTTCTACATCTCAATCCCTCTCATGAAGCATATTATCGATAGAGATGACCCAGATTTGATCGTATTGGATTAGTCGCTCGCAGTTATAAAGACCTATAGATTTTCAGTCAAATGAATAAAATATTCCGGTTACTATAACATAACGCTTCCATCCTGATTGATTCTCAAAATGAGTAATCCTTCTATAGTATAATCTAAGCTTGAGCTTATCTAAGTTGTAATCAGCTCCAGCATGTAGCCATAGGTTTTGGAAGGCATTCCGATCATTGAATCTATACCAAAGGTCATAGCCAAAAAAAGGGACAAGATTAGATTCCTTAAAAGTGTAATAAAAATGATTTCTCCATCTTAAAAAATCTGCTTGCTCTATACCCACCCAATCAAGACCATGATGAAATCGCAAGAGATTTACCCACCTATAATTAGTTGTTTTATATAAATGGATCAAATCGTAGCAAAAAAAATATACAGCTTTATTTTTTGTGAACGTCCAATGCCTAAAAACCATTTGTGCAGATAATCCATGATTAAACTTACGCTTAGTTTCCAATTAAAAGAAGCATCATTGAATCTAGAGATATTATCATTGACACGACTGATAATAGTTAGAGAGGCTAGATAATTGGAGCCTAATTTTTTAGAGACTCCAGTCATAGTCCATGATTGTAGATCATTCTCTTGAGCTTCGAATAAATACAAAGATGAACTTAGCAAAAGGAATAGGATACAGCATAATAATCGAGACGAACTCATATGCTCTTAATTTTACCTCCATCAACTTGTAAGTTGACACCAGTAATATATGACGCATCCGGTGATGCTAAAAATAGAATCGATCGAGAGATCTCTTCCACTTTTGGAAATCTATTCATTGGAATCTGAGATAGCATCATCTTTATTGCTTCTTGCTCTGAGATCTTCAATTTTGCTTTCTTTGAATTGATGATGTTATCTAACAGACCGGTTTTAGTAGTTCCTGGCAAGATATTATTAACAGTGACACCAGACTCTGCAAGCTGCAATGAAAGAGTCTTAGACCAACTCGCCATGGCACCTCTAACCGTATTAGAGACACCCAAACCCATGATAGGCTGACGAACAGATGTAGAAATAATATTGATTATTCTTCCATATCCAGCAGACATCATAGTTGGGATAACATTTTTAGTGATAAGATGACTAGCAAGGATATGTTGACCAAATGCCAACTGCAATGATTCT
>Ga0114957_1002478_pt1 | contig 17689 bp, 15 predicted proteins | sample BantaG_FD_87175 | JGI IMG/M metagenome (GOLD analysis project Ga0114957, IMG submission 87175) | Marine algal microbial communities from Bantry Bay, Ireland - BantryBay_4 metaG | ecosystem: Host-associated > Algae > Red algae > Unclassified | place: Bantry Bay, Ireland | collected 2014-11-21 | reverse complement strand
TTTTAAAGTTTAAATTTATAGCTCCCGAGGCATTGGAAACTAGTAAAGTTTTAATCCCTAATTTCTCCATAATACGAACTGGATACGTAACATCTTGCAGCGTATAACCTTCATATAAATGAAAACGCCCTTGCATGATGATTACTTTTTTTCCAGCTAAAATGCCATAAATAAGTTTCCCTTTATGAAACTCTACAGTTGCTGTTGGAAAGTTAGGAATCTGGTTATAACTAACCTCTTCAATAATTTCTATTTCGTTAATTAGCTGCCCTAAACCAGTACCTAAAATAATACCAATTTCAGGTTTTTCAAATCCTTTATCTTGCAAGTATTCTACTGCGTTATTTATGTGTTTAATCATTATTTTTTATAATATTTTGCAAAGTTTCAATAGACTCCAAATCCTCGTATAAATCGATATCATTTAACGTTTCGAGTAGTTGTATTTTATTATTTTTTAAGTTAATTATCGTGTCGTTAAAAACTGTTTCTGTTCCCCAAACTTTATTTTTAAAAACTGAAGCGTGCATGGTTTTCATGCCTAACAAATAGTAACCACCATCTTCTGCAGGACCAATAACCACATCATTTTCTTCTAAAGCTTTAAATGCTTGATTAATATGTTTTGCTTGTAAATGAAATAAATCGCTGCCAACAATAACTATTTTATTATAACCAGAGTTAAATCCGTTTTGAAATGCATTTTGCATACGCTCACCCAAATCGTTTCCAAATTGTTGGTGTTTATTAAAAACTGAAGCATCCCAAATATCATTGTCTCTAATTTTTACAGAATAGTAAACAGCTTTATCTGCATTTACTTGTTTGATTACACTTTCGGTATGCTGTAGTAAATATTTGTAAACACGCAAAGCAGCTTCATCTCCAACTGTTTTTGCTAAACGCGTTTTACACTTTCCTAATTCTGGATTTCGTGTAAATGTTATGATAAGGTTTTTGTGCATTATTTTTGAGTTTCTTTCTTTTTTGCTCTCTTTTCATTTTTCTGAAGATTATCAGTTTCATAAATCTTCTCACCTTTTTCAAGCCATTTACTCCAAGCTTTATTAAAAGTATGCACTTTTTCGGTTTCTTTTTCTTCGGAATCTATAACACTAAAATCTTTGTTTTTCCATTCGAAAATACCACCATACAAATTATAAACGTTAGTATAACCAGCTTTTTTAAGCTTTTCTCCAACCGTTTCACTTCTAATTCCTAAAGAACAATACACTACTATTTTTTCATTTTTATTAGGAAACTGTTTTTTAATTGAAGCAATTTCGAAAGCATTATAACCAACACAAACAGCATTTTTTAGATGGCTTACTTCGTATTCTTTAGGTTCTCGAGAATCAAAAATAATCGCCTTTGTTTTTGGCATCGCCAACTCTTCAACAGAGATATAAGGCACACCATTGTCGTTATACTGTTGCAGTAAATCGTCCATTGTTTTTTGGGCAATCGCTTCCGCAGAACAAAAAATAAGAAGTATAATTAATAGGTGTTTCATAATAACTTAATATAACAATTTATAGCCTAATCCCAAAACCTTGCAAACCACTTTCTACAGCTGGTAAAATTTCGGTATTATCCCAAATTCCAGTAACAATTGTTCTGGCGTATTCTTCTGGCAATAATCCGTTTTGCATTAATTTATTTGTAAGCTTATAATTATAGTCGAGATTATGGTGTGAGAATTTCAAAATTCCATCAATATCTTCTAAAATAGCATACCAAACTTGAGGCGAACCATCGTTTGCAGGCATACCAATTACACCAGGATTTAACCATAATTTACCCTCATGCGTTTGGTTAAAAGGCAATCCGCAATGTCCAGCGATAATAACATCGCTTTTAGTTTCGTTGAAATTAGGATGTTTAGTTTCCCAATCTGTAGATTTATAGATGAATTCTGAAATATTAAAATAAGAACCATGTACAACCGTCACTTTTTTTCCACCATAATTAAATACAATATGATCTGGTAAAGTCGCTAAATAATTAATAGAATCTTTTGATAATTGACTCTGCGCAAACGGATACCATAATTTAGAAAAGCCATCGCAACGTGAACCTTCGGTAAAATCGCAACCACAATCTTGAGCATTTTCTGCTAACTGAATTTCCACATTACCCAAAATACTTTTTGCTTTCCACAGCTTAAATAGTTGTACTGTTTCTTCGGGTTGTGCGCAATAGCCAACAATATCGCCTGTACAAATACAGTTTTCGGCAGGAATGTTTTCTCTTTCGGCAACAGCTTTTAAAGCTTCTAAAGCTTGTAAATTACTATACACACCACCAAATAGTAACATCTTGCCTTTAACTGATTCTAAATTTGATATTTTTTTATTCATATTTAATAGAGACTTCACAGGTTTTTAAAACCTGTGAGGTCTATTTGTTTTTCAAAATCCATTTCGGCATAAAATAAACCGAAATACAACTTAAAACACCCCAAATATTTACCCAAAGTAAATCGGCATATTTTCCTTCTGTAAAAATTAAAGCTTCGGGAAAGGTTTTAAATACTAATAGAAATCCAAAAGCCAAGCCACAATTTACGCTTAAATAAAAACTAATTTTTGGCACTTTTATATTCCAAAACAAAAATATGGGTGTTAAACCAATAACCATGGTTCCGGAAATTGTTGTTGCCGAGAGAATTTCAGCATTAAAGAATATAGGAATGGTACCTAAAATTGCGATAACTACCATTGCTAATCTTCCAAAAGAGATGTTTCTTCCAAAGCCCAAATCGACTGCTAATAATTTTGAAAATGAAGAAAATGTAGAGTCTAAAGTTGATGCCGCAGAGGTTATCATTATAAAATTAATAACTAATAAAATAATAACGCCAAAGGCTTTACCAACCTCTACTGCTGCTTGACCTTTAAATCCTTGCGACTGCGCATAAATACCAATGATACTAAAAAGCACAATACATAAACCACCTAAAACACTGGCTAAAAGAAAACTTTTAAGTGTCACCTTTGGCGAACTAATAAACGCACGATCTGTTAAAACAGGATCATGAAAAGGATAGCTAAATGATTGAATAATGGCTGCGAAAAATAAATTTAATCCCAACTCGAAACTCCAAGTTCCTGAGACTATAACTTCTTTAGCTGAGAAATCATCAACTGAAAAAATACTATATAAAATAACAAAAAGTAGTATTGAAAATAACACCATTTGTATAACATCTGTAAAAATAGAACTACTCAATCCGCCTTTTATAGCATACGCTAAGGTTAGTAAAGTGAATACAATTATTGCCGATAAATAAGCTGTAGAACCTTGCTCACCAAAGTAAGAACCAATAACCATAGTGTTACTCCAAACTTCATTAAACAAACGAATAATTATTAATATTGAAAACAAAGCGACTGCACGTTTCCCAAATTTACTCGTTAAAAATTGATGGATACTGGAAAAGCCACCTTTAGTTCTTAGTTTATAAATTAAAACTCCAGCAACAGCAAAACTTAAATAATAACCAGCATAAGCAACACCACCAACTAATCCATAATCTAAGCCTAAATTTGCTGCATTGGTAATACTCTTGGCAAAAATCCATGAGATAATTAAACTACCAGTTAATATTAAAACATTGGGTGATTTTTTATTATGATTGGCCTTAAAAAATGAATCACTTGTTTTAGCCAAAGGCGAAAGTAGAAACAAGATTAAACTTGATCCTACAACTAAAATCCATTGCCAATGTATTGTTTCCATTTTAACTTTTAAAATAATTTTTTTATTTAACTAAAATTTTTCTTTTACTTTTAGGATATAGAGTGGTTTTCTCTACTCATCCCACCAAACCGGAAAATTAATACTATTCCCATTCGTTGCACTTGCAGCTGCTTGATAGTTTTCTGCATTTAAGGCCTCTTCTTCAGCAGGATAAGGCATACGAACTGGAATTAAATCATCATTCAAACTTGCAGATATTGCATTAAATTCTGGAAAACCTGTACGTCTGTATTCTACCCAACCTTCGTAGCCATTAATAATATTTGCTATCCACTTTTGGGTAATAATTTGTTGTAAAGGTGTTGAGGCTGAGGCATTAAAGGCTGCGTTTCCTGTTAAATAATTTGCTGGCATTTCTGTTTGCCAATACTCGAAAGCTTGTGTTACGCCAGTTTCATATAACTCTTGTGCGTTTGCTGTAATTAATCCTTTTTGGGCAGCTTCGGCTAAAGCAAAATGTACTTCCCAAGAGGTTATAAAATTAGCGTCTAAAACCGAAGTGTCTTCTCGAAAGGCGAAACCTGCAAGCGAATATTCTGATACAGCGATAGAAGTTGATGAGGCATCTATTCCATTAATTAATCCGTTAAATTCTGAAGCTGTTGAATTCGCAAATGGCTTGAAAAAGCTGTTAATTCTCGAATCGGTTAAATCTGTTAAAATATCTTCCATAGTTTTAGATAATACAAAATTGTTAAAATCTCCAACACGTAATTGTGCTAAACGAAAACTATTAGGATCTGTATTTGTAAAATTAAAAACTGCATTTTCTGTATTTGTTGCTATAAAATTACCTTGAGAAAAAATGGTTTGTAATTGTGTTGATACATCTACTTTGTCTGATATTCTAATTAGTGCTTTAATTTTTAAAGCATTTGCAAATTTTACCCAAGCGTCTAAATTTCCATTAAATAGAATATCTCCTTCCAAAGCTATGGTTTGCGAGTAGTTTTCGATGGCAGCAATACCTTTGTCTAAATTATCTAAAATCCCATTCTCGTCCATGTAAATAGATTCTTGATTGTCGTAAGTTGGTGTAACCGTACCTTTAATACCATTAAAAGCTTCAAAATATGGCACATCTCCAAATAAATCTGTTAAACCAGCAGCCATATAGGCTTTTAAAATTAGTGCTGGGCCTTCATAAACGGCAAAAGTAGTTGTGTTTCTTGACTTGCTTAATATAATTTCGTTATCGCGTAAATTAGTATAAAATACTGGCCAAGGATTACCACCTAATTGTGGCGATTTCAGGGCATGACGATCGAATAAATTAAAATCTAAAGCGGTTCTATGTTGCGATAATAAATCGCCAGCGACAAAGCCTTCGTAACTCATTTCATCTCCAAAATTATAAATTACTTGACGTAAAAGTAAACTTGGTTGTACCGAGTTTGGTGCATTTGGGTTGGTGTTGATTTCTTCAAAATCTTTGGTGCAACTTGTTGTTAAAACAAGTATAAAAAAACTGAATATGTATAGTATATTTTTCATAATTATTTTCTTAAAAATTTAAACTCGCTTTAAATCCAAAACTACGTGAAGAAGCATAACTCATATCTTCAACACCACTTACAAATCCATTACCTTGTACAGCTAATTGTTCTGGATCGAAATGTGGATTTTCTGTAATTACAAATAGGTTTCTTCCTATTAAAGACAAGTCTATTATTCCACCTTCTTTTAGACCTAAAAAACCATCTTCCAATTCAAAACCATAACCTATAGAAAACTGTCGTAATTTTAAATAAGAAGCATCGTAAACATTGTTTTCTTCTTGATTTCTATCGTAAAATTGTCTGTAATAACTTTCTGCGGAGATTGCAAGCGTGTTAGGTTGTCCATCTATTGTAGAGCCTTCTGCAATAATACCTTCTTCTGGTCTAAATTCTGTTTCTGCTAACTGTCCACCTACATTACCTAATGCTCTTGTTCTAGATACAATTTCGCCACCTTGTCTCCAATCGAATAAAAAAGTTGCAGTCCAGTTTTTGTATTTAAAATCATTATTCCAGCCTAGAGTAAAATCTGGATTATAATTTCCTAGTTTTTGTAGAACATTATTCGCTACATAGTTTCCATTTTCATCAATTAAAAATTTACCATCGGGAGCTCTTGTATATCCCGTTCCGTAAAAATCACCAATTCTTCCACCTTCTTCTACTTGAAACCAAACCGTTTGGTTTTGGCTATTGTAAATTCGGCTGTAAGCCAAAGTTAATCTACCATCTGCTTGAGGTAGCTCTTCAATTGTAGCAGTATTTGTGGCAAAATTAAAAGTAGTGTTCCAACTGAAATCGTTAGTTTTAACAGGTGTTAATCCTGCAATAATTTCTACACCTTGAGATTTTACTTTTCCGCCATTTACAACTTGTTGGTTGTAACCAGAAGAAATAGGAATTGGTAGCGAAATTATTTGATCTTTTGTAATGGCATTATAATAAGTAAAATCGAAACGTAAACGGTCTTTTAAGAACCTTAAATCGGCTCCAAACTCATAAGACGTTGTACTTTCGGGTTTTAAATTTGCATTAGGTATAAAATCTTGGTTACTAAATGTTGGCTGTCCATTAAAAGGTGTTTGCGATACAAAAGCACCAGAAGTCTGGTAAGCACCAGTATCGTTCCCTACCTGTGCAACACTTGCTCTTAATTTTGCAAATGAAATACTCTTTGGTAAATCTGTAACATTAGATATAATAAAACTTGCTGAAGCCGAAGGATAAAAGAAAGACGTATTATCTACAGAAAATGGAGTAGCCAAAGCACTCGACCAATCGTTACGACCTGTAATGTCTAAGAACAGGTAATCTTTATAGCCTAATTTAGCGATCCCATAAAGTGAATTAATACGTTTTTGAGATTCAAATTGAAATACCTCAATTGGAGACGCAGCATTATTTAAACTAAAAATACCTGGCTGTGCTAAGTTTACTGTTTGCGATTGTTTTGTAGCTGCTTTTTGGTCTAATCGGTTTCCACCAGCAGAAACATCTAATTTAAAATCGCCAAACGTTTTGTTGTAATTTATTAAAAAATCGGTATTTACTTCTCTATAAGTAACATCATGTTCTGCATAAGCACCATTTTTAAAACGGTTACTTGAAAAGGCACGACGCAATTGTCTGTTTTCGTTAGAGTAATCCATTCCTGTTCTAACTTGCAAACTTAAATTTTCTGTAAATTCATGTCTTAACGCCAGATTTCCAAAAACGCGATCACGATTAAAAGAGTTTCGGTTTTCGAATAAAATAAAATAAGGATTATCGAAAAAAGTATAATTAAAACTATACTGTTGTAAACCTTCTAAACCAGGTTGCCAATAGTCTTTTAAGCTATTAATATTAAGACTTCGTGGTCCCCAAGCAACTAACGAATAATTTGCGTTTTCACTACCATAACCATTAGAAGGTCTGTTATCACTACTCGAATTTGTGTAAGCAATAGAAGATGAGAATGTTGTTTTTTCCGTTGGCTCAAAATTAAGTTTTGTTGAAACCGTTTGTCTGTCTAAATTAACACCAGGAATAATAGATTCACTTCTTAAATCTGTAAACGATAATCTATAATCACCCTTATCGAAACCATTAGAAATGGCTATATTATTAATAGTTGTAACACCAGTTTTATAGAAGTCTTTAAGATTATCTGGATTAGATTTTAATTCTGTTGGAGTAATATCGTTACCAGAATATAGAGAGGTGTCTCCACCACGAACAATCGTTCCATCGTCTAAAAATACCGGACTATCAAACTGCGATACAAAATTACCAGCATCTAATTGTGGGCCCCAAGAATAGGTGATATTATCGTTGGTTCCACCACCAAGGCCATCGACATACTCAAACGCTCCAGAGTTTCCTTGTCCAAAAGAATTTTGAAATTTTGGTAATCTAAAAGCAGAATCTACAAACAATGATGTGTTTATGCTAATACCTAAACCTTTACTTTTTTTACCATCTTTAGTTTTAATAATAATAACACCGTTTGATGCTCGTGTACCATATAATGCGGCAGCACTTGGTCCTTTTAATACTGAAACTTCTTCAATATCGTCTGTATTTACTTCCATAGCACCATTACCAAAATCTATTTCTTGAAAACCTGCAGCAGCTTCGTTAGTAAAATTAAAAACCGTATTGTTATTAATAGGAATACCATCGACAATAAATAGCGGATTATTATTAGAAAAAGAGGCTTCACCACGAATGTTTATTTTTGAAGATGAGCCAACGCCTGTTGCGCCTTGCGAAATAGTAACACCGGCTAATTTCCCAGAAAGATTATCTAAAAAGTTAACCGATTTAACTTCGGTTAAACCTTCTGCTTTTAGGGATTGTACAACGTAACCTAATTCTTTCGTGTCGCGCTCTAAGCCCAAAGCTGTAATAACAACTTCGTCTAATACCGAAGAGTCTTCAGCTAATTCAATGTCTATTTGTGTATTGTTTTCAACCGTTATGGTTTGCGTTTTATAGCCTAAATACGAGAATTGTAATTGGCTGTTTTCATTAGTAACCTCAATGGAATAAATACCATTTTCATTGGTGGTTGTTCCTTGGTTGTTCTTTGTAGTAATATTTACAAATGGTAAAATCCCACCATCGTTTGCACTGGTTACTGTTCCAGAAATTTTTATTTGAGCAAAGCCAAAACTTGATATAAGTAGCAATGCGCACAAGTAAATGTGTTTCATTTAAAGTAGATATTTTCAATTATGAATTTGTGTTGAAACGTAAGCTTACGTGTCTTAAAATGTTTAAATCGAAAATATAATAGGAGGGCCTTTATTGTAATTTGAAGAGATTAAATTCAGTTTTAAAATCTGAAATAAATATTTTTTTTTCGCTTTCGCGGAAGTAATAATTTTTAATAGAATGTTTTTTATTAAAGTAGAAATACTTCTAAAGCTATCTTTAATTTTTTTTGCATCTAAAATACAATCAATATCTGTTAGCGTTTCTAATAGTAAAACATCAATTTTATTAAAAGATAAAAGCTTTATGATACGCTCTCTTAATTGAGAGGTTTGCCAAGGAAGATTGATAAAATTTTTAGCATTAAACAATTTTTTACTTATTCCCATAAGATAGAAACCACCATCTTGAGAAGGTCCTAAAACCAAGGCATTGCTTTTAAGCTTTTGATGCGCAATATTAATATGGCCTGCCGTTAAATGTGGCGTATCATTACCAATTGTAATAATATTATCGAAACCTTTATTAAAAATGGATTGAATAGCGTTAGTAAAACGTTCGCCAAAAGAATATCCTACTTGTTGAGATTCGGACACTATAAAATAAGGGAGTTGTGTTTGTTTTACCTTGGCTTCAATTTCTGTGTTTAAGGCTTCAAATAAAACAGTAGATTTTTTGAAAGGTTTGTTTAAACCTTCCGCTTTTGCAGAATTTGCAAATATTAATATGGCTGTTTTGTTGGTCAACTAAAAAACTACAATTTATGTTTTGGAGACCTCACAGGTTTTAAAAACCTGTGAGGTGTTTTTAGTATTTTGTTATGCAACAACACCTTGACAGCTACTTCCTGCACCTGCAGTACAACCGTAACAATGTTGAGAAATAACGATATTTCTTCCTTCTAATAATTCTTCTTGGTATTCACTAATATGTTTAGATTTACTATTAACTGGTAATTCTAACATTTGGTTAAAATCACAGTCAAATAAATAACCATCCCAACTTACAGAAAGTGTATTGGTACACATTACATTTTCTACAGCTGCTGGATTATAAGCATCTACCAATGCATACATATAATCTTCATAATTTTCTGAAGCTATTAAATAATCTAAAAACCGAGCAATTGGTAAGTTGGTAATTGCAAATAAATTATGGAAATAAATTTCAAAATCTTCCATTAATGCTTTTTTGAACTCTTTCTCCATGGTCGCTTGGTCGCCAGGTAAATAAGCTCCATTAGGATTGTAAACTAAATCTAGTTTTAAGCCGCTGTCTGGCATACCATAACCGCGTTTGTTTAATTCTTGTAATGCTTTTATAGACATATCAAAAACGCCTTCACCACGCTGCTTGTCTGTTTTTCCTCTTGTCCAATGTGGCATAGAAGATACTACGTGTATATTATGTTTTTTAAAGAAATCTGGTAAATCGTAATACTTTTTATTAGAACGAATAATGGTTAAATTAGAACGTACAATAAAATCTTTAACTCCTACTTTAGCTGCTTCTTCTACAAACCATCTAAAATGCGGGTTCATTTCTGGTGCGCCACCTGTTAAGTCTAATGTATGTGCTCCAGTTATTTTTATAACATCTAAAATTTGTTGCATGGTATCAAGCGTCATTATCTCTTTTCTGTCTGGACCAGCATCGACATGGCAATGTTCGCAAACTTGATTACACATGTAACCTACATTTATTTGTAAAATTTCAAGCTTTTGTGCTTTTAAAGGAAACTGATTGGTTTCAGAAATTTTACTTTTAAAAGTTGGGAGCTCTCCAGTTTGGAAGATGCCACCAGATAAAATTTCTATTTGTTTATTACTTTGTGCTAAATCGCTATCTCTTTTTTGCAGCGATTGTGTTTTTAATTTACCCATTGTTTAGTTTAACTATACTTTGTACGTAAAATTTGAGGTTATAGTTTTGATTTTTTTCTTGAAAATTTTAAGGTCTTCTATTTTAGAGATCCTTCGCCAAGCTCAGGATAAGCGATTCACACAATTTTTGAAAAAGCGAAAATTAGTTCTCTGCTTACATTTCTAATTTATTAACTTTATTCATCATTTGGACACCATGCACTAAAGTAGCACCACTTTTAATAGCAGCGCCAACGTGTAAGGCTTCCATCATTTCTTCTTTTGTTATACCACGTTGCAATCCATCTTTAGTGTAAGCGTCTATACAATAAGGGCATTGCTCTGTATGTGCTACAGCTAATGCTATTAGAGATTTCTCGCGAGCAGTAAGTGAGCCTTCTTCGAACACTTTACCATAATAATCGAAAAACTTATCGCCTAATTCTTGGTTCCATTCACTAATTTTCCCAAATTTTCTAAGGTCTGCTGGATCGTAATATGTTTTGCTCATTTAAATATTAATTTGTGCTAAGATATAAATCTATGTGTTATTGTCGGGTTTAAATAGTATTACTAACAAAAATGGATTCAACTTTAAATAAAAGTTGAATCCATTTTTTTAAATCTAATAGTTTTTTTAAGAAGAAGGTCTTCCTTTAAGACGCTTTTCAATTTTTTGCTTTTTTTCTGTTACTCTTTTCATAACATCCATAAGATTTTCATCTTTTGTTTCTTTATAAAATTCGTTAATACCTAGTATTATAGCTTTAGCCTTTCTAGACGCTTTTACACGATCACTAGTAGACATATTGCTCATTTTCATATCCTCGAATTCCTGCGCTTCGATTAATAGAGTTTCCATATAATTCTTTTTATTAATGACAAAGTAACTAAATGAAATTGATTTTCAAATAATTAATACATAAAGTTTTTTTATAGAACTATTGAGAGTCCTAATCAATTAATAGTTTAGAGCAGTATTTGGTAATTATTAATACTATCTTCTAAGTTTTTATTTTTATACTGTAAGCCTTCCTTTAAGACGCTTTTCAATTTTTCTCTTTTTCTCAGTGATTCTTTTCATAATATCCATAAGCTTTTCGTCTTTATTTTTTTTGTAAAATCCGTTTATACCTAAGATTAAAAATTTTGCTTTTCTTGAAGCTTCTACTCTATCACTTGTTGACATGTGGCTCATTTTCATGTTTTCAAATTCTAAAGCTTGTTCTAATAATAAATCCATAACATTTTGTTTAACTTTTTATAAATATAGTTAAACAAAATTTATTTTTAATGTACGTTAACATAAATTTTAGATTTTACAGCCTAAAAAACTTTTTTTTATAAATAAATCTTTAATTTATTAGAGTGATATTAAATATTACATTTAAATTCTTATTAGAATAATAATGCAAAATTGGATTAAAATACTTTAAGAATTTAAACAAAAACTTGAGATCGAAATGGAATCTCAAGAAACCACCACAATAGGCTCTTTATATTTTTTAAAACCTGTTTTTGTTTAAGCAAATAATTATTCAATTATTGATACTTATGGATATACAATCACTTTTTAAAACTTGAATACCTGCGGGAGCTTTTAATACTACTTCTAAACTTTTAGTGTCTTTTTTAATAGCATCGTAACTCACTTTTACGTTAGCTACATTTGCAACAAAAAAAGCATCTACTTGTTTAAAAAGGTCTCAACGTTTTGCGCTTTCGCGAAAAAACCTCCTAATATTAGTATAATTATTAATGCTGTTTTTTTAAAATTCATTTTCATTTACCTAAAAACTGAAATTTGTTAATAATATCTCTTCGTTATAACTTTAGCTTCAGTCTTAAAGATTTCTACAAACTTTCAAAAAAAATAAAGTATTTCTAGTCTCTTTCATTTTCAACCCTTACAAATACTTGTAATTTAAATCAATTCTAAATATCTACTTACAAATTAAGTTTCTATCTTGTATCACGACCTAAACACAGTAGCATTTAAAAACCAAAATTATGGAGCATGTAGTTATTATAGGAAACGGAATTTCGGGTGTAACTGTTGCCAGACATATTAGAAAAAATTCTGATAAGAAAATTACCATAGTCTCTGCCGAAACCGATTATTTTTTCTCTCGCACTGCACTAATGTACATATACATGGGACACATGAAGTTCGAACACACAAAACCATACGAGAATTGGTTTTGGAAAAAAAATAGAATCGAACTTAAAAAAGGCTTTGTAAAAACAATTGAGACACAATCTAAAACGCTTCATTTTTCTAATGGCGAGACTTTAAAATACGATAAATTAGTAATCGCAACAGGAAGTAAGCCAAACAAGTTTGGTTGGCCAGGACAAGATTTAGATGGTGTGCAAGGTTTATACAGTAAACAAGATTTAGAAAGCTTAGAACGTAATGCACCAGATAATAAAGCGTGTAATCGTGCAGTAATTGTTGGTGGTGGTTTAATAGGAATCGAATTTGCCGAAATGCTAATTAGCCGTAAAATTCCAGTCACTTTTTTAGTAAGAGAAAGTAGTTTCTGGGATGGTGTTTTACCAAAAGGTGAAAGCGAAATGATTAGCAGACATATTAAAACACACCACATAGATTTGCGTTTAGCTACTAATTTAAAAGAAATAAAAGCAGACGAAAACGGTCGTGTAAAATCTATAATAATAGAAGAAACAGGCGAAGAAATAACGTGTAACGTTGTTGGCCTAACTGCTGGTGTTTCGCCTAATATCGACTTTTTAAAAGATTCGGATATTAAAACAGATAAAGGTGTTTTAGTCAATAGAACATTAGAAACTAATATTCCAGATGTTTACGCCATTGGCGATTGTGCTCAACAACATGAAGCCATTGGAAACCGCAGACCAATTGAGGCTGTTTGGTACACAGGACGAATGATGGGAGAAGCTTTAGCACAAACCATTTGTGGTAATACTATGGAATATAATCCAGGACATTGGTTTAATTCGGCTAAGTTTATGGATATAGAATACCAAACCTACGGTTGGGTTTTTGGTAGAAAAGGAAGACCAGAATACGAAAAACATTTCCATTGGATGCATAAAGACGACGACAAGTGTATTACCATAGCTTACCATAAAGAAACAAAGGTGTTTTTAGGCATTAATACTTTTGGAATAAGAATGCGTCATGAATTTTTCGACACTGTTTTAACGCAAAAATGGACTGTAGATAAAGTAATAGAGCACCTTGCAGCTGCTAATTTTGATCCTGAATTTTACAAACTTCATGAAAAAGAAATTGTTTCACAATACAACGCAGAAACAGGAAGCAACGTTACACTCAGTAAAAAAGGTTGGAGAAAAATTTTCGCATAATCAATATTAAAATGTAAATATGAGGGCAATTAAATATATAGGTTTAGCCATTTTTATTATTGGTTTAACCATTTTTACAGGTACGTTATTTACTGGAGGTTTTAGCATGACTAAAACTGAAATAACGACGTTTGTAAAAGAACAAGAGTATAAAAGCAAAGTAATACAAGACGAACTTGAAAAGGCTGTTGTTACAAATAAAGCTTTAAATATTTTTGAATTTTCAAGTCGTGTTCGCGGTGCTTATAAAGCGTCTAACACCCATTACGAAGATTTAATTGCAGAATATGATGCAGCAAAAAATTGGGATAAAAAAGGAGAACAATTTAAATATAAAATATATGGAAAACCACATACTCTAAGCTACAATTTAGCAAAAAAAGCTGGGTCTGGTTTTGTTAAAGAAAATGCAGGACTCATGTGGTGGCTTACTTTTGGTTTAGGTATAATTGGTGCATTACTATTTATCTTGCCTAATTTTATTTTATTAGGAGCTCCAGGTATTAAAAACGATGGTATTTATCACAAGGCAGCTACAAATCGTGGCTGGATTGCATGGTTGGTTTTAATCTATTTAGTGTCGTTTTATTTACTACTCTATTTTAGAGCAGATTTTGTAGTAAACTGGACTTTTATACTCGACCCAATTAGTAAATTTTTAAATGGTGGTGAAGCAAGCCAGTGGTTTGTTTATGGTTTCCTGTATTGTACGGTTATGATGACAATGGCTGTGCGTATGTTTATAAAATACCGTCACAATAAATACCAAATACTACGTACTGCTTCCGTTTTATTTTTTCAAATTGTGTTTGCTTTTTTAATTCCAGAAATCATGACCAGCTTAAATATGCCTGGTTACGATTTTAAAAATGCCTTCCCATTAGATTACGATTTCTTTTTCGAGTGGAACATTGATGCTTTAAGAGATAGTGGAGCTGTTGGCTTATTTATTCTTGTTTGGGGAACTATTTTAACGTTAATAATAGTACCATTAATGGTTTATTTCTTTGGCAAGCGTTGGTACTGTTCTTGGGTTTGTGGTTGTGGTGGTTTGGCCGAAACTTTAGGCGATCCATACAGACACTTGTCTGATAAAAGTTTAAAATCTTGGAAACTGGAACGTTGGGTAGTGCATTCGGTTTTAGTTATTTCTGTGCTTATGACGGTGGTTACTTTGTATTGCTATTTTTCTGGAGCAGAATCACTTTTAGGCATCAATTCACAATGGATTAAAGATATATATAGTTTTTTAATTGGCGCATGGTTTGCAGGCGTTATTGGTACTGGCTTCTATCCTATTTTTGGTAATCGCGTGTGGTGCCGTTTTGGTTGTCCTTTAGCTGCTTATTTAGGATTGGTACAGCGTTTTAAATCGCGTTTTAGAATTACAACCAATGGTGGACAATGTATTTCTTGTGGAAATTGTTCTACCTATTGCGAAATGGGAATCGATGTTCGTGCTTACGCACAAAAAGGAGAAAATATTGTTAGAGCAAGTTGCGTTGGCTGTGGTGTTTGTAGTGCTGTTTGTCCACGTGGTGTATTAAAATTAGAGAACGGTAGTACGGATGGGAGAATTAATCCGACTGAAGTGTTACTAGGTAACGATGTTGACTTAATGGATTTATTAAACAAGAAATAAGTTTCCTTAAAATTTAAATGAAAAACGTACTCTTTATATTAGTGTTTATAATTTCTTTTTTCGCTTCCGCGGAAAAACTCTACAAGAAAAACTACTATGAAGATGGTAATATAAAATCTGAAGGTTGGACAGAAAACAACCTGAAAATTCAATATTGGAAATTCTACTACCAAAACGGGAATTTAGAAAAAGAAGGAGAATTTAAAAAAGATTTACGAAGTGGTTTTTGGAAATTATACCACACTAATAATAATTTAAAAGCTGAAGGCTATTTTAAAAACAATAGGCTGTTTGGTTTTTGGAAAAACTTTTTTGAAAACGGAAATTTAAAGACCGAAGGCAATTATAAAAATGGAAACAAAGTCGAATATTGGAAATTTTACCATGCCAACAGTAAACTTGCAAAATCGGGTGTTTTTATACAAGATAAAGAAACTAAATACTGGAAGTTTTACCGCAATAATGGAAATAAAGACAAAGAAGATTATTTTGTTAATGGTAAAAAAGCAGATTGGTAGTTATTTTACGATTCTTACGAGAAAGTAAACCATAAATGCCAACTTAAAGAGGATAAAAAAGATGGCTATTATTTACTATGTGAAAACGAAAAGCTAGTTTCTGCCAGTAAGTTTTCAGAAGCAAAAAAAATAAAACCTGAACAAATTTAGCCAATTTTAAAAAAGAAAATAAACTTAGCGATTTTAAATGACCAAAATAAAAGTTATCATTCCTGCTTATAACGAGCAAGATTCTATAGCAAATGTTATAAACGATATTCCAGAAATTGTAGAAGAAGTTATTGTAGTTAATAACAATTCTACAGATAATACAGTTGCATACGCCAAAAATGCAGGAGCAACAGTGCTTACAGAAAACAATAAAGGTTACGGTTATGCCTGTTTAAAAGGTATGGATTATATTGCTAATCTTGAAGACAAACCAGATATTATTGTTTTTCTCGATGGTGATTACAGCGATTATCCAGAAGAATTAACTAAACTTATAGCCCCAATTATAAATCAAGATGTAGATTTTGTAATTGGATCACGACTTAAACAACTTAGAGAAAGTGGCTCGATGACACCGCAACAGGTTTTTGGTAATTGGCTGGCTACATTTTTAATGTCATTATTTTTTGGATCAAAATTTACAGACTTAGGACCTTTTAGAGCAATAAAGTACAACAAATTATTAGCGCTTAATATGGAAGACAAAACCTACGGTTGGACGGTAGAAATGCAACTAAAAGCTTTGAAACAGAAACTTTTATACATAGAAATACCTGTTCGATATAAACAAAGAATTGGTAAAAGTAAAGTGTCTGGAACGGTAAAAGGTACTATATTTGCTGGTTTTAAGATATTAAGTTGGATATTTAAATACAGTATTAAAAAGTGATATACTTAAACGTAGTTATTATAATAATTTATTCGGTAGCATTGGTGCTTATATTTATGTATGCATTAGCGCAATTAAATCTACTCTTTAACTATCGATCTGCACAAAAAAAGAAAACTAAAGTACCACATTTAGATTTTAATAATCCAAAAAAAGTGCCTTTTGTAACAATACAATTACCTGTTTTTAATGAGGAATATGTTATAGAGCGTTTGCTTAAAAACATTGCGCTTATAAACTATCCAAAAGAGAAATTGGAAATACAAGTATTAGACGATTCTACAGATAATACTTTAAAAACCACTTTTACCCAAATCGAAGAGTTAAAAAAACAAGGATTAGATATTGTACATATCTGTAGAACCAATCGTGAGGGTTTTAAAGCAGGTGCTTTAAAAGAAGGTTTAGAAAGTGCAAAGGGTGAATTTATTGCAATTTTTGATGCCGATTTTCTTCCTAAAAAAAACTGGCTTAAAAAAACAATTCCGTATTTTATAGATTGTAATTTAGGTGTAGTACAAACGCGTTGGGGACATATAAACAGAAACTATTCTATACTCACAAAAATTCAAGCTTTTGCGCTTGATGCCCATTTTACATTAGAACAAGTTGGCAGAAATAGTAAAGGTCATTTTATAAATTTTAATGGTACAGCAGGCGTTTGGCGTAAACAGTGTATTATAGAAGCTGGTAATTGGGAAGGCGATACTTTAACCGAAGATTTAGACCTTAGTTACAGAGCGCAACTAAAAAATTGGGAATTTAAATATCTTGAAGATGTTGTAACTCCTGCAGAATTACCAGTCGTTATTAGCGCAGCACGCTCGCAACAATTTCGTTGGAATAAAGGAGGTGCAGAAAACTTTAGAAAAATGATGTGGAAAGTCTTGAAAAGCGATAATATTTCTAAGAAAACAAAACTTCATGGATTACTTCACCTGCTTAACAGTACAATGTTTTTAAATGTACTTATT
>Ga0114957_1002475_pt1 | contig 17698 bp, 17 predicted proteins | sample BantaG_FD_87175 | JGI IMG/M metagenome (GOLD analysis project Ga0114957, IMG submission 87175) | Marine algal microbial communities from Bantry Bay, Ireland - BantryBay_4 metaG | ecosystem: Host-associated > Algae > Red algae > Unclassified | place: Bantry Bay, Ireland | collected 2014-11-21 | reverse complement strand
TACTAAAATGGTTATTATGCTGTGCATAACGCCCATTTTAGCGCCTTGATTGATGAAAAAATAGTTCGCCTTTTATCTCAATCTATTTAATCGCCATTCCTAAAGAAAACGCCTCTCTCAAATTCCGGCAAAAAATTTGCAATTTAAACTATCAATCGTTAGTTTTGTTCTACTAGTAACTAGTCCGTTAAATATGAGTCAGAAATCCTTCCCTTTATCTGTTGCATCGATTGAAAAAACGACCGATGATTGCTCCATTATCACCTTGGATATTCCGGTGAAATGGAAGGACGATTTCGCCTATATTCAGGGACAATACCTTACCTTGGAAGCTACTATAAATGGAGAGGCAGTAAGGCGCTCTTATTCCCTGTGTTCCAGTCCGTTAGATAATGAATGGAAAGTAGGAGTTAAAGCGATTGTGGAGGGTAAATTTTCTACTTTTGCGAATAAAGTTTTACAGCCAGGAGACACATTGGAAGTCTTGCCTCCCAATGGTAAATTTTACGTTCCCGTTGCGCCCGATCAGGCACGAAATTATACGGCCTTTGCGGCAGGAAGTGGGATCACGCCTATTTTATCTATTATAAAAACCCACCTTCAGGCGGAGCCAAATTCGACCTTTAAGTTGTTTTATGTCAATCAAACCGTCAGTTCTATCATCCTTAAAGAGGAGTTAGAAGCGTTGAAAAATATTTATATGGAACGGCTGGAAATTTTCTATTTCCTCACCCGTGAACAGCGTAGTGTGCCATTGTTTAATGGTCGGATCGATCAGGAAAAACTAGACATTATTTTTAAAACGATCTGCGATGTAGAACAGATTGATCACTATTTTTCCTGCGGACCGGAAGCAATGATTCTTTTGATTCGCGATTTTTTATTAGCTAAAAAAGTAGATAAAAGTAAGATTCATTTTGAATTATTTAATACAACTGGTGCGCCCGTTAAACGCAAAGCTATTGCTGAAACATTTAGTGGTAAAGTAGCGGATGTGACGATTATCGAAGGTGGTATTACTACTAATTTTAAAATCGAACAAGGTTCAGAAAACCTACTGGATGCCGCCATGAAAAACAATGCTGATTTGCCTTATGCTTGCAAGGGAGGCGTTTGTTGTACTTGTCGTGCCAAGCTAATAGAAGGAGAGGTAGAGACTTTGATAAATTACGGATTGGAGGAAGAAGAGATCGAAGCGGGGTATATTCTTACTTGTCAGGCATTGCCCATTTCAGAAAAAGTAGTGGTAGATTTCGATGTGTAAATTGTGTACGTTTTATTTAAAAAATCTTTAAAAATTTATAGTAATGGAAAAAGATAATTCAATTAAGGCAGCTGCATTCCAAGCGCGTATAGACGCTGGAGAAAAAATAGAACCGAAAGACTGGATGCCCGAAAAATATCGAAAAACACATATTCGACAAATTTCTCAACACGCACATTCAGAGATTGTAGGAATGCTACCAGAAGGAAACTGGATCACGCGTACCCCTACCCTTCGTCGCAAGGTAGGATTGCTGGCCAAAGTACAAGATGAAGCCGGACATGGACTATATCTTTATAGTGCTGCGGAAACATTGGGCATCAGCCGCGATGAATTGTTTCATCAATTACATACTGGCAAAGCAAAATATTCCAGCATTTTCAATTATCCAACCATGAGTTGGGCCGACATTGGCGCCGTAGGCTGGCTCGTAGATGGTGCAGCGATCATCAATCAAGTCATGCTTACCCGAACTTCTTTTGGTCCTTACGCAAGAGCGATGGTACGGATATGTAAAGAGGAAAGTTTTCACCAACGCCAAGGATACGAAATCATGTTGACGCTTTGTCAAGGCAGCGCCGAACAAAAGGCGATGGCGCAGGATGCGCTCAATCGCTGGTGGTGGCCTTCGCTGATGATGTTTGGTCCACGCGACGAAGAATCGCCCAACACAGAGCAATCTGTAAAATGGAAAATTAAGCGTAAAACCAACGATGAACTACGTCAGCAATTTGTAGATATCACCGTTCCTCAGGCAGAAGTGCTCGGCATTACGATTCCTGATCCTGATTTAAAATGGAATGAAGAAAGACAGCATTATGATTTCGGTCCTATCGACTGGGAAGAGTTTTGGCAGGTAGTAAAAGGAAATGGCCCTTGTAATAAAGAAAGATTAAAGGCCCGTAATGCGGCTTGGAATAATGGGGCTTGGGTTCGCGCCGCCGCGCAAGCACACGCGGAGAAAAAAACGAAGGAGTTGTCTGTTAAGGTGGGATGATAGGGATGTTTTTTCAGTTAATCAACCATTAAAAATCAATCAACAATGATGAAAGGAAATCCAATTTGGGAAGTTTTTATCCGTAGCAAAAACGGGCTAGAGCACCGCCACGTAGGTAGCCTACACGCTGCCGATGCAACGATGGCTATGGAAAATGCGCGCGACGTTTACACGCGTCGGGAAGAAGGGATTAGTATTTGGGTCGTAGAATCCAAATTTATTACGGCTTCTAATCCAAGTGAAAATGGCGAACTCTTTGAACCAGCAAAGGACAAGGCGTATCGACATCCTACATTTTATAATTTACCAAATGAATTAAAACACATTTGATATAAAATTGAAACCAAAACTGTATTGTTTTCAATTCTTAACTTTCAAAATTACTTATTATCAAAACTGACGCGCTCTATAACTATCTATTGATTCTCGGTGATAATTCGCTATTGCTTGGTCATCGACTTTCAGAACTTTGCGGACACGGGCCGAGTCTCGAAACCGACATTGCACTGACTAATATTTCACTGGATTTATTTGGTCAGGTACGTAGTTATTTTCAATATGCTGCAAAAATAAAAGGCGGTGAAGCTTCTGAAGATACCATTGCTTTCTTAAGGACAGACCGCGATTATCGACATACCTGGCTCGTGGAAAGACCCAATACTGATTTCGCCCACGTCATCGTTCGGCAGTTTTTCTTCGATGCGTTTCACTTACCATTGCTCGAACAATTGGAAAAAAGCAAGGACGAAACCATTGCTGCGATTGCAGCCAAATCTATCAAAGAATCCCGTTATCATCTGCGCTTCTCCAGTACCTGGTGTAAACGACTCGGCGACGGAACAGCAGAAAGCCATCAGCGAATGCAGGAAGCAGTAAACGAATTGTATCCTTTTACGCATGAATTGTTTCAGATTACCGATACGGAAAAGGAAATGCACGAGCAAGGTATCGGCGCAGATATTCAAAAAATAAAATCCATTTTCGATCAGACCCTAGCATCCGTTTTAGCAGCAGCTACACTAGAGATCCCAACAGGGCCTGCCCGAAAAACAGATGGTAAAAAAGGTATCCATTCCGAGCAGTTAGGCTATATTTTAGCAGAGTTGCAATATATGCAAAGAACTTACCCACAACAAACATGGTAGTCTCCGACCTTCAACATCTTCCCGAGGAAATTGTCCATACACTGGCAGCAATTACAGATCCGGAAATTCCGGTCTTATCTGTGATGGATATGGGCGTGGTACGGGAGGTACAATTTACAAGTGATAAGGCAATTCTAGTAAAAATCACGCCTACCTACTCCGGCTGTCCTGCGATGGATACGATGGCCGCAGATATAAAAATAGCATTGGATCAGCTGGGATATGAGACCAAAGTAGAACTTGTACTTGCTCCTGCCTGGACGACGGATTGGATCACAGAAAAAGGACGGGCAGCATTAGAGCAGTATGGTATCGCGGCTCCGCTGAGTGACGCGGAAGACAAGCTGGCATTGATTGATGGAAAGCGGGTTGTGAAATGTACCAACTGTGGCGCTACGGATACGCGGATGGTTAGTCAGTTTGGTTCTACGGCTTGCAAGGCATTGTTTCAGTGTAGGGAGTGTTTGGAGCCTTTTGATTATTTTAAATGTTTAAAATAGACAGACTGAGACGGATGTACTTGTTATGCTTTTTTCAAATAGGATTTGAGTATTTGCCTACCGGACAATCAGACGTTACAAAGCAAGAACCGTTTTTGTCAACATTACTAAGCCTTTTCTATGTCAGATAACGACTACCCTGCCCGTGTTTTTCAACAAATGATGGAGAAAGATTATTGTAGCCAATGGATGGGTATTCAGTCGGTGTTGCTTGCTGCGGGGCATTGTAAAATAAAGATGACGGTAAAACAAGAAATGCTGAATGGGTTTGGGATGTTGCATGGTGGGATGGCTTTCGCGTTTGCGGATAGTGCGCTTGCCTTTGCGGCCAATTCACTTGGAAAGCAGGCGGTTTCTATTCAGGCGCAGATGAATTATCATAAGTCTGCAAAAGAAGGAGACCAGTTGATTGCCGAGGCGATACAGGTTGGGGTCAGTGATACGATGGCTACTTTTGATGTGATGGTTTATCAAAAAGATAATAGTGATCGGCCCTTGTATTCTTTTCGGGGGATCGTTTTTAGAACTTAAAAATGCGTAATGCCTGTCCAAATATTTTGATTAGGCATGAAGCCTAAATAAGTTAGTCTCGTACACTCTTCATTCGACCACTCGCCTGTTTTTTCACTAATGTAGCTGATTTAAATTCCTGAGAACGCGCTTGTTTTACAGCTACTTCTGCATCCGCGCGAGAAGCAAATCCAGTGAGAAAAACAATCGTTCTACCTGACCATTCTTTTTTGCTAATTTCACCATAAGCTAATAAACTATTATAATCTGGAATATCGGAGGTAGCAGAATAGGTACCTAACCTAACGCCATAGGGAGATTTTCCTATACTTACTTTCTTAGGTTTGCTAACAGGCGGTGCTTCCTTCGATGTTGAAACAGGCGTTTCAATGATCGGCTCCTTTACTACGATCATTGCAGTTGGAGGTATTTCTCTTGCTGGCTCCATGATCGTTGTCTCAGCCATTTCGGGTACGGATGCCATTGTTCGTGCTGGATCAGTAGCATGGGTAAATTCGGTTTGTTTCACCAAAACCGGAGTAGCGGGTTCTGCTTTGGGTAATGCCATTTGGCAAGCGAGTATATAATGACGAGACAAGTCTGGCTCAACAATCGCTGCTCTTTCAAATACAGTAATGGCTTTTTCATAATCACCTTGTCCCATTAGAAATTTTCCGTAATGGATATTTGCCTGAGGATCTGTTTTTTCACAATGGCTGTACTCCTGAAAAATTTTTGCCGCCGCTTCTTGCTGATCGATAGCCGCTAGCGCCTGAGCCAGTTTAACTTGGTCAGGGTGACATTTTTCTGAATTAGTAAAGACTTGCTGGTAGTAACGGGTAGCCAGATAATATGCTTTCACCTCAAAACATTCATTGGCGAGCGCCAGTTTACTTTGAGCAGTGACAGTAGTAGTTAAGGCTAAAAAAAATACGGGGATTAGAGGTTTTAAAATGTTCATGTTCAGTAATATTTTGTCTAACTCATAGGATTTAGTAAAAAATTAGAAATAAGTTGAGCCATTCTACTACTCCTTAAAATTACTTCGCATTATGGATCACTTTATTAATACTTTTTCACTTACTATATCAAATATAAAAAATTAGTCTTTTTTTTACAAATTGACCAATTCAAATATATGTAAGGTTGAAATATTTACGTAAAAAGAAGCTTTTCTGGTTGACCTTTGTCTTTATTGTTTATTTAAATTAAGCGCAGTCATTTCCGTTAGGTGAGCAGTGGCAGCATAAATGAATGAGGGGTTATAGAAATAATCTATGGTGCCAAGTAAGTACAAAGATAGACTACTTACTTATCATTTGCAAATAATTCTTGTCTGTTACTCTATCAGGATTTAGAGGATTTAACCTTTTCTTTCCTCACGCCTCGCTTTTGAGGTCGAATAATCAGACGGAGCGACTGATCGTAAGTAAAGTAGTTCCAAATCCAGTTGATAAACACAAATAATCGGTTTTTCATCCCTAAAAGAGAGAATAAATGGACAAATAACCATACGATCCAAGCAAAGAAGCCCTGAAATTTAAAGCGAGGTAGATCGACTACCGCCCGGTTACGACCAACAGTAGCCATGGATCCCAAATCCTTGTATTTGAATAAAATGGGTGATCGGCCTTTTTGTTCATTTTTAAAGTTAGTTGCCAAGTTTTTAGCCTGCTGAATCGCTACTTGTGCGACCTGTGGATGACCTTTTGGGTAATCCGGTTCCTCCATATACGCAATATCACCTACCGCATATACCTCTTCCAAACCACTTACCCGATGCTCCCGATCTACCGCAATTCTTCCTCCCCAAACAATAGACGTTTCTGGTAATCCCTTCACCTGATTGCCTCGAATTCCGGCGGCCCAAATGACTTTATTGGCTTGGATTTTTTCTCCTCCTTTTATGTAAACATGGGTACCATCAAAGTTCTCTACCCTGGAATTTAGTTTAATAATTACGCCTAGTTCTTTAAGAAAATTTTCTGCTTTTTGAGAAGCTTCGGCAGACATACCTTTCAACAAACAATCTCCTCCCTGAATTAAGTAAATGTCTATTTCATCGCAGTCTAATTCTGTATAATCTTTTGGTAAAATATATTTTTTCATTTCGGCCAACGCCCCAGCTACTTCCACTCCAGTAGGACCTCCACCTACAATTACGATGTCGATGAGTCCTTGTCGTTCTGTGTAATCTGCGGTGGTAATGGCTCGTTCGTAATCGTAGAGAATCTGGTTGCGTAAGGTAAGGGCTTCACCCACGGTTTTCATGGGGAAGGCTTTTCGTGCGATTTGTTCATTACCGAAGAAGTTCGTGTCTGCTCCGATAGCCAGAATTAACCGATCATATTTTAGTGAACCGAGATAAGTTTTGATTTGCTTTTTATCGGCATCTACTTCCGTGACCGTCGTTACTCGAATATAGACATTTTTTCGTTTTTGAAAAACTTTACGCAAAGGAAATAGAATAGAAGAAGGCTCCAACCCCGCCATGGCTACCTGATAAAATAGGGGTTGAAATTGATGAAAATTATTTTTATCAATCAATACCACTTGATAATCCAGTTTAGATAATTTATCTGCCAGATTTAGGCCACCAAAACCACCGCCTACGATGACAATACGTTGCTGAGGAGAATCGGGAATATTAATGGATGAAGGCATAAATAAGTATTAAAAGGTGACGATTTTATCTGATTATTAGACATTTTTATGTTAAACATCTAAATTTTACGTTAGGTTCTAATTAGGAATCTATGGGGGACAAAAATAATAAATCTTATAAGGAATGGAAATAATAAAGTCTAATACGTAAAATGCTGATTTAAATATCCCTATTCATTTTGATATTGCTCTCAACCTGCCTATATTTATGCCATTAACTAACTTCATAAACCAAATATCATGGCTAACGAATTAAATGATCAGTTTAAAAGCATCAAAAAAAATCTAGCCACCAAGCTCAAGGATGCCACACTGGATTTTACTACTTTAGAGGTCACTACGTTGACCGGAAAAGTAAGCCATATCATGGATGGCGGCAGTAAGAAATTTCTTAGAACAGAAGATATCTTAAAGAAAATAAAAGGTACTGCTGATGGAGAAATTGACCTAGTGGCCCATACTCAAATTCACTTTGACCACGATACCATCAATTTTGTCAAAGCTGGGATGAGTGAAGGAGACAAAGAACTTTTCATGTTACACCAGGATGCCATTCGGTCTGCCAACGAAGGTAGAAATGGATTTTTGGGATTATTACAAAAAATTATCGTCTAAAAATGCCTAACATTAAACACACCGTAAAGGATCGCTTTCTTCGTTACGTCAAAATCGACACGCAGTCTGACCCCAATTCGGAGACCATTCCTTCGACGCCAAAACAAAAGAACCTCGGAAAAGTATTGGTTGAAGAACTCCTCGAAATGGGCATCACCGATGCGCACCTCGACGAATGGGGATATGTCTATGCGACTATTCCAGCTACGACGGATAAGACCGATGTTCCCGTCATTTGCTTCTGCTCTCATATCGATACAGCGCCGGATTGTAGTGGGAAGAATGTTCGTCCTATTGTCCACGAGCAATGGGATGGTAGCGATATTTCATTGCCCGATGATCCCGAGATTATTATTAGCACCAAAAAAAGACCTACGCTGAAAGATCAAATAGGGAAAGACCTCATCACTGCCAGCGGCACTACTCTACTCGGTGCGGACAATAAATCCGGATTAGCAGAAATCATGGATGCAGCAAATCACCTCATACAACATCCAGAAATTAAGCACGGTAAAATTAGGTTGTTGTTTACACCTGATGAAGAAATTGGACGTGGTGTGCAAAAGGTGGATATGAAAAAATTAGGTGCTGATTTTGGGTATACGGTGGATGGAGAAAAAGTAGGTTCTTTGGAAAATGAAACCTTTAGTGCAGATGCAGTAACGATAGAAATTCAAGGCGTGAGTATTCATCCTGGTTTTGCAAAAGGGAAAATGGAACACGCCATTAAGATTGCTTCGGCTATTGTCGATCGGTTACCCAAAGATCGGTTGTCACCTGAGACGACGTATGGAAAGCAAGGATTTATTCATCCGACTTCCATCAGCGGAATACTGGAAAATGCTACCTTAAAATTTATCATTAGAGATTTTTCCACTGCCAAGTTGAATGACCATGAAGCGGAATTGAAAAAAATAATGGAAGCAGTGTTGGCGGAATATCCTAGTTCTTCCGCGACGTTTACCGTTACAGAGCAATACCGGAATATGAAAGAAATTCTGGATCAGCATCCACAGGTAGTAGCTAATGCGGCGACTGCGATTAAAAACATTGGTCTTACCCCCATTCCTTCCAGTATACGTGGTGGAACGGATGGCTCGCGGTTGTCTTTTATGGGATTACCTTGTCCGAATGTTTTTGCGGGAGAATATGCCTTTCATAGCAAAGAAGAATATACCTCGGTACAGGATATGGAAAAGGCGGTGGAAATGATTGTCGAGATTGCCAAAGTGTGGGAATCAGCGTCAACGGTAGCGTAAAGAGGGACTAACTATGTGACACTGATTCCAACAATAAGGTTGGGGGTTATGGAGGTATGAGGGTTACTTAACATTTTACTCGGGGGTCGTACAGGGGAATACGCGGGGGTCAGGGGTAATCAGGGGTGATTTGGGGGTGCGTGTAGGGGTCTCGGCGGTACAGTGTAAGGGGTACAGGGGTGTACTATGAGGTTACTTATTTTGTTAATGCAAAGTTTACCTCTGGTACTGCAGGAGCGTTCAATTTTTGGATTTTAAAAATCTCAATATCGTTTTCCATTCGTAAAGCTAATTGGTAAGAACCAACAGCAAGTGTGCTGGTAGGAATTTTCACCTCGTTCAAACCGGTCTGAACAGGAATATCGCCTTTTAGCAATAATTCGCCCATAGTGGTCATCACTCGATAATTGAAAGTACCTGCTTTTTTGCAATCAACTTTAGCACGATAATCTTTGTGGCTTGCAGAAGCAAAAACTTCTTTAAGGAAAAATTTAGCGCGTTCGCTTTTTTCGCTGAGTACAATCTCGTGGGAGAAGTGACCTGTTCCATTTTTTTCAATGTCTACTAGTCGGTAAAAAACACGATTGCTTTTTTCTTGCTTGTCAAAATAATGATACGCTCGCTCGTTCTCTGCCAAAGTTGTAGCAGGTAAAGTAGCCAAAGTCGTAAAATCAATTCCGTTAGTAGATTTCTCTACCATAAAAAAGGTACACCCTAATTCACTAGTGGTACTCCAGGTCAACTGATTCCCTTCTGGTGTCTTTTCTCCTTGAAGGATAGAAGAAAATACCACCTTACTAGGCGCAAATGAAAAAAGTAAAAATCCAAGAAAACACAAGGATAGGGGTAAACGTAGCTCTTTAAATAGTCTGATAGAAATGCTCATGTGTAAAAAATTTTAAAAAGGTAAGTAATTAATTATAGTCTACTTACATACAAGAAAAAATTATGCCATTATTGAGCTTAAAAATATTACTCAAAAATAAATATTTTATACTTAACTCCTTCACAAACAGATACTTAGACTCATTTATTACTTTTATTCTTTATCAAAGAAAATCTTTTACAATGTCACTAATTCACTTAGTCTGTTGATATACCTCTTTTTGATGATTTATAGACTCTTGATGAATTGCATGTAGCAAGGTGGTGATAAATCCCTGACTAAGCCCTCTATTCGCTCCCTGAACAACGGCCTGCTCTACAATTTCGTTAAATCGGCTAGACTGAAGAATAGAGATATTATTGCGTTTTTTATATGCTCCAATAGCGTCCGCCAGCTCCATTCTATTTCCTAAAAGATTGATAATTTCCTCATCGAGTTCGTCAATTTGTTTCCTCAACCCTCCAATATTTTCATTAAAGACCTGATCCTGAGACTGCTCTTCCCGGATGACCAATCCATCTACCAACTTTTTAAACACATCAGGCGTAATTTGTTGTGCTGCATCACTCCATGCTTCGTCTGGCGTACAATGTGTTTCGGTCATAATGCCATCATAGTTCAAATCCATCGCCTGTTGAGCAATCTCGGCCAGTAAATCCCGGCGACCACAAATATGACTATTGTCACAAATCATCATCAAGTCTGGGAATCGCCTTTTCAGTTCAATGGCAATCTGCCAACGGGGGATATTCCGAAATTTGGTTTCACCATGGGAAGAAAACCCCCGATGAATCACACCGATCCGCGTAAGACCAGCTTTATAAATCCGCTCGATAGCACCAATCCACAAACCTAGATCCGGATTAATCGGGTTTTTAATTAATATTGGTTTATCCACGCCTTCGAGCGCGTCGGCTATTTCCTGTACAGAGAAAGGATTAACCGTAGTACGTGCGCCTAACCACAATAAATCTACATCGCTTTTCAGCGCGTGGAATACGTGTGCGGTATTTGCCACTTCGGTACAAGTCTTAAATCCAAATTCTGCTTTTACCTTTTTCAGCCATTGCAATCCTTCCTTCCCGACTCCTTCAAAAGAATTGGGTCGAGTGCGGGGTTTCCAGATACCGGAGCGGAAAAAATCGATTTCCTGTCCGGCCTTTTTTAACTGCCGGGCGGTTTCCATTACTTGTACTTCTGTCTCCGCACTACAAGGACCGGCAATGATTACGGGTCGCTTGATCGGACGGGGCAGGATGGGTTGAATCGTCATTTCCATATTGAACTTAATTTTTTATTACTGAAGAATTTTTTTAATTGAATTGGCCTTTTGAATTAATTGATAAATTTGAGTAAAATCTTTTTTGATTAAACAGGTTCTGAATTTTGCCAGGGTATTGATATGCTCGTCCAATACATCCAACAAGTTGTCTTTATTTTGAGCAAATATAGGCACCCACATATCCGGTGTACTTTTCGCCAGTCGGACAGTCGAAGAAAAACCTCCGCTCGCCAGATCAAAAATTCTGGCTTCGTTTTTTTCTTTTTCCAAAACCGTCAGCGCCAGCGCAAAAGCAGATAGATGCGAAATGTGGGAGACATAGGCGGTATGTACGTCATGTGCCAACGGTTCCATCTTCACCAGTTTCATCTCCATTGTCTCATACATTTTTTCTACCAATGCGAGTGCATCTGGGTCACTCTTTTCAGTTTCACATAGTACACAAGCCTTTCTATCAAACAAATTGGGGATGGCTGCTTCCGGCCCAGCGTGCTCCGTTCCAGCCATCGGATGCGTACCGACAAACCGACCTCTCCGAGGATGCGTTGCGATGGATTCCATGATTTGAGTTTTGGTGGACCCCACATCAATGATTACTTGATCAATTACCTGATCCATAATATTAGGCAGCAGCTTGACCAGACTATCTACCGGTATGGCGATGATCACCAAATCTGCACGTTCAATTCCCTCTTCCAGGGTGGCCTCCTCATCAATCAATCGTCGCCGAAATGCTTTATTGACATTTTCCGGTTCCTGATCCACTCCAATGATCGTTTCCGCAAATCCATTTTCTTTTAAACTGATCGCCAGCGACCCACCAATCAATCCAAGGCCAATAATTGTAACAATCATATTTTTTATTTATTCATTTTAAATGACTTAATTTTATCTAATGCCATTTCTATTGTTGCTGGTTTGGCACAAAGTGAAATACGGATATACGCTTTTCCTGCTTCACCAAATATTCCTCCAGGGGTAACAAACACACCAGTCTGTTTCAGCAAGTCATCTGATAATTCATAACTATCTTTCCATTCTTTAGGTATTCGCGCCCAGACAAACATGCCCACCTGATCCTTCCGATAGGTACAGTTGAGGTTATCCATTATTTTAAAAATCAGCGTTTGTCGTTCGCGATAAATCGTGTTTTGATGTTGATACCATTCTGGTGAAAGTTGTAATGCTTTGACGGCGGCCAGTTGTATCGGTCGAAACATACCGGAATCCATATTGCTTTTAAATTTGATAACTTCTTGTAAATAATCTGCGCGTCCAGCCAGCATTCCTATCCGCCAGCCAGCCATGTTGTGGGATTTGGAAAGCGAGTTCAATTCCAATGCCACTACTTTAGCACCAGGAATAGATAAAATACTTTTGGGGGTATCATTTAACAAAAAACTATAGGGGTTATCATTGACTAGTAAAATCTGATGTTCTAAAGCGAAAGCGACCAATTCTTCAAATAAAGATAAAGGGGCTGCGGCTCCTGTAGGCATGTGCGGATAATTGATCCACATAATTTTCACTTTTGACAAATCGGTTTGCGTCAAGGAAGTCAAATCGGGCAGCCAGTTATTTTCTTCTCGTAAGGTATAGGTGCGAGCAGTCGCTCCTGCTAGGCGGGCCGTCGCTGCATAAGCTGGGTAGCCGGGATCAGGAATGAGGACTTCATCACCTTTTTCGAGGAAGGTCATCGAGAGGTGCATGATGCCTTCTTTTGATCCAATCAGCGGTAACACCTCTGACGTGGCATCAAGGAGAACAGAAAAATGTTGCTGGTACCAATTCGCAAATGCCGTACGCAACGCAGGAATTCCTGCATAAGATTGATAGGCATGAAACCCAGGATCTTCTGCAGCCGACCGAAGCGTTTCGATGACCGCTGGTGCGGGAGGTAAATCGGGACTACCGATTCCGAGATTGAAAATCGTTTGCCCTTCTTCCCGTAACTGACCAATTTCTCGGAGTTTTCGAGAAAAATAATATTCTTCTACAGTACTTATTCGTTTGGCAGTTTGAATGATCATATTTTAGTTTTTGGCAAAAAAAAAGAGTTCACAAGGAACTCTATATTTTAATCTACGACATTAAAAGTTCCTGTTTACGGTTGATCGTAAAAGAAATAAAATGCGTAGTTAAAGTTGTTATAATTTTGCATGAATGCAGGTTTTATTTTTATTGGTTAGGGACATTATAGTTTATTCTCCTGTAACAAACATAGTGATTTAGGAGGAGGAATGCAATGGAAATAGGAAATTATTTTTTTCAGGAGGGTTGTTTTCTTACTTTTTTTTATAAACGGAATATGATATTTCACGATCTTCATCCCAAACATTTAAATTGTGCAGCTTAATCAAGTCCGTATTCTTATCAAGGGATTCCATTGTCACGCCGTGTTCAACCACCGCAAACCAGTTTTCCCAAATCACAATATCTCCTGATTGAATACGACTCATATTCACTGGTGCCAATTCCAGTCTTTTATTCGTATCAAAATGATCCAGATTAAGTACTTCACTTAAGTATGGGTGGGCATAAAAAAAGCGTTGTGTTGACTCACTGTGTTGAGCGATGAATGTACCAATTTGCTGCGCTGATTGTTGGTCTTTTGTAAGACTTAAATCTTTTTCCCAATCGATTGCAGCGGGATTAGAGGTAAAAGGAAATATTAAGATGCAGATGATTATCAGGCCCTGAAAAATCAGCTTTGGAATTTTTTTATTTTTTAACAGCTCCTCCGTGAGTAAATTGAATCCCATTAATGAAATAATTGAGGATAAAGGACTAACTCCAACGAGCACCCGTTTCAGCCCCATCGAATTGAAAATTCCCAAATACCAGAATAGAGAATGAGCAATAAAAAAGGAGAAAAAACAGATAAAAATCAGTACTAGAATTTCTTTGGTTATTTTCTTTTTTACACATTTCCATAAAATACTAAGTACCCCCACCCAAAACAAAATATAAATGGGTACACCGACGACATAATTCATTTGATCAACAAAATGGAATAGGTCACCACCATCTCCATAAGTGCTGCTTAAGCGTGCATAGGGAATTCTATTAAACACCCATAGTAAATCATGATGAACAAAAAATCCAGCAATAGAATAAACAACATGGCCAATTAGCAGAAACGGGATTAATCTCCATGCTTTTTTTAATAAAAAATATAAACCGAATGCACCAATAATAATTAACCCTTCCGAACGAACAAAAGGAAGGAAGGAAATAAATAAACAGGAAATGATGGGCTTGTCCACCAATATAGCATACAATCCAATACTAATAAACAACGCAAATAGCGGTTCGGTTAATCCTGAGAAGGTAAGTACAAAGCATAGCGGAGAGGCGATTAGTAGTATAGCAGCAATAATTGCATTATGGAGGTGTAATTTTTGAGCGATTTTGAATGTAAAAAAAACAGTCAGCAACGTTACAATAGCGTTGAATATTTTAACGCCAATAAAGCCTAGTTGCGCAAAAGGACTAACTAATAAAACATAGAGCGGTTTTGCCCAATGGTTAAAGAAAAGTTCAGGGTGTAGCGGAGCATATCTGGCAAATTGGTAATGATGAATACTATCACCAGCATCACCGGTACCATCAAAATAAATAATGGTGATGATCGCTATTATTGCGTAAATAATAAGTAAAATGAGGATTTGATTGTTTTTCATAGTTTCGATTGATGAAAAAATAGTTCGCCTTTTAGCTCAATCTATTTAATCAACATTCCTTATTTATTGACAGAGGTATTCAAATCCTTTTTTGTTAACATAGTACAAACTTTGTGTCTCAGATTGAACCTTAAACAATTCAATTTTGCTCCAATAGTCTATTTTCATATAGACTTCTTCAGGTAACATTTCTATACTTTTGTATTTGGGCTTTATAATTTCTTCACCTGATTTAGAAATTAAGCCTATTTTTCCATCTTTGGTTACCTTGTAATAGCATTCATTCCTTCTACCAATTGAATTTTTATCGATTTTATCATAAGAGTTTATACTCAATAATTTCCCAGAATAGTCGTAAAGTTGCCAGCTTTCATCTATCCTGAATGCAATAATATTTTCTCCTTCAAAATCCAAATATTCATCATAAATCAGATCTCCATAATTGACTTCTTTATGGTTTAATGAATCATTTTTACCATACTTTAATAACCCATATTTGTCATTTTTTGAATATACATAAAGGTCCACATAATTAAACGTTGAATTGATTGTTACGCAATCATAAATAATACTACTGGTTATGGAGATTCTTCGTTTTCGTTTTCCGTTTTCATCATAAATTCTCCACTTTTTTCCTTTACGAACTCTTACCGAAGGATTCTTTTGATCGTATCTAACTATTTCATCAAATTTCGCGTCTAATATTAATTTACCAGTTTTGTCAATTAGTCCATATTTTGAGTTTATTTCAACCACCGCTGTATTGCCGAGGAAAAAGTCAACAGAATCATATTTTGCTTCAATAATTTCATTGCCTGAGGTGGTACAGAATCCCCATTTAGAATCACATAGGTATGGAATAAGATCAATTGTTTGACCTTGCAATCCAACTGTGGACATGAATATGAATATGAGAATTAACACTTTATTCATTATTTATATGAGCTATAGTAGTTTTGTGGTGTGGAGTGCGACCGAAGGGGAGCATTCCCTCCTCGGTTGTTAACAGTCTTTACTTTACTTACCCAAATATCTTTCAATTAACTCATCACTCCATCTACATGGCTTTATTTCATTTAGCGTTTTTATACAAGTTTTTAAATCTAAGGAATGTTGATAAAATAACACCAAACCACTATAAAATTACGATTTTATTAAAACACCACAAAGCTATACCTACTTTATTTCGGAAACCAGCATTTCGTATCAAGATCCTTGGCTGTCAGCACAGACCCAAACAGACCTAAATAAAACATCCACACTACCCTGGTGCATCAAGCACCAGTATTTAAAGAAACCTAGAAAAATTTCACCTTTACCTTCTAATCCACTTGCCCTCCTTACGCCCTCGAAGACCTCGGCAACCACACCGCCGACAAATCCGCCATAATCGGCTGACTAGTAAAATCCAGTACCGTTCCCAATGTCGTATCCAGTTGTTCCCGACTAAAGTCCAGTGCAGCAACGGGGACGCTGTGGGAATCGTTCGGGAAGCGCTCCAATTCTGCGGGAGTACTAAAAAATCGCCAGCCTGAATCTTTGTATAACGTCGGCATTTCACGTACGCCATACTGAATGGGCTGCCCAAGCCGAAGGACCGATTCGCTGACCATACATCGCATATCTGTATTGCCCATATCCAGTCGGTTGGTAATGGAGTGACCGGGACGGGCGGCGACTACGTAGTCATAGGCGAAGGCAATTTCATCTCCTATCTCCAGGTGCTGAATGACCTGTGGAATAGAAATCAATCTTCCGAAATATTGATTCGATTCGAACCGATCAATCAGCACCCATACTTTCTCTATTCCAATGAAATTGGGTCTATTCGAAATACTGCGTAGCATGAGTTGGGCGTAATTCCCTGATTTTAAAATAGAAAAAAGCGCTTTTTTATCAGGACGTAGATAGCGACCAGAATTTTTTGAGAGGAACTTGATGTTATATAAGGTGTAGGACATAGTAGGAGCGTTTAAGAAGGTTAACTAAACGGTAAGCAAGTGCTTGTCACTATACAAAGGTAAGGGAATTATTTCGTTTATAAAACTTTTTGTTTATTTATTTTAAATTTAAAACTACGCCATTTTAAACAACCGCTCCATAAAAAAATCCGTTCCAAAATAATTTGGTAACGGATTTATTATATAAAATTATTCGTAATGTTTAAGTTGTAATATTTTTATCCCAAATAAGATTTTAGATTATTTCGATTATATGATTTTCTCAATCGACGAATCGCTCGTTCCTTGATTTGACGAACCCGCTCCCGAGTCAACCCGTATAGATCACCGATTTCTTCAAGTGTCAGGCTTTTGTAGCCATTCAATCCATAGTAAGAACTGAGTACTTCAACTTCTCGTGGTGATAAAATAGAAAGACCTTGTTGTACTTCTTCTTTTAAGGATTGCTCCATCAGGTTGTTGTCTGGGCTGTCTTCGGGTACGCTGCCTACGATGACATCGAGCATAGTGGAGTCGCCGTTTTCGCCACTCATTGGTGCGTCGAAAGAAAGATGGCGGCTATTGCCTTTGAGCATATTGTTGATTTCACGCGGATTGACATTGAGTATATCTGCGAGTTCTTCGTTGGTTGGCTCGCGCTCAAATTGCTGTACGAAAGACAAAAATGCTTCGTTGACTTTATTATAAGAGCCTACCTTATTGAGTGGCAGACGAACGATTCGAGAATATTCTACAATGGATTGAAGGATGGATTGACGAATCCACCAAACGGCGTAAGAGATAAATTTGAATCCTTTGGTTTCATCGAAACGTTTAGCGGCCTTCATCAGACCTACGTTTCCTTCGTTAATCAGGTCACTCAGAGAGAGGCCTTGGTTTTGATATTGTTTTGCAACAGAAACCACAAATCGCAGATTTGCGCGGGTCATAAT
>Ga0114957_1002472_pt1 | contig 17707 bp, 14 predicted proteins | sample BantaG_FD_87175 | JGI IMG/M metagenome (GOLD analysis project Ga0114957, IMG submission 87175) | Marine algal microbial communities from Bantry Bay, Ireland - BantryBay_4 metaG | ecosystem: Host-associated > Algae > Red algae > Unclassified | place: Bantry Bay, Ireland | collected 2014-11-21 | reverse complement strand
GCTATAAAAATGATTCTTCTCTTATAATAACTAAAAGTTTAAAACAGCTAGAGTCCTAAATAATAATTAAGTTAATTCATTAATCAATTTCTTTGATCGCTACCCAATATGCGGATAGTCACTATAAATTAAGTTGGAATATAAAATCAACAGGAAAACTGAGGATTATATCGTTTTGAGTTTTGTTTTGGACAAGTGCTGTGCAGTAGTGCCGAATTTTTTCGGCAGACCCCGCCTAGCTTAGTCGGGCAGGCTCAGGGCCGAGCGGATAGCGAGCTACGAAACATAACGACCTCCCATTGTGCATAGCCTAAGGGTAGAAAACATGCGCAGGGTAGGCGTTTAGAATGAAGGGATTGGAATATGCGTTCAGGCTAATGGGAGGATGGCCCCAAAGAATAAAAATTATAAGAATCTGATAATCAACAAGTTGAAAAGTAATGTTAATTGTCCTTGTTTCCTTGATAGATTTTGAGACATATTATGTTGATAGAGTGCAGATAAGCTGTACCTTTGGTGTCCAATCTCCGTATGAATTTAGGTTAATTAGTGCAGTAAAACATCTGCATATCACTGAATAATATATCTAAATAAAAATAGCAGCATGAGTAAAAGAGTATTAATAACAGGCGCCGCTGGTTTTCTCGGGTCACACCTTTGTGATAGATTTATTGCCGAAGGATATCAGGTCATCGGAATGGACAATCTCCTCACAGGAGACATTAAGAATATAGAACACCTATTTCCATTGAAGGAATTTCAATTTTATAATCATGATGTATCCAAGTTTGTACATGTCCCAGGGCAGTTAGATTATATTTTACATTTTGCTTCACCAGCATCTCCGATTGATTATTTGCAGATGCCGATACAGACCTTAAAAGTAGGGTCTCTTGGTACGCATAATTTGTTGGGTCTTGCTAAGAATAAAAAGGCGAGAGTATTGATAGCCTCTACCTCTGAGGTGTACGGTGATCCGCTTATACATCCACAGACGGAGGACTACTGGGGTAATGTAAATCCGATAGGCCCACGTGGCGTCTACGATGAGGCAAAGCGTTTTCAAGAAGCCATCACAATGGCGTATCATACTTACCACGGTCTAGAGACTAGAATGGTGAGAATATTCAATACTTATGGCCCAAGAATGCGTGTCAATGATGGTCGTGTATTACCAGCGTTTTTCTCTCAAGCCATTAGAGGAGAGGGTATTACAGTGTTTGGAGATGGTTCGCAAACGCGTTCTTTTTGCTACGTTGATGATCTAGTAGAAGGAATCTACAGATTGCTACATAGTGACTACGCCATGCCAGTAAACATAGGTAATCCAGACGAAATAACGATTGGAGATTTTGCGCAAGAGGTAATCGATATGGTCGGTAATCCAGATGCGAAGGTCGTTTACAAGCCTTTACCAGAGGATGATCCTAAGGTTCGTCAACCAAACATCTCGCTTGCTAAGAAAGTACTAGATTGGGAACCTAAGGTGAACAGAGCTGATGGAATGGCTATTACTTATGAGTATTTCAAAAAAGTAGTGCCTTTAACAGCAACTACTTAAAAAATAATTTGAGAATATAAAGAACATAATCATAATGAGCAAGAAAATATTGATAACTGGTGGGGCAGGCTTTATTGGTTCCCATTTGGTGAAACTAATGGTCAATAAATATGCTAACTATACTATTTATAATTTGGATGCATTGACCTATGCAGGTAATTTAGAAAACCTGACAGACATAGAAGGCAAACCAAATTATAAGTTCATCAAAGGTGATATCAACGATGCAGACTTTTTGGATGAGTTGTTTAAAACGCACGATTTTGATGGTGTTATTCATCTTGCTGCGGAGTCTCATGTAGATAGATCTATCAAGGATCCATTGAGCTTTATCAAAACGAATATCGTAGGAACTCTAAATTTGCTTCATGCTGCGAAGTCAAATTGGGGTGATTTCTCAGGAAAGCGATTTTATCATGTGAGTACGGATGAGGTGTATGGAACCTTGGGGGACACGGGTTTATTTACAGAAGAGACGGCATATGATCCACGTTCACCATATTCTGCGTCTAAGGCAAGTTCTGATCACTTGGTGAGAGCGTATTACCATACATTCGATTTTCCTATTGTTATATCTAATTGTTCAAATAACTACGGACCATATCAGTTTCCAGAAAAATTATTACCACTATTTATCAATAATATCAAGCAAAACAAAGAGCTTCCAATTTATGGAGATGGCAAGTATACCCGCGATTGGTTGTGGGTAGAAGATCATGCTCGGGCTATTGATGTTATTTACCATGAAGGTAAAAATGGTGAGACCTACAATATAGGAGGTCATAATGAGTGGAAGAATATTGATATTATTAATCTACTCATCAAAACCATGGATGAGTTGTTGGACAGGCCTGTAGGTACATCTGAGGCGCTAAAAACTTATGTTACAGATCGTCTAGGTCATGATCGTCGATATGCTATCGATGCGACCAAGTTGAAGGATGAATTAGGCTGGGTGCCTTCTTTACAAATGGAAGAAGGTCTCAAACTTACTTGTGAGTGGTATTTAGCAAATTCAGAATGGCTTGACAACGTAACTTCGGGCAATTATCAAAAATACTATGATAATCAATACGCAGATCGGTAATTTCAATTTTTAGGTGTATTTTTGTCGTTTACTGATATTTACACTTTAAATAAATATACGTTGTATGCGTAAATGCATTCTTTTCCTTTGTTGTTTCTTTGCTCTATATGTACTGTGTGATGCCCAAATTCTATCTGAGGGAGAAGCGAGAAAAGAGCTGCAAAAACGAGGTATTGATGAGAACGAATTCCGAGAAAGAATGGAAGAAAGAGGCTTTGACCAAGATAATATGGATCCAAGTAGGCTGTCTGATTATGAAAAGGCAATGGAAGAGGTAGTCAAAGAACTTGAAGCGGAGGATGCCGAAATGGTTCAATCAAAGCAGGATTCAATACCAGATAGTCTCAAGGTTGATAAAGTCATAGGTGAAATCAAAGAAGAGGGTATCAAGGAAGCTTCAGAGCAGTCTGCCGAGAAGATACTTAGGGCTGTCGAGAACGGTATCCCAATGGAAGAGGCGGTTGCCAATGAAATGTCTAAAAGACAGAACCAAGAATTACCTGAAGCAAAAATTTACGGACAACAAGTATTTAGAAATAAGAGTATAGCCCTATACACTCCCTCTGAGGATATACGACCACCTGAAACCTATGTTTTAGGACCTGGAGATGAGATCAGTATTCTTATCTGGGGAAAAAGTCAAGAAAATGCCTCATTCACTATCAATAAAGAAGGATATATCCAACCAGATCGAATGCCTCGGATACAACTGAAAGGAGTATCGTATGCGAAAGCTAGGAAGCTGCTATTAAGTCGATACAGTGAGTATTTTAATTTTAGGGAGGAAGACTTTGAAGTGACTATTGACTACTCTAGAACCATCACTGTAAACATAGTGGGAGAGGCTATTGAAAGTGGAAGCTATAATGTGCCAGCTACGAATACCGCTTTTAATGCATTGATCGCATCTGGCGGACCTTCGGATATCGGTAGTGTGCGTAACATAAAACTACTCCACCCAAATGGATCTGAACAGCGAGTGGATGTCTATGAATTCCTTTTAAATCCTGGCGTAGTGAAAGACTACTTTCTACAAAATAATGATTTCATTTTTATACCTGTAGCAGATATCACAGTCAATATCGATGGAGCCATCCGTCGTCCGTTTACATATGAAATGCTTCCAGGTGAGGGATTAAAAAATTTGATGTTATTTGCTGGAGGTACAACAGATAATGCTTACCTAAAGAATGTTCAGATTACGCGATTTGAGGAAGATAAAGAGGTAATCATTGACGTAGATTATGCTGCAATACAAAACGGTGCTTCTGACTTCAAGCTTAAAAAAGGGGACAGGGTCTTCGTTAAGAATATCGAAAATACATACGATAATTTTGTTGAAGTTGTGGGTGCGGTAGAGTTTCCAGGAAGGTTGGAAATAGGAAGGAATATGCGGGTTTCTCAAGCACTAGATAAAGCTAAAGTTCTCAAAACTGCTAGAAAAGACTTGGCCTTCTTACTTCGTCGGAATCTAGATGGGAGCACTAAGTGGATCAAGTTAGACTTAGATAATTTATCAGGAGAGCAAGATCTAGAATTGAATATCGAAGATCGCATTATTGTTTATGATAGGTCTAGATTTATAGATGTGCAGGAGTTTGTAGTCGCAGGCGCAGTACGACGTCCTGGTGGTCAACCAATAGATATAGATAATACACTGACTGTAATGGATGCCTTACAAATGGCCGGTGGTACATTACCACAGGCTACTGATTACGCTTACATATTTAGAAAAAATCCACGAAATGAGAACGACCAAGAGTATATCAGAATTGATTTTGATGATGCTATTGCCAAGCAAACTTTAGTGCAACCGTACGATAGTATTGTAGTGTTTGATACTAAAGAATTTATGCAAAAAACGAGTGTGAAAGTTGCAGGTGCAGTAAGAAATAAATTGGTTATACCATATGATCCTACCTTGACTGTGAGGGATGCGATTACTTTAGCAGGCGGGTTAAAAATAGAGGCAGCTAGGTCTAGAGTAGACATTTCAAGGGTAAATATTACAGAGAATAATGATAGCAGAACACTGATTGAAACGATCAGTTTAGATGATAACTTTCAAGTCAACGGTCAAGATTATATGCTCCAGCCATATGATATCATTGAGGTGAGGACTGCGCCTTCTTTCGAATTGCAAAGAAATATATTTTTGAAAGGTGAGGTAAAGTTTCCTGGTGAATACTCTTTAGAAAAAGACAATGAAAAGGTCTCAGACATTATAAATAAAGCAGGGGGAGTTACTAAAGAGGCTTTTCCTCATGGCGCGACTTTATATCGAGTCGAAGATGGTATTGGGTATGTTCTCATGAATCTTGATGAAGTCATGAGCAACAATAAATCAAAACATAACTTCATCCTTAAAGATGGTGATATCATTGAAGTACCTAAGCAAAAAGACTTTGTAGCTATCAGAGGAGTAACCAAAGCCAAAGAAATTTATCCGGACGAGATTTTAAAAACTGGACAAATAAATGTGCCTTACTATAAAACTAAAAATGCTAAGTGGTATGTGGATGAATTTGCTGCTGGAGTTGGAGAGAATGGGCGCAATAGATTAATTACAGTAGAGCACCCTAATGGACGCATAGAAAAGACAGAAGATTATATCTTATTTAAAAAATACCCGACTGTAGAAAAGGGATCGGTCATCACTGTAGGCCGAATAGAAGAGAAAAAGGAAGAAGAAAAGGAAGAACGAGACGATGTGGATTGGGGTAAAGTATTTTCTGATGCAGTTGCACAAGCTACAGCCATTATCACCTTGATCTTCTTAATAGAAAGAGCGAACTAAAAAAGGTTTTTTACATTTTCGGGTGGACGTCCGATGATCGCTTTTTTACCTTTGATGACGATTGGCCTCTCAATAAGCTTTGGATGCTTGACCATTGCCTCAATCCATTTCGCATTGGTAAGTTCTTTGCCTTTAAATTTTTCTTTGTAGATGGCTTCCGTTTTCCTAATTAGTTCGGTAGGTTCTATGCCTAGCATCTCAACAATGTTCTTTAGCTCTTTTTTGGTAGGGGGTACCTCCAGATATAGTCTTACTTCAGGATTTATTCCCTTATTAGTGATAAGTTCTAAGGTTTCTCTACTTTTGCGACAGCGTGGATTGTGATAAATTTTCATTCAAATATGAATATATGATTTGGAAAATGAAGCCAAGTTTAGACATTCTTAATCAAAGTTCCAAGAACACAATGGTGGAATATCTTGATATTGTCTTTTCAAATATCGGGGACGATTTTTTAGAAGCGACTATGCCTGTTTCGCATAAGACCGTTCAACCATTTAGAATTCTACATGGAGGAGCTTCTGTGGCATTAGCTGAAACACTGGGTAGTGTTGCCTCCAACATCATAGTCTCTCCCGAAAACCTACAAATAGTAGGTTTGGAAATAAATGCCAACCACCTCAAATCTGCGAAAGAAGGCCAAACGGTAACAGGAAAGGTGAGCCCAATCAGAATAGGACGAAAGATCCATGTTTGGCAGATAGAAATTAGAGATGAACAAGAAAAACTTTGCTGTATAAGTCGACTTACTGTGGCGGTCTTAGAGGCTCTCAAAGCCTAAAATTGACGCTAAATTGTTTATTTTCGTCTTTCGTTTTGCATTCTCCCTATTGGTGATGATAGATTCACACTAATGAGACGTTATACTGCTACCTTCGTAAAAAGACAAAACATTATTATGCATAAAATTTACACCCTTATTTTTTCCATCTGCTTTGTTTCTATGTTATGTGGACAAGCGGACAATCTCAATATGGAGTTGGTGTCGAACCTAGAGTACCCAAATTTATTGAACGATATCTGGGGATACGTAGCTCCTGATGGGACTGAATACGCTATCGTAGGAACTAGAAGTAAAACCTCTGTTGTAGATCTATCTGATCCAAGTAATCCAGTTGAAGTTGCTGAGTTTCTTGGGGCAAATTCTATATGGAGAGATATGAAGCATTTTGGCGAGTTTGTTTATGTTACTACAGATGTTGGAACTGATGGACTTCTTGTTATTGACATGAGAGGTGCTCCAAACAATATCACGGGTGAATTTTGGCAGCCAGAGATTGTAATAAATGGAGTTTCAAGTACATTGGAAAAATGTCATAATATATTTATCGATGAAGATGGCTATGGTTATTTAGCAGGGTGTAATTTAAACTCCGGCGGTAATTTGATTATTGATCTTTTCACTTCGCCAGGTCAGCCTCAATTCGTATCAGCTACAGTTGCAAGATATTCTCATGATGCTATGGTGCAGAACGACTTACTTTATTCTTCGGATATCAATAATGGTTTTTTCTCGGTTATTAACGTAACTGACAAGTTGGAGCCTGTAACAATAGCAACTGCAAATACCTCTTTTAATTTTACGCATAATGCTTGGGTTTCAACGGATAACAATTATTTATTTACAACGGATGAAAAGCCCAACGCATTTGTAGACTCTTATGATATTTCAGATTTGACGGATATCAAAAGACTAGATTCTTTTCAACCAGGTGCAACAAAAGGCACAGGAGTTATTCCGCATAATACGCATTACTTTAATGGATACTTAGTGACAAGCTGGTATACTGATGGCGTTAGAATAATAGATGCTAATAAACCAGATAATCTCGTCGAAGTGGCATATTATGATACTTATCTTTCGGACGATATTGGAGATGGATTTAATGGAGCATGGGGAGTGACTCCTTATTTGCCTTCAGGACTCGTTATCGCTTCTGATATAAATACGGGTCTATATGTTTTTGAAGCAAACTACGTAAGAGCTGCATATCTGGAAGGTTTGGTAACAGATTCAGAAACTGGCTTAGCTCTAGATGATGTGACCATAAAAATTGAAGATGGCCAGCTTAATAGCAAGGCTACAGATGTAGTTGGCGAGTATAAAACTGGTACTGCAAAGGCAGGAGGATATAACATAACTTTTGATAAGGTGGGGTATAACACATTAACTGCAGTAGCTATTTTAGTCAATGGTGTAGTTACTACCTTAGATGTAGAATTAGTGCCTTTGCAAAATCTTGCCTTGTCGGGAACGGTCCGATCCGAAGATGATAATTTTCCAATTGAGAATGCAAGTGTGCTTTTCGCTAGTGAAGATTTAGAATATGAAGTGATGACAAATGCTAATGGAGAATTTACCATTGACGAAATATTAGAAGGCGAGTATCAAATCTATGCTGGAGCATGGGGTTATGAAAATATTCTTTTTAATAGTGGAGCCTCTATTTCTCAAAATGGGAATATTGATATTCTGCTAGGTAGAGCCTATATGGATGACTTTATTGTTGATATGGGTTGGACTACTGAGTCTAATGCGGAAACTGGAGCCTGGGTACGCGAGGAACCCATCGGCAATGTTACAAACAGTAATGAATTTTCAAATCCTCCTGCAGATATAGATGGAGATCTTGGAAATAAAGCTTACCTAACGGGTAATGGAGAAGGTGGTGTAGGAGACTTTGATATTGATGGCGGTACGGTCGTATTAACTTCACCCGTAATGGATTTGACTACTTATATAGAGCCTACAATTTCTTATAACCTCTGGTTTTATAATGGAGGTGGAGTTCCTAATCCTAATGATATTGCCATTGTTCGTATTTCAAATGGAGAAACAGAAGTAGATGTAGAGGTGATTACCTCGGTTGACTCTGAGGGCGCATGGAGGCCTACTTTTACATTCAATGTTGCCGAGCTTATAGAAGTTACATCCACGATGCGATTTTCTGTGTCTGCGTCTGATGATGATCCAGGACACTTGGTGGAAGCTGGATTAGATAAATTCATAGTGGGAGGTGGATTAGTATCTACTATAAGTTTAGTTGAAAATGATATTCTAAAAGTAATTCCTAATCCATTTAATAATAGTACCCATTTAAATTTTAGTGAAGAACTTACAGGTACTATAACAGTGACCAATGTGCTTGGTCAATTCGTTGAGCAATTAGAAATAACGAATTCAAGCCAGATTGAAATTGGATCTTATTACAGTGCTGGAGCTTACTTTATTAGTCTAGAAGATGGGACTAACCAATACAAGGCGATTCGTATTATCAAACAATAATAAAAGTAAAATATCTTGCTTTTAAAAAGGCTAAAAGAATGATTTCTTTTAGCCTTTCTTTATGTTGATAACTAATTGTAAATTCGCCTAGAGTTTAATTTTATATGAATCACATACACAACAAGTTTATAAATGGGCTCTCCTAGTTTTACAAAAAAGACATTGGAGCAAAATGGTAAAAAAATTTACTGCTATCAAAGTGAAGATGGCCAAATTGAATTACACATTCTTGCTGCTTCCGCTCTTATATCAGATCTAAAGATCAAAGGTCACTCTATCATCTCTGGACCAAAAACGGATGAAGAAATAGCCAATAATTCATTATTTAAAAGTTCATATTTACTGCCTTTTCCAAATCGATTAAAGGGAGGTAAATTTGAGCATGAGGATCAATCATTTCAATTTGAAATTAATGATGAGTCAGGGCAAAATGCATTACATGGTATCCATGTGGACAGTCCCTTTATCATGATCGATGAGTCTGCAAGAGGAGCACTTAGATTATGTTTTGAACAATCCTACGAAGGTGATGCTGCTTGCTTTCCGTTTCCTTACAAGTTTACAGTAATCATCAATCTAGATCAACACAAGTGTGAACTCAACTTGCAAGTGCAAAACAGTGGCCAGAAAAGTATGCCCATCGGTCTAGGATGGCATCCTTTCTTCACACTGCAAGACCCCATCAATGATTGTAGTCTTTGCATTCCAAAGTGCAAAAAGATTGAGGTAGATGAGCGTTTATTGCCTACGGGTAAGAAATCACAGTTTGATGATTTTTCGAAGCCAAAGCCGATCGGGGAGGAGGATTTTGATAGCACATTTTTATTTGTAAAAGATGCCGACTTCACTTCAGTGACTCTAGAGAATGACGAATATAAATTGAGATATTATCAAGAGACACGAGACCAAAAATTCAATTACCTGCAAGTATATACTCCCGAGGATCGTAAGTCCATTGCCTTCGAGCCAATGAGTTGTAATGTCGATGCTTTCAATAATAAAGACGGACTTAGAGTATTAGCACCAGGTAAGAAATTTAAGGCACGATGTGGGGTTGTTTTGACAGCGAAGTAGTTTCTTTAAGCTTTTAGTGGACTCAATGATCAATCTTTCCATTTCGATCAGCTATAAGACCGTCGATACTGGAGGTGATAAAAATTTTATTTTCGGTTTGTTATCCATTTGGAGAATTTTGAGTGAGGGATCGAAAGGACGACGAGCTTTCTCGTCGGTCCCGAGCTTAGAGTCGATCAATTATCGACTCAAAGCTCGGGACGGAAGCGAACGCGGACTCCGATAGAGCCCGACAGCAGCTGACGACTTCATACCATATACATCTTCAGATGGTAGATGGTATGAAAGAGGAAGCTGGTGGCACTCCCAAATAATTACAATCTACAACTACATTGAGGGCGCATAAAACTTCCTGTACTTTGGTAAAATGGATACGCATTGCCAGAACCTTCTTGTTCCCAATAAAATTTAGTGCGCGTATTTTCATCATTGCCAATCTCATTTAATGTGGCAGAATCATAGAGACGACCATTGATCATAGTGTAAGTGACCAATTCAGAGTTTTGAATATCGTCCAAAGGATTTTTTGCTAGTACAATGAGATCAGCTAATTTACCTGATTCGAGCGAACCAATTTCTTTTTCCATTCCGATGTAGTTAGCACCTTGGATAGTAGCTGCTTTCAGTGCTTGGTGATTGCTCATGCCGCCTTGCTGGAGCATCCACAACTCCCAGTGTGCGCCTAGCCCTTGCAGCTGACCGTGCGATCCTAAATGCATGTTTACACCTGCATCTTGAAGCATGGTACATGATTTAGAAGTCAGTATATGTCCATTTTCGTATTCATCATCAGGAATCATAGTACGATGGCGAGAACGTGAGTCTACGATAGGACGAGGGGTGAATTTGAGTAAACGCTCTTTGGCCCACACATCTGTTTTTTGATACCAATAATACTCGCCATTGACACCACCATAATTGACAATTAAAGTAGGTGTATTACCCGTTTTAGTATTTGACCAAAATTCAATCACATCATTATACAATGGAGCGACGGGGATATTGTGCTCTACACTAGTATGCCCATCAGCAACCATACTCATATTGTGAAAGAAGTGGGAGCCGCCTTCAGGGTAAACATTGATCTCTAGTTCCTTGGCTGCAGCGATGATTTGTTGCCGTTGATCTCTACGTGGCTGATTATAACTCTTCACACTAAATGCGCCTAGCGCTTTAGTACGACGAAGTGCTGACTTGGCATCTTCAAGGTTGTTGATAACTGCCTTAAAATCTCCATCTGCACCATATAGAATCGTACCTGTGGAATAAATTCTTGGCCCAACCATATGGCCAGCTTTTACCATCTCTGATTGAGAAAAGGTCATCTCACTATTGGAAGATGGATCATGGGTAGTCGTGACACCGTAAGCTAAATTGGCGTAATACTGCCAATGCTTTTGCGGGCTCAAACCAAATCGAAATGCACCTAAGTGCGCGTGTACATCGATCAGTCCGGGCATGATCGTCTTTCCAGTGCAGACAATTATTTTTGCTTTGGCAGGTATCTTTATATCATCAGCAGTACCTACTGCTTTGATCTTATTTGCTTCGATGAGGATGGTTCCATTTTCAATTACTTCATCTCCATTCATCGTGATGATGGTGGCCTCGGTCATCGCAATGAGTCCATCGGGTACATCTGTTTCTAAGTTGAGGTTAATCGCTACACCTACGCTGTCCATTGGCGGAATGCTGTCTGGACTATTGGGTAAAAATGTAAAGCGATCAGCGATTTCATTTGTAAAATACGCTTCGCCAATCGTCCAATGTATTTTTTTATTATCACCAGACCAGTGCAAATTTAATCCCGCATCTCGAGCTACTTGAGACACAGGTACAGCCTTGGTATCAGCAGACAACCCAAAGGGTTTACCCGTCTGAGGCATCGGTGCGATATAAGCCTTATGCAATTCAGTAAACGCGATCCACTTACCATCAGGACTCGGAACAAATTGATTTGCATATTTCGTGTTGAATACCACTCTTTCGTCCATGCCATTCAGATCGACACTGAGATATGATTTTTTGAGTGAGCCAAAAAGATATCCCCCTTTCTGAAAGTAGATACGATCACCCTTGGCATTAAATCTTGCATCGGCTCCAAGCTTCGTTACGAATTTAGGTTTACCACCATTTTTACTCGTGGTATAAATACCTGGTTTGACTGCATTGGTAAAACCTTGATGGCCATTTCCAGCCTCTTTTACATAGACAATGTTTTTACCATCTGGAGAGAATCGCGGGGTACGAAAAATACCTTTTCCTTGACTGATTTTCGTGGAACCAGCACCACCGAAACTCATACGTTGAATAGTACCTGAAGTCTCATCATTCCAAGTGACATACACTAGTTCCTTACCATCAGGAGAAAATGAAGGTTCAAATTCTAAGTTATCATTTTGCTTAGTTAGTCTCTGTGGCTTACCATTAGGCAAATTCTTTTTCCACAGGTATCCTGCCGCATTAAAAACTAAAGTAGAACCATCTGGCGAAGTGGTCGCATGTCTAATGGCTTTAACGGTGAATTCTTCTTCAAATACTTTTTGCCTAAAATGGGTAGTCTCCGCCAATTCATGTTCGGCATCAACCAAAAATGGAATTTCTGTTTGCGATCCATCCTTAGCATTGACTTTCCAGATTTTTCCTTGAGCCCAAACTATGATGTGTTTGTCATCTGGCATCCAGTCAAATCCAGTGTAGGTTCCAAATATTGCCCAGGCTTCTTGCTGATCTTTGGATAGGCCATCCCATATTGGAAAGTCTTCTCCTGTAGTAAGGTTATGCACGAATAGGACAGACTTAGTTCTAACTCTTCTGACGTAGGCGATACGATCTGATTGATTGGAAATCTGTGGACGGCAAGCTCCTCCTGGTCCGCTAATGACCACCTCATTCGTTCCTTTTGTCCGATCAAATTTTTTGATTACATAGATTTGATCATTGGGATCTTTATTATATTGGAAGTATCCACCTGGGTACATATCTTCGGAGTAGTAAACATCATTACCATCTGCTGAGACGACGGGCTCGTTGACATCTTGCTGGTCATTTTTTCTTTTGGTAAGTTGGATACCTTCTCCACCTGATATATGGTATAACCACATTTCACCTGCGCCGGCAGAGCGAGTAGATGTGAAGTGTTTTCTAGCTACGATGTATTGTCCATCTGGCATCCAGCAGGCATTATTCAACAGTCTAAATTTTTCTTTAGTTATCTGCTTAGGATTTTCTCCATTTGGATCCATCGTCCAAATGTTATCGCCTCCAGCTGCATCCGAGGTAAATAATATTTTTTTGCCGTCAGGAGAAAATCTAGGTTGTACTTCAAATGGTATTCCTTGACGTAAAACTCTTGCTTTACCGCCATTGATCGGCATAGTATATATATCTCCAAGCAAATCAAAAACGATTGTTTTGCCATCAGGACTGACGTCAAGATTCATCCAAGTACCCTCGTCGGTGCTGAAATTTACCGTTTTTGTAGGGTAAGGAGGCTTAGAAACATCCCATTTATCTTCTTTCTTTTGCGCACTTAATATGACGGGTGCAATTAGAAAAATTATGTACAGAAATATTTTGTGAAATATTTGGTGCGATTTTTTCATAAATTTGAAATTATAGAACTATAGTAGTTTTACCCCTAAAGCTAGTAAAGAGAGCCGTAACATTAAAGATATTTTTAAAGTCTTCTAAGCAAAGACGTTTTTTTGTTAAATTATATATAATTCAATTTTTTGAATATGAAGCTTTTTTCAATTATTTTGTCATTTTTCCTATTTTCTTGCCTTAATTCTTATGCTCAAAAAGGGGATGCCCGAAAAGGGTATATTGTCGATAATGATGGGAATAGGCTGGAAGGGTTTGTGCAGTCATATAATGATGAAGTAGAATATGAGGTCAAGGTTAGGTTTAAAGAAGATGAGAATGCAAAAAAATATGTACTTCACAAACCAAAAAATGTATCTTCATATGGCTTTGAAGAAATCCGTGAAAATAATTTAGGCGCAGACTACACACATTGGAGACATTTCATCAGATATGAAATGGATCGCCCAGCCAAACTATTTGCTTCTAATAGTTCGTTTGTAGAAAAGGTAGTAGAAGGCGAATTGGACTTATATCAATTTTTATACGATACTGCATCTGATGTAGAGAAACCAGTCACGACTCGTTATATTGTTGTTCGAGATGGTGAAGAACTATATCAAATTGAAGAGGAAGATTTTAAGAAACATACAAAAGAGCTTTTTAGTGATTATGGTGCTCTAAAAAATTCTTTAGGCGAACTTAAATTTAGATTTCATAACTTGCCTAGAATGATAGATGACTATAACTATTGGTTAGAGAATCAGCATGATTCAAATACATACAAGATGAATCCTATTATTTTTACACAGTAAAACAGTATATCTTTTATGGATTCCTCCTTACAACCTATTTACGACAGATTACAAAAGAGCATGATTGAGCTGCTTGAAGAAGTAAAAGATCAGCCAGACTCTGTATTGAATACACCTCCAGAAAACGGGGGTTGGTCAGTATTACAAGTGATGTATCACATGGTACTTGTAGAGGAATACTCCATGATGTATGTCAAGAAGAAACTCAGCTTTGGGGAGGAGGATATTCCTAATGCTGGAGTTAAGGGATATCTTCGAGGAATATATCTCAAACATATGTTCAAAATCCCTTTCAAAGTGGACGCTCCAGAGGCAGTGAATGAAAGCAATATGCCTTCAGAAATTAGGTTTTGGGAAGTTCTCAAAAAATGGAAAGATAGTCGGGCAGAATTAGAAGATTTTTTAGATAAAGCTCCCAAGGATTTACTAAAAAAAGAGTTATACAAGCATCCATTGGTTGGAAAAATGACATTAAAGAATATGCTGTATTTTTTCGAGCTACACTTTAAGCGTCATCGTAAACAACTAAATAAAGTCTTAAAACAAGTCAAGTACGTAGTCTAAATTTTATCGATTTAAACCAGTACTCCAGCTATCGCACCAGTAATAAAACAAGCGATCGTTCCACCGATCAGAGCCTTGACTCCAAGCTCCGTTAGCGTAGGTCTTTGGTTCGGTGCCAGAGAGCTGATACCCCCGATCTGTATTCCTATGGAAGAAAAATTTGAGAAACCACATAATGCATATGTAGCAATGATGATCGATTTAGGACTCAAGTTGACGTCAGGATTATTCATTAATGCTTGCAAATCTACATAGCCAATAACTTCATTTATTACTGTTTTTTTACCCAGTAATTGCCCCACTAATGTAATGTCCGCATATTCTACTCCTAATAACCAAGCTATTGGAGCAAACAATAATCCTAATATATATTCAAGATTGAAGCCAGCAAATCTTCCATTTGTAAGTTGACTGATTTTATCGTTTAATGTAAACTTTACAGTCTCACCATCTACTATTAAGTTGTCTAAAACAACTAGATCCGCAAAAAAGTATAAAGCACCATTTACGAGAGCTACAAGTGAAATAAAAACCAGTAGCATAGCGCCAACATTTACAGCTAATTTTACACCATCGGTCGTTCCAATAGCGATAGCATCAAGCAGGTTATTTCCTATCTTGTCTTTAGGTATTTCTAGGCTATCATTTGTTTTATCAGGTTCCGTTTCTGGATACATGATCTTGGCTGCGACGATGGCAGCGGGTGCAGAGATGATGGAAGCGGTCAGAAAGTGGATAGCATATTCATCACCAATAATGGATACAAAAAGTGCAAAAACACCACCTGCTATAGTGGCCATACCCCCTGTCATCAGACACATGATCTCTGATCTAGTCATATTTTCGAGAAATGGTTTTACCACTAAAGGTGCCTCTGTCTGGCCAATAAATACGTTGGCTGCTGCTGCCAAACTTTCGGCTCCCGAGAGCTCCATGATCTTACTCATCACCTTAGCAAATGCATAAATAATGATTTGCAAGATGCCCAAATAGTACAATATTGCTGAAAACGCAGAAAAGAAAATTATGGTTGGTAATACCTTGAAGGCAAACATGTATCCAAGCTTGTAGGGTATTTGCAAGCCAGTTTCAAAATTTGTAGACTGGATATAAGCATCATCAGGCCATGCCCCAAATAAAAATGTAGCACCGGATTCTGCATATCCCAATAGAGCCACAAAGGTATCGGCGATAAAATTGAAAAATGCATAAATCATCGGGACTTTTAATATCAACAAGGCCAGTACTATTTGCAGAGCCAATCCGCCAATGACCAGTCGCCAATTGATAGCACTCCTATCATTACTTAGGAGATAACACACACCTATCATCACTATTATTCCAAGTCCTCCACGGAGTAAATCTATAATAAAATCCATATTTCAAATGTAACTATTGCAAGGCACATATTGAAATAATAGTTTTTCATTCTTAGACTAGATTTTACTTCTTTTACTACATCTCATAATCTTGGTTGTGGAATTGCTCTATAAAAGTTATTTTTACCCCATGCAAAAACCCTATGTGATTGGAATTAGTGGAGGATCAGGCTCTGGAAAATCAACTATTGTAAAGATGGTATGTGATTCCTTTTCTAGCAAAGAGGTGTGCCTCCTGACCCAAGACGATTTTTATTTCCCCAAGAAGCAGCAAGCTATTGACGATAACGGCATTACAGATTTTGATCGCATAAATTCTATAGACCACGATTCTTTTCATGATCGCCTGCTAGATTTGATTCATGGAAAGACAATTGAGTTGAAGGAGTACGTATTCAATAATGATAAGGCTAAGGCAAAGATGAAATCAATCTCGTCAGCGCCTATCATTATTGCCGAAGGTCTTTTTGTATTTAGTTCCGAAAAAGTGAAGTCTTTGTTAAACCTCACGATATTCATAGACACCACTGACGTTAAGAAGGTGATACGTCGAATTCAACGAGACCAACGGGAGCGCAATTATCCATTAGACGATGTGCTCTACCGATATGAGCATCATGTACTACCATCTTATGAGCGACATATTGCACCACATAAAAACAGCGTAGACTTGGTCATCAACAATAATAGCGATGTCAAGAATGGAGTAAAAATTTTGACCAAACTCATCAAGGGTCAAATGTCTATTTAGTATGCTCCGCTATTTTGTTTTCTATGGATTCTAACTCTTCTACCAAGACAGCATAAGCTCTTAGATCGCCACTTCTTTGCACCTCCATAGCTTTCTGCGATTTTACTTTATACTCTTTTTGCAATTCCTTTAGCGGATCTTTTTTAAATAAACCGAACATATTTTTCTTTTTGTTTCTAACATCATTTTGCTGTGAATGTTTAGGGTAGGATTTGGGGCCATCCACACGACAGGAAAGATCATGTTGCTTACCAGCACATGATCTTTCCTGTCTGTGGTCGGGCTCTATGCTGTATGGGATATTGCTATACACAAAAGACAAGGCATGCCTTGTCTCTACCTCCCCTCTATATCCCATGCCGCGTCGATCCCTTGTCCTCTAGGGCTATAGCTAATCCGCATCGCCCCAATAATTTCAAAATTTGAATCTTGCTTACCGTTGCAAGACCACATAAGTTCTCTTCCTAAAAATGTCTGCTAGAAATTTTAGTTGGTATCGGACGGTCATTCTTTAAGTCTTCCTGCTATACGCATCGCCCTGATGGAATGTGTATGAATTTAGGGGATCAAGAGGATTTAAATAATATTATCAAACTCATCCTCCACGGTACGATCCAAAGACTGCTGCACTGCTTTACCTTTCGCCTCGGACATTAGCATGAAAATTTTGTCTATATCATTTAAGAATGCTCCATCCACGAGTTGCTTTATGTCATTAAAGTTTTTCAAATAGGAGAGGTCTGGGACCTTATATAGCTGTGTATTTTCTCCATCTTCAAATTGGATAGAATGCTTATTATTCATATGG
>Ga0114957_1002468_pt1 | contig 17746 bp, 21 predicted proteins | sample BantaG_FD_87175 | JGI IMG/M metagenome (GOLD analysis project Ga0114957, IMG submission 87175) | Marine algal microbial communities from Bantry Bay, Ireland - BantryBay_4 metaG | ecosystem: Host-associated > Algae > Red algae > Unclassified | place: Bantry Bay, Ireland | collected 2014-11-21 | reverse complement strand
TTGCCGCCTCTATGTTGGTCACCCTGTCCCCGGCAACCCGGAAGACGAGTGCGCGCCCGAGCCCGACTTGCAGTGTTGCCCACAACGATGGTGCCTCAGACCGCTTGACATGTTCTAGAGCCACCTTACAGTGCTCGACGGCTGCCTCGATGTTGTCCCGCCGGCAGCCAGCAATCCGCGAGTTATACGTCAACGCTAGCGCGGCGTGCACCCGGCCGAGCAGCACCGGCGACCGGGAAGCCTTGGAAGCAGGATCGTCCACCACCGCCATCAGCGCGGCAAGCACCACCTCCACGTCAGCCTGGAAGGCCAACGGCGAGCTCACCCGCTCACGCGCCGCTTTCCAGGCACCGTCCATGGCCGACACCAGTCCGCACACGTCCCCCACGGCGGCCATGTGGCGCACCACGTGGTCGTACCAGTAGCCGTCGTCGGGCACCTCCCAAAAGGGGAGCCGCCGCCACCCGTACGAGTCCAAGTCGTCAACGGTCAACCCGTCCATGTAGGCGTCTACCATCCGCTGATGCGTGGCACCGGCGGCGTCGCCGAGCAAGCTCAGCGCATACTGGCCGACGACCGGATGCATAATGACGCCGACGAGCTCTCCACGTGCCTTGTCCACGTCCCGACGCAGGAAGCCCGCTCGCACAAGCTTGTCGACAAGCTCCTCAAGGTCGGCGTTCGGCATTGCGTCGCTCGATTGCGCCGCCGACCGCCCAGACACGGCGGATACTCCACCGAGCGGGAGCCGCCACAGCCGCGCCAGCACGGGAATGCGAACGTGGACGGGAAGGACGCCCATCGCAGCGAACGCGTCGCGGCAAACACCACTGGGGATGAGCCCGAGGCTCACGTCTAGCGCTGCACGCACCGATGGCCGTGGATAGGTGCTGTCCGAACACCCGAAGTCCGGATCCATCCAACGATGCTCCAGCGCCTCTACCACAGCTCGCCACGCCCCGCCACGGTTGGCAATCATCGAGCCGACAATGGCCAGCGACAACGCGTGGCACTCCGTCTTGGCCAGGATGCGGCGCACGCAGCCGTCTTCCTCTGCGGCCGAAAACGGGGGTACACCGGCAACCGCGGTCCTGCCCGCGGCCTTGGCCAACACCAGACGTGCGTCTTTAGCAGGCAGAGCGTCGATGGACACCAAGGTCGCACCCGATACGGACGCGACGACCGCCTCAGAGCGGGTCGTGAAGAGCACAGGGGTGGCCGGGGGGATCAGCGCGAGGAGTTGTCGAAGCAGCGCCCGCTTCTCGCCCATCACGTCGTCGATGACGACCAGCGACTTGGCCGCGTCCACAACAGGCACTGATCGCACATAGCCGGCTGCCACCGCCACAAAATCCTTGTCCGCGGTCAAATCCGCCAACTGCATAGCAGCATCGCTCCCGCAAAAGCGGTGCACAAGCGCCATGACCGCCTCGGCAACCGACTGCAGCGTTGAGGAGGCATCGAGCTGCACCCATACGACGCCCTTAGGAAAGTGAGCGCGAACCCAGTCACAGGCGGCCACCCCCGCGCACGCCGTCGACTTTCCGCTCCCGCCGACTGCACAGACGCCAATCCGCGCCGCCGTGCTCTCGTTGACGCGAAGTGCCTGCAGCGTGGCGACGATAGAGTACTCCACGCGATCCGGGTTGTCCACGCCGGGAACGTAGGCGTCGTCGAGCGGGGGAGGGAGCCATCGCAGCTGATAGACAGGGTTGTATGGCCCGTCGTCACCGGCCGACCGTCGCGACCGCCCCATCACGAGAACTCACGTGACCACCGAACCGACGCCGTCGCCGGACCCGAGCTGTGCTACCACCGTTGAGCGAGCGGAGGCAAGAACGCGAAATTCGTGCTTCACGAGGCGTACAGCTCCACGGCATGACCACTAAATGATCTCACCCTGTAGCAGGGGACGGAGCCCTTCTTCGCGGTGCGCGAGCTAACCGTCTGCAAACAAGTAACCGGGGAGAGCGAGATCAGCCAGGAGAACACCCGAATACACTGCTGCACGGCTTCCACGGGGGCGACGAGCAGGCCCCTGATAGGACGGCTGGCTGCAGGAGCCTGATTGTCAGTGGCAGGCCAAATCGCGACTGGCATCGCTATTTTTTCAAATGGGCTTTTTCCCGTCGACGACACGACCGATTGCCAACTGTGGATCGAACAATGAAACTGGGATGATAACAATCCCATCCACAATGACATCTGTCCTATCCACTGGACGGAAACGAGACTGGACTCCTTTCGGCTGTAAGGAAACAAAAGTGCTACAGTGTTGAGTGGACATCCCATTGGCCTTCTCTTGTACCCTCAAACGGTGACCGCACAGTCCCCCCGCTCGTGGGCGTCCCCAGAGGGCGGGAGGGGGCCGACGACAGGCACCCAACAGGATGCCAACAAGAGGGCACGTGTCCACACCCCCCCGGGTGCCAGCAACAAAGCAAAGGCCCAGCGCCCTCGCGGCTGCCGGGGCCCTCAGGCGCCCCTATCGGGGATACGTAGGCGCCAGGTCAATCATCAAGACGAGGACGGGTCCTCCCCAAGCGGGTCCGCCCGTCAAATCACACAACTACCGCAACGTGGCGCCGCCCGGTCCACCACCCCGCCGCGGCCCGTCATAGGCCACCGCCAAGGGACCCCATCACGCCGTGCGCGAGGTTGACGACATGGCTGACAGTGGCAAGAATCGTAGATTCACAGCGTCCGATTTGGTCAGCGCAGAATCTCGACGACAACGGTCGATAGATTGAACTGCATCTGCGCAATCATGTCGGAGCTCCAATGACATGATCCTGTGGGTCGGCGATTACATCAGGACAATCGATGTCAAATCGATTCCTGCAGACGATTATGACGGCAACAATTGTCGCGGCTCTTCCGCGTATCCCTGGGGATAGAGCTCGCCTGGGCCTGCCATCAGCACCTCCCCAGTTTCAGTCCTGTCGCCGGATCGGCGGAGCAACAAGGATAGCTCCAAGCATAGTCAGTCAGACTTCCGAGGGGAGAACTCCATGCGGTCGATATCGGCCAACGATCCGCGCCAGAACCTGCTGCGAACCGTTGTTGCATCATCGTCGCTAAAGCTGCAAATCCGCACGATACTTGGATTCCGTCATCCCACGATAAGCATCAAAAAAGAGCTTCCATGGACAATGAGAACCTTACCCTATAAGCTACACTCCGATGTCTGTTTTCCGCATCGGGCTACATATAGAACGTCGCCGAAAAGGTAGTGTACGCAGCGTGTTGTCCGCAATTCCTCAAAACTCAGAACTACCAGATTCGAACACACCCACCGTCCGTTCGTAGAATTGTCGAGGAAGAATTTTGGCATGAAAGTATGTCGACTAAGTATGGATATCTGAAACAGAATCAGCAGTGAAGTCCAGAAGTTCTGCTGAAGACTGCGAAAATCAATATCAAAACCGGCTATTCCAGGCACGTGCGTGCAATACCGTGTCCTTCAGGGCGGCGGCGCGCTTGGCGACGCATCGACAACAGGCACGCCGGCCGTCTCCATGGCCGCGAGCACGCACGATGGCAGATACAGCCATGTTGCCGTGGCGGGGGGGTCGTAAGGCGGGGAAAGGGGTGCCGCCGCCGCCACTGCGGCGGCGGCCCGCCAACCCTACGGAAAAAGCCGGAGTCAAGAACCGGCATAATCCTATCCAGAACTATGCCGGTTTCCTAAATTTTGGCACGCACCACAGGGCCCGTCAGGGGACCCAAGTACTCCGGAAGAAATCGGCATCAGTGAGACAATGACCGGCGTCTCAGACCTCCTCACAGCAAAAAACCGGCATACCTGGGCTCATGAGGACCGCGAAAACGAGGGACTGCGGCAAAGCTCTATCACGCTCATCCGTTCATTTCATCATCAACCAACAGGGATGGAGAGCGTCGTTGCATCCAAACCACAGGCTGGTGCACGGCCCTGGACAGGATCTCAAATTGTACCGATCCGTGAATATCCCATCTAATCATTCCGCAAATACGGCCAATAACGTAGCGTTTCCCTCTAACATGAGCAATTGGATCCATACGCGGATCCCGGGTCGGCAACGCGCCGACTAAAGCGAGGGTAAAGATGCAAAGCATGTATACAAGCAGTTGGAGCCAAGCTTCAGCCGGTGAACCTCCGTCCTTGCCGTCATCATACTTGGCCATATACACGAGGCCGCGGTGGGTGCGCCACCTGTGCCGTGTCGGGGAGTATCCGTGCGGTGGGTACGGGCAGGTGGGAGCGGGGCAGGCGTCTTGGTACGACAGAGCCCGCCGGCGGGTAGAGAAGCAGAGGCACATGCCGATGGCTCTGGTCCAACATGGAAGCCAGGGACAAAACCACCGAGGGGGGTACTCAATTTTCCACCCGCCGTCGCCCGCCGTCCGCGCCGCCACACCCTTCCGCCCGCCGTCTCGTCCCGCGCCTTCGGCGCCGTGCGCCGTGCGCGCGCTCGGCCGCGTGCGCGCGCGTGCCCCGCCGCTGCCGCCGTGCTTGCGTGGCAAGACCGGGGCGGGGGGTTCCTGAGTAGGCTGGGGGCAAGTGGTCGAACCAGTCGACCGACAGCGTGTCGACGCCGGGGGCGCCATGGTTGCGTGGATAGGAAGAGAGCTCGCTACAGCAGTGGGGAGGCGACCGGTGGACGAATGAGCTCAGGAGGGGGGAGGTGGTTGTGGGGAGGGCGTGATGGACGAATGGTGTGTTTCGGTGGGGCGTCGTGGTTCTCAAGTCAAGGCTGAACGACCGTCGCAGGGGATAGCCTCGGGGTCACTCTCGTGTCCTCGGGGGCACCCCCTCTGAACGGCCCTTGTTGATCCCCTCTCCTTGTCCAATGAGATGGGAGGTGGGAAGTAGCAGGCGACGGTGAGCGGTGGTGAGCGGTGGACGACAGTCGATCCCCAATGGGTGCCACAAAACCGGAATAGTGAGTCGAGTTTGCCGGTTTCTTTGAGGAGATGCCGCTTTTCCGCCCGGTTTTTGCCGTAGGGCGGCGTGGCGCAACGCATACAGGCGGGGCCGTTACCCCGCCGCGCAGCGCACCTGCGCGCGGCGGGCGGGACTGCCGGCATAGCGCACGGGCGGCGGGTGAGATCGACCGCCGCGCAGCGACGTGCCCCTAACCGCGCAGGTAGATGGCGTCAGCAACCGCCGACGCGCCGCCGCAAAAGAAGCCGGCGTGCGGGCACGATCACCCGCAGGTCATCGCGGGCCAACCCTAAGCCGCGCCCATGTCACGCACTGCCAAGCACTGAAACGTAGTCGGCCGCGGGCAGGCACCGTGATCCTCATTTTGGGTCACTGTGAGGGCCCTTACCGGTCAGGAGTCATCTGAGTATAGCTCATCTGGGTCAGCCTGTGGCAGGCCGAGATCTATTGACGCGCAATAATGTGTACTGAGAAGGCGCCTCGTCGGCGGCGAGGAAGGCCTCCTAGGTATCGTCCAGGCTGTGTGATGGAGACGAACGCCAGCGCTGCACCTCTGGCAACCGTCTTCCGATGCCTCGTAGCTTGGAAGCTGAACAACCTTTGAATAGAAACCGCTTGGCAAAGCGTACCACAGGTGAGGGGCCCGTAGCACGTCTGGCAGGGGGCCTGCGTGACCAGGCACATCGTAGACGAGGGCCTTGCTTGGAAGAGGATCCCTTCCACCACCTCTCAGTGGTCTATCGTCCGTTTGTGTAGCGCAGGCGGTCGTCTCGTGAGCAGTACCACCTTGCCTCAGCACGCGCTTCGCAGGGCCCCTCGCCCGCCCCCCTTCACCCCACCGCCCACCGTCTATCCCGTTCCGCACGGCTGCGTCCTCCTGGCCAATCAGACACAGTCCTTTATCACGCAAAGTTGTGGGGGAATCCCCCGGGACTCGGATGACACGACCCTCCGTCCGGGGCCGGAGGGGGCGGGTCGCGAGCTTCCACGTAGAGTTCTCCCGAGGGGGATGATGTGTGGCGCCCCCTCGGGTGGGTGCCCGGAGTGGCCCCCAGCCTCACCTGTAAAACCCTCTCCTGGGAAGTGAACGAAGGAGCATCTCCTGATCGGGCCTCCCGGCGCGGCCTGACACAAACGGACGGGGCGCCGGCCCCTCTTTCATCTGGGCCCCCTGGAGGGGCCGGGAAGCTTTCGGAAGCTTCCCCACTCGGGGCAGGACCCAGAACAGAGATCAGATCTCGGTCATTGGAGATATTTCCCAAGGACTTCCATCGGAGCATTCGAACCTCCTGGGGCTAAGTCCCTTGGGTTCGAGAGCGACTTACAAGTCCAGGCTGACCCAAAAATCCATGGGCCAGATATCCCCTTCAGTGGAAGAGTGTCACTTGATCCGTGGCAGGGGCCACCGGAGGCTCCTGTTCCAGGACCGTGGCCCTCTGGGCACCGGTCCCCCCATGACCGCCTCGTGGGCAGGATTCGTGTGCGCGTTTTGCTTCTCCCGAGGGTATATGAGTGTGAGTGCTGGGATCGACCTGCTTCAATGAAAAAATCAGCGTTGCGTGTGCGTTAGTTCTGGCGTTCTGGTGCGCTCCGTGCCCTGTGATCCTGGCGTTTGTGTTCTTGCTCCTTCGTGTCGCTCCGCATCCTGTGCTAGGTTTTCTGATGGGGCCGTGCCTCGTCGGCTTTGCGGGCAGAAACCACGACAGGGGACGGACCACCTACCAAATTAACTCGGTGGTGGTTGCACCGGTCGTGGTTCCGACTGGCGTGCCGTTCGGTACCGGATGCCTTATCGGCGACCACTGGAGGCGGATGCGGCAGCGGTCTCCCACGGCGAACCATTGGACGCAGCCGCGCGGGGCCGCGCAGGGGGTGGGGGCAGCGCCCTTGCTGCGACGGCGGTGGGGACGCGACCGCTCGACGGGGTTGCCAGGGTTGGTGAGACCTCGGGGCGACCGCGTCCGGAACTCCTAGGTTGACGGCGTGGTGGGGGTTGTCGGCGGAGGCGGCCCTTCGCGTCTGGCAGCTGCCAACGCTGCCGATATGCTGGCGGCAGCCGACAGAGCAGCGGCCAGATCCACTAATGAAAAAGAGAAGATGAGTCACACGAGATGCGCAAAATCATTAGAAATGCACAATAAAAAATCGATCGATCTGCAGCGTCAGTCATCGTGAACGAATCTGTGTGACCCAACAGTGTTAGAAATACAATCGCGGGAAGAAGACGGCACAGGCAGGGAACCCGACGGGAGAGAGCGAATGCAAGTGTACACCGCCCGTGGCATTCGCAGAGCAGTGGGGAGCGTGTTGTGGGGGAAACAGTGAAAGATAGAAAATAAGAGAAAGCATTCCTCCAGTCGCTGTCTCAGTGCGAGTGCGCTTGCGACCGCCGGGCATGGTCACGACGCAACAATGGCCTGGTAGAGGTAGTGGGGCAAGAATGTTGCCGGCCAGCAGTGGCCAAGGAAGCGGGACGGAAGACACCAACGGGGTCAACGGGGGGGCAGGGACGACGAGGGATCAGGGTCGTCGGGATGGATGTGCGCGACGACGACGGAAGGAATGCGAGCTGGGCGTCGGCCCAAGGGCGCTGTGCTCCTTAAGTGGGGTAGAACCACAATGGCTGTTTTGGGTGTTGTGGACCCCGCATCTTTTTGCGGAACCCTCCTGATGAGGCATCAAACAATGGGTTTCCCCGCCATATTTTGTGCCGCGGTTTCGGACGGCCGTTGGCGAGGGCCTTTTATACCGTTGTAACCGCCATCACATCACGAGTATAGATGCGGTGTTTCTAGATGCCAACGAGCGCCCCATAAGCGCTTCACAAAGCGTTGCGCCATAGCCGCATTGCGGGTCCGGCGAGACACGCAAGAGCTGTTATCTTTTGTGGCGTACACGGCCAAGGCCTGAGGAAAATCTCCCGCAGTGAGCAGTATCGCCTGAGTACCCGCCCCCCTCCGCGCCGGCCCCTGCTTTCAAAGAGGATGTCTTCAGCATGGAGGATTGTACCATTCAACCTCGAAAAGAACTTTCATTGGCCTGGTAGGCACCTACATCTGCTCTTGCATTGGCTTGTTTACGGCTGTCAGGGAGTTCCCGTTTAGGAGATATCTCAGGTTTACATGCCATAGCTCTGCCCACAGGCATTGCAACAGACTTTCGTGGTCCAAACCCACAATTTGGACCACAATCTCACAATGTGGGAACGCCCCACAATGCCTTTGCACAGGACAAACTGGGTTTGCGGTGCGACCCCAGTTAAGGAGCACAGCGCGGTGACTGCATGACCTGCGCAGTTGGGGGTCCTGTGCCACATCGTCCGCACAGGCAGCCAGGCCACCCGCCTCACACAGGCTGTGAACGCTTGTCCTCCTACCCTCTCGCAGTACTCTCCATGCACAGGCGGCGGACAGCAAACCCCGCCAGAGCGCCACCCATGCGATTCTTCTCACACAAGCTATGGACACAGACCCTCTCCCAGCCCTGTGCATGCGTGGGTGGCGGACAGCCTCACGCAGAGCCCCTTTGACACGCAGGCGCGGCAAGCACTCTCTCTGGGTCTCGTTTCCTAGATTGTCCGGCGTAGATGCTCTGTCGATGGAGGGCGGCCACGAGATTGGAGAGCCGAGAGGCCTGAAACTGCATGGCGGATATAGAATAAGGGATGTGGCCAAATTGAATACTTCTCAGGCGAAGTCGACAGTCACCCTTCCCTGAGATAGGCTTGCAAATTAGCTGCGATGATGAGTTCTGTATAATGACCCAACATTTGTCCCTCAAAAACGGCTCCCGACTGCGCAAAATAGAATGCACCCCCTCTCTCTCAATCGTCGCCACGAATTTAGCCACGGCAGCAACATGCATGTAGAAATGCTCACCGCTGCGTACCGAAACCGACCCGGGCCGTCTTTATCGGACTTGACACGCTCTGCATACGCGAATGCCATGGGTCGGTCGTCGATGTAGACAGCGACGTAGTGCAGAAGGCGCCAAAATTCCAGACGAGGCGTTCCCCCTTTGTCCCGTCTGGTCGGTTAAACTCCTCCATGGAGTTGATTCGTAACAAGCACTTCCGCCGCCGATGCTTGTCACAGTGCGAGCCGACGAGCTTAGATCCAGTAAGTTTGCCAGAGGCTAATTGATCCCGGTAGTACTTCGTAACCAGAATTATAGGATGAACAGCGGTCGCGTCCTCTTTTATCCGCACTGCCCGCATGCTGGCTAATTCCGCCTCGAAACGGGCGGCAGGCGCACTCTCAGGAGGAAGAGGCGCACAGTCCGGGCCGATAACCACAGGAACCGTTAAGCTGCCGACCGGAATTCCAGGCGTCGCAGTTTTTTTTGCCGTCGTGTGGGCCCCCTCCCTTGGCAAGTACGTTTCACCAAAGGAAGTGACCAGGCCGGCTTTGACGTGGCGAGTTACATTGCCGACAAGGCTTGCGCGAGGTTTCGATGCCCCGATCAGATGAGCTTGCAAAGCGTCCCAATCATTCGTTTCATCGGAAACTGCCCGACGACCCAGGCGGGTCCGCACGCTCAGCACGGGCACGATGTCTAGAAGAGTCGCAATTGTAGAGAGGCAGAGCGGCAAGCGCTCGGCAGTTTCGCGATAGATCTTGTCGTATTAGTTGGCGACGAAGTATTTCAGATCCTTGTCAATCGCCCCGACCTCCACCTTAGTCACCACCCTTGGCCGGAATAGCGAACGACAGGCCCGGCTTAATGCCATGAAATTTTGTAGAAGGCGCCAGGAATGCTTCCAAAGAGGAGGACTTCTCCGCTGCAAAGATTGAAGTGCATGCAGTCGTCCGCCTTAAACGACTTGTGGTGCGCATCAATGTTGCTCAGAGACCTGATTTGCGCCCGTGGCACTGTGTGTCGTGCTCCCGCGAGCTCCTGGCCGATCAGCGCGACAGTTGACTTAGGAATGATGTATTCTTCGTATTTTTTCTTGTTGACGAGCTTCAAACCGGCGAACAGCTTCCACAAGTGAGGCAGGACATTTAGAAGCACAATGTGCATCGTGTCGTAGGGCGCTGCAGTTGAACCTATGTCCAAAAGGTGCTGTACGTGCGGGTACGTTGCGCGCGCATCTTGACTGGGCCCAAAGAAAAAGGAGTAGCCCTTGACGCCACTTTCGTGTTCAAGACGAGTCTGGAAAGCCACCGAGCGTCCAGATGCGCTCGCGTGCTCTAATTCAGCAGCACCTGCGGCGATGCTTGCGGATGGGCGGCGTGGAACGGTACAGTCGTGTACTTTGAACAGGATCCTTTCTTTTTAAGAGTTCGCGAGTGGGTAGCAAATGCGGCTGCTTGTAGGCACGTACACGCCCTTGAAAAGCCGTGACCGATTGTAGACGAAACTGCTGGCTCCTTGATATTATGCAAGCTTGTCACCACCGGGTTGGTCCGTGGTGAAGATGAGCACTCCTGCCCTTAACACGACCCGCGTAGCAGAGTTAGGCACGATAAGGTCAGTAACTACCTTGCCCAGATCGTTTAACTCCTCCGCGATAGGGTGTAGACAGGATTTGAGGCTGACCTGCTGTCTTGGTTCACGAGTTACGATAAGCAGCAGCTGGTGCTTGTTACGCGTCCGTCCCTCAAGGCTCGTGCTAAGCGGAGTTGCAGTGACTGGCCAGCCTTCAAACCCATTTTGACGAAAGAATTGGAAGCCGTCAGTCCCCAAGTTGAGCATTACAAAGGGGCCGTCGTCGAGCAGCTTTCTGTCGCGGTGGTGGCAGAAGTTGGATGTGTGGGGGAAGTCGTGCACGCCGTCCGTTTTGTCGTCCGCCGTCTGGCGAGCGGCAGCCATATTCTCCAACATGGACTTTCCGATGACGGGGTTGCCAAGAAGTTGAGCTAGCCAAGAGGTCAGCGATCAGTATGTGACCTGATTGGCAGCTTTCCCGTTGGATTCGTAGCGCTGCCCGCCGCAGGAGTCACATGCAGTAAGCTGTGCGCGCATGTGGGTGAATGCCAGCCACCCGTTCACGAAACAATCGACGTCCCGCGTCTCCACATTCACGCTTGCGTAGATGAAACGCTTCAAAAGGTAGGGCGCGCGGTACTTGGCCGCGGTGGAGCTTGGCTTAAGGAGATCCGAAATCGAAGCTTGCGTCAAATCGTGTTGCACCGCGCAGGCATACATCGCCAGAGCAGCAATTTTATCCTTGAATTGACCAACGGCCAACCGCATTTCGTTGGCGCTTACGTCTGGTTGAAAAATGGGAGATGGAGGTGGCCTGTTGTCACTTTCCTGTGCAAGATCAGCGTCGAACTCGGGTGGTGGGTAGTCGTCAAGATCGCTGTTGCAGCTTCGATCGCTGGCCTCTCTCGACTCTGGGGTTTCGTCTGCATCACACCGACGGCTGTCACCGGCTGCGCCAGTGCGTCGCCCTGCGCTGGCGCCCGCTCGTGCGCTGGTGCCAGCGGCCATCCCCACGCCGGCGGGCACCCCCGCCTCGGCGACCGCCTCCGCGTCGGCGGCCGCCCCCACGGCCGCCTCTGCGCGGGCGCCTGCTGATGCGCCTTCTGCCACGCCCGCCCCCGCGCTCGCCCGCACCGACTGCCCGACCCTGTCATCTGCTTGCTCCTTACCCTATCGGGGGAGCTCAAGCGGCGACGCTTGTCAGGCTGGCGGTGGAGGTAGAACGTCGAACGGGATGCGTGCGAGGGGCCTCCGCGTCCGCCGTCCGTGCACAAAAAGCACTCACAGTAAAACTGCCCGAGGGGCGTCATGATGAGCCGTCGGGGGCGGGGCGCGGTTGGGGGCAGAGGGGCGGGGCTCACCGGACGGAGTTGATGTCGAGGGAAGAGATGAGGAGGCAAACTGAAGTTCGAGGGAGACCCTCTTTGTGCACAATCTGAGCTTCCTTTTGCCCAATCAGATTGTGGCATCCACGTGCTGACAGTGAAAGCTTTTGGAGGCTTCGATCGAGTTCCTTCTCTTTCTGGCAGGCCACCATGCTGGAAGCTGTTGACCGCCCACGGGTGGTAGATTTCTTTTCAGCGCCTCATGAGAGGCACCCGATGAATTGCTGTGTCTGGAACCCTCCACTCGTTGCACGCATGTGGGGCTCCCCAACCGCCCCCCCCCCGCGCAGATCCATGTTGTGAGGGGGGCGGCGGATAAAGAGGCGCGGCACGCCCTGCCTCGGCCATGTGGGTGCGTGTTGGTAAGTCCATTTATCTTTCTTCAATTTTACTCTAGATGCTGTGGTTGGGGTGCATGTGCCTTTCATGGCCTATACCAAATTGCAGAACTACTGTCCACTTGCTTTCTAGCGTTTATCTCTTGTTTTAACAGCGTCAGTCCTTTTTCTTCTTAAAAACAATTATAAGGGACAAGCATGCCTAACAGGCTTATGTTAGCAGCCCAATTATATCCGCATCCAAATCGGATACGCGCCGTATACGCATATCCTAAATGCAATATGAGAAAGAAAGGAGAGGACATGTCTAAGCTGTCCGACAAGAGTTGCGAGACTATGTCAGACCCGTATCCCAGATATGAGAGTCAGGCCATAGGGATATACAAGGTTCTTCAACTTCTCGCGCCAGCAGAGTTCCGGTAAAGCGCAGTCGGCCTCTCTTCTCACATTCCCTCAATCGGGGAATTCATGTGCTTACACGTTGCACCGGAAAGCGGCCATCCCGCACGACTCGAGGGAACCGTTCAACCCCGCGAATCGGGCCGCTTGCGTTATGAGCAGGGTTGTCAGCGTTTGGTTTGTGTTGCCAAACATGAACGGAAATCAACCTGATTCACTTGAACGCTGGAGCGTTCAGGTTGAACGCAACATGTCAAAGGGCATACTTGTTCCACGAAATACTTAGTATGCCACGTTTAATGTAGTTGAGATTGTGCTTGGGAAGTCGGGTTGTCCGACTGATTCACGCACACGTTAACAGCAGATGAATCGATCTAAGTACGCAGCGCCTAGGGTGCTACACAGCCGATTGGCAACAGTTGACATGAAAGAGGGTCTGGGAGCAGCACTCTCAGCGCGACTGACCTGCACGGGGTATGGCAACGAGGCAGTCAGAGCGGCCGCACAACGCCGAACCACCTGGATGATCAATTTGAAGTGGTCAACGAAAGCTCCTGTCTGCCCGGGCAATTAGTCGTAATCACAACCAAGTCGTTTGTCGTTTGGTTTGGTTCGTTTCTTGAAATCAACCTGATTCATCGAACCATCTGTATATTCAACATGAACTTACAACCCTGGTAATCAGAAAGTGTGACACGAGATTCAGCATGGTCCTTCTGACGACCGTTCACAAAAATGGCGGGGAGCCGCCTGGATCGCGCCCGTTGGGGCGCACACATCAAACGTGAATGTCATTTCGTACTTGCCGTCCATTTAGCACTCGAAAATTGTCTGAATGGCGTCTTTCTCTTGCTCTAATTGTGCTTTCTGGCGGAATTCTAGGAATACAATCAGATACTATAATCGTCTCCAGATACGGGTATATCCCAAGTAATATTCCGGTTTCGAAGGTAGATATCCGTATCCGGATCTGAGTCATGGGAGTTATCCGTAATCAGATACGAAGCATCGGCGTGTATCCGTATCCTATTTCTCACCGAAATGCATACCCTGACAACCCCTGCGTCTTACGCAAGTCGTCAAGTACGCCAGGGATCTTCCGGCGAAGGTGGGCCACGAAATCGCGTTTGCGAGCTTAGGATGACTCGTCTTTGAGCGTGCCCTTATAGGCCACTGGTGTGCCCGGGGGCAAGCTCCGAACTGTGAGGTTGGGGATCCGTCGTGGGATAACAAGCTCCAATGGAGCGATATCCGTAGACCGGTGGGGCTGGCTATTGCACGCCATGCTGATTACCGGGAGTAGCTCGTCCCATCGAGATGGGTCATCAGCGACATAGTGTCGCAGCTGAGTACCGAAGCCTGATGGTTCGGTACGCTTCTGTATCGATTACAGAAAGCTCAACTTGATGACCATCCAGGATGCGTACCCCATCCCGAGGATGGAAACGTGTATTGACTCCCTAGGGGACGCTAAGGTGTTTGCCCCGAGGGGCTGACGGCGCAGCTGAAGCCAGCCCGGAAGACCTGGGTCCAACTCGGACAATAGCACATGTTCCCATGAGGAGTACGTACACGGGGCATGGACTTATGAGAGGGCGACCCCCTTTATACCATAAGCATGGCCTACAGGTCGCCCGAGGCCCCGCCATAATGATGGCGAACGAGCCCATAACCATCCAGGTGATGCACCAGGGTATTACGCCGTTGCTGATAACAACCGATATGACAATCTGGTAAATCGACGCCCACGAGGAGCCGACCTACGAGGTCTCGGAGGGCGATCTCAAGGAGCTCACTACGCCACCGAAGGGGGTAGAGGATTTACCTCTCCCGAAGGTAGATGTTTCGTCGGTGCCGACGGAGTGGTCGGGGTCCGTAAAGGCCCTCCTCCAAAAGTATTCCGCCCTCTGGGAGGGGAAGCTGGGCTTATTGAGAGGTGTGGAACACCGGATCCGACTGAAGCCTTGGGCTGTCCCCGTTAGGCAGCACCCGTACCAGGCCGGGCCAATGTCCCGGGAGAGAGAGAAAGGGGAAGTCGAGCGTATGCGCTCGATGGACGTTATTGAACCCGAAAGCGGGGAATGGGCTAGCCCCGTGGTGATGGTACCGAAGCCTGATGGTTCGGTACGCTTCTGTATCGATTACAGAAAGCTCAACTTGATGACTATCAAGGATGCGTAACCCATCCCCCGGATGGATAAGTGTATTGACTCCCTAAGGGACGCCAGGGTGTTCTCTACCCTGGAATGTAATGCGGCTTACTGGCAAATACCAGTAGCCGAGGAGGACAAACACCTCACTGCTTTCACGTGCCACTCGGGCGCGTGGCAGTGCGTGCGCCTTCCCGTTGGGTTGTGCAACGCCCCTGCGACTTTCCAACGCGCCATGGATATGATCCTGGCCGGTGAAAAGTGGCAGATATGTTTAGTCTATCTAGATGATGTGATTGTTTTTTCGCGCTCCCCCGAGGAACACTTACAGCACCTTGACGAGGTGCTAACCCTGCTCGGGAAGGCAGGGGTCACCTTGAAGGCGAGGAAATGCCACTTCTTCCAGGAGGAAGTGGAATACCTCGGTCATGTGATCCGACCAGGACGGGTACATGTCCTGGGAAAGAACCTCCGGGCGCTTCGGGGTCTCCGTTATTCGGAAACCCAGACCCAGATGAAGAGTTTTCTGGGTATGCGCGGTGTGTACCGCCGCTTCGTAGCCGACTTCGCCAAGATAGCGAAGACGCTAACGGCGCTTACAAACACCAAGCTTCCTAAGAAGCTTCCTCCTCCCTCAGGGAAGGAGACAGACGCCTTTGAGATACTTGGAGGACGTCTATTGGACGCCCCTATCCTTGCCCTGCCCAAGAGGCACGGGCAATATATCGTCGACGTCGATGCCAGCTACGAACAGCTAGGTTGTTGCCTACAGCAGCAACAGTCCGACGGGGAATATCACCCCATCGGCTACTACAGCCGTGCGCATCTCCCTGCGGAGAAGAAATATTTCGCCACGCAGATCGAGGCTCTAGGCGTCGTCTGGGCCGTGACCTATTTACGGTCCTACCTAGAAGGTGCGGAATTTGTGGTGCGGTGCGATCACCGCGCCCTTTTATCGGTTCTCACTAATATGAGTCCGAATGCTCGGATCAACCGATGGCGAATCAGACTATCGGAGTACAACTATGAGATACGGCATAAGCCAGGAAAGGATTACAAGGTGGCAGACGCGCTATCGCGTCTCCCTACCGAGGGTCTGGACACCTCGCCCTTGGACGAGGACATCCCCGTCCTGGCCGTCGAGACCCGGGCCAGTGACGCCTTAAAAAGAAGCGGCATTGGAGGAGGCCCGTATGGGGGCCCTGTCAGCCCGAGGCATCATCCTGGGCCAGGCTGAGGACTCCTTTTGTCAGGCCAGGCTTAAAGAGCTCGATGCTCTTGCGCCTCCCGACCCCACTTGGAGTCGAAAAGCGTTCTTCTTCCGGGAGAAGAACGGGCTACTCTGCCGTCGCTCGATGTACGGACGGGAAACCCAAGTGGCTATCCCAGAGGCTCTGAAGAAGCGGCTCCTGATTCACCAACACCAGTCGGTGCTAGCTGGAAATACCGGCTCCAGGAGGATGTACAACACCCTTCGTAGGTATGTGTACTGGCCAACGATGGTCGTCGATGTACACAAACACGTGGAGCGATGCCCCGCGTGCGCCAAGAACAGTCTCTCAGAGAGAAAGCACACGACGCTGATGAAGCTTTTCCCCGCCGACAAGCCCTTCTCGGGGCTCGCCATGGACCACCGCCCACCTCTAAAGGGGGGCATAAGCACGTTCTGGTCATCTGTGACCGGTTCACTAAGTTGACGAGAGCCATCCCTCTGAGGGATACTACGGCACTGACCGTGGCATCGGCCTTTACAGATACATGGGTTGCCGCATATGGCATCCCCTACACGGTCCTTACGGACAACGGACCGCAGTTTGCCTCGGTATATTACCAGGGCATCCTGGGTTTACTCGGTGTAGCTTTGAACTATACCTCTCCTTATCACCTGCAGATGAACGGGCAGGTGGAGCGGTATAACCGCACCCTCGTTCGACAGCTCGGCTACTATGTGGCGGAACACCAAGCCAAGTGGGACTGCCATCTGTCCCTTTTGACCTCTGCGTACAATACGCAGGTCCATTCTAGCACAGGGGACATCCCCTTTGCTTTCGTGAGCCCGAGGCGGCTCCAACGTATTGGTATCGAGAGAATGCTTCGGCTACGACAAGCCGAGGAACGGCCGGTCGACGCCAGCTCGGCGGCGGAACAATATGTTGGGGACCTGAAGGCCCTCATTCCCAAGGTGCAGGAGCACCTGGGAAAAGCCCAGGCGGCGTACAAGCGCGCATTCGATGCGCGCGCTCGAGAAAAGAATAACCAGCTAAAAGCTGGGGACTGGGTTTATCTGGATGCCCACTCCCGCTCGCCAAAGAATCTTGGGTTCAAGACCAAAGGGCCTTACATGGTACTCCAGACCGATGGATACCGGTTCCTGATAGAGAGCCCCAGGGGCATCGGGACGGTAAGCAGTGACCATGTCACTGGAGCTCCCACGCCCCCAGCGCGGGATGCCAAGTGGACCCGTGCCCTTCGGGCAGAAGCCCTCTTTAAGGACAAGACCCAACTGAAGGATGGTCCAGAATACGTGTTTGAAAGATTTATCAAACATGGCTGGAATGACGACGGGCAATTGAAGCTCTTAGTCAAATGGTTTGGGTTTCCCAAAAAGGAAGCCACGTGGCAATTTGCCTCTTCTCTTCCGAGGGAAGCCTTCCAGACATACTGTCTCCGGGAGAAATTAAACTTCCCGCCTTGACGCGGGAAGGGGTATACTTTTCTGATCAAGTCAAGAAAAGGGTACAAGACCGGCACGTTGCCCGGGCCGGCATGGAGACAAGGGTCACAAAGATGAGGGGCTAAGCCGCTTTATTCCCTACGGGGCCCTCTCGCACTCTCCCTCACCGTGCGGCACCACCTCTTAAAGAAGGCGGTGAAGGGTAACACAACAAATGACCGAGGGAAAGGGGTGCCAAGCACCCCCGGTGACAAGTCACCAACCCCCGAAGCGAGAACCAAAGTCAGGGACATAGCCCTGACCGGGATCCTCATCGTGCGAGTAAGAGCATTCCCAACAATGTCGGGCCAACGCCATATTGGGCACACGTTGCAGAAACGTGTCTCAAATTCGCCGTTGGCCAGTTCTCGGGGCGGGTAACAATGTCGAACGTGCACGCGGCG
>Ga0114957_1002467_pt1 | contig 17756 bp, 15 predicted proteins | sample BantaG_FD_87175 | JGI IMG/M metagenome (GOLD analysis project Ga0114957, IMG submission 87175) | Marine algal microbial communities from Bantry Bay, Ireland - BantryBay_4 metaG | ecosystem: Host-associated > Algae > Red algae > Unclassified | place: Bantry Bay, Ireland | collected 2014-11-21 | reverse complement strand
TGTAAATGTAGAATTTACGCTTCCTGTTAAATTTAAACTCGAGGATAAATAACCATGGCAATATAAAAATAGAATCAAAAGAATTATAAACTAAAAGAGCCCATCCGAAAATCTCAGATGGGCTCTTTCTATATCGTTTACTAGAATCTTAATTCTTATATAATTTCTTAGTGATTTGCTTGTCTCCGATTAATACATTTAAAATATACATGCCGGGATTTAAATTTGATTGCTCAAACGAAAATTGGTTTATTCCGCTATTAATATTTACTAGATTTGAAAAAATATTTTTTCCAGTTACCTCTAATAAACTGACCTTTGCGTTATCAAATGATTCGCTAGATTCTAGATTTATAAGTAAGTTGTTTCCTGAAAAAGAACTGGTAACTTGACTTACCACCTCTTCTAATTCGTTTGTATTAGAAAGTTGAGAAATTTCTCCCGACCAATGATCCGCATTAAAAACATATTTGAGACCATCATCATCCCATCTCCAGATGATCGTTACAATCTCCGTATCTCCATCTGCTAAACTTAAAGTAGAAGGTGCTACTAAAGTATGTGTAAAATCTAATGAGCCTACAGACGATGCATCGATATCCAAAGGTGATCCAAAAGTGTCACCCGTAAAAGAAGCAGTTAAAAGTTTAGGCTGTAAAACATTACCTTGACCTGACTGATTATGCATGATATTATTCTGTATCAGATAAACACCTACACTAAATCTTCCTTCTACCCCATTGTTCATAATCATCTGGGTCAGATCTACAGATAAAGTCGTTCCATCTGTTGATAAATAAACATCATTAATATCTATACCCATAAAGGCTGCAAAAGAAGCATTTAAATCTACTCCTTCTACTAACAATGCAATTTTATCATCTGCATTGTTAGGTGTTATATTCTGAATCTCATTATCTAAAAAAAACTCTGGTTGATAGTTACCACCTAAATTGTCTGTGATCTCAGCGGCTACATCATTAGAAAGCCCACCGGTATGATGCATTAAAATAGGAATACCATTGCGATCTTCCATTAGATCCACTATTTCTTCAAAAATCGGCCATGCCCATCCGCCACAGTTAGGACACCAGTCTGCTGACTTTTTTACTATAATTGTATATTGCTCATCCTGAGCTTGAAGGTTTCCTAGTACAAAAAGACAAAGAATTGAAAGTATAACTTGTTTCATTAGCTTATGTTATATTATTAATAATCGTAATATAAAGATAGGGTTTATTCCCTTCTTCAAATATATATACGTGTTAAAAAGTGCTATTGGATTCCCTGTATAGTACAGCGGTAACCACTTGACCTACTTTACGCAAAACATTCTTATCGATATTATCCATATTATCATCATGTGTATGATGATACTGTCCGAAGGTTTCTGTAGGTAAATTTATGATGTCCACTGTAGGAATCCCGCCATAGTGCATGTAGAGATGATCATCTGTAATCTGTCCTGCTTTTACGCTTTGGAATAAATCTCCATATCCCATTTGCTGTGCTAGTTGCCATATTTTTGCTTGGTAGGCACCAGCTACTTGAGCAGATATTCCCTCTAATGGAAAACGAGCTCCTTTAGCTCCGACCATATCAAGTAGAATTCCGAATCTAGCATTATAATTAGAGTCGTGTTTATTTTTTGACCAGTATTGTGATCCGAGACACCAGGTCTCAGCGGTGCTGGCATCACCCACATCAGAGTCTATTCCGTTATCTTCCGCATCCCATAAAAAAATATCTACGCCTAAATCAATAGGGTTTTCCTGAATCGTCTTTGCTATTTGTAAAAGTACCGCTACCCCACTGCCTCCATCGTCGGCGCCATCGATCGGTTTATTTTTATCCTGCTCTGCTTTATCTGCTATTAAACGCGTATCCCAGTGTGCCGCTAAGGCTATTCTCCTTTTATTTTTAGGATTAATGCTGGCTATTATATTATAGGCTTGAGCATCCTTTACATCTAGAAAACTAGCTTTAAATTCTTGTACCTCTACTTTTGTTCCTAGAGATTTTAATTCCCTGACAAGCCAGTCCTTACATTCTTTATGAGATTCCATGCCTGGAACTCTATATCCAAAGGAGACTTGCTTCTCTATGTATGCAAGAGCCCCATCTCCATCAAAAGGTGGTACAGTAACTTTCTTCTTAACTACAGGAGTAGTAGGAGAATTTTTCTTACTATCATCTTTACATCCCGCTACTAATAATAGCCCAATGCAAAAAATAAAGATCGTTGTTCTAATATTCATATAAATTAATTAATGGACCAGGTGGTATCATCCTTTCCGTCCTTTACTGTGATTTCTAGTTCTTTTAACGTATCTCTTATCTTATCTGATGTATCCCAATCCTTTTTAATTCTAGAATCAGCTCTAATCTCTAAAATCAGGGACATCAATCCATCGAGATGATTACCCACTCCATCAGCACCTCTTCCATCTTCTAATCCTAATATATCAAACACATAAGAATGCACTTTGGATTTCATTTCTTCTAAGCATGTTGTAGATACATTTTCTATATCTAACTGTCCTCCTTTTAAGCCATTGATCTTTGCAACCAGCTCAAAAAGATTAGCGATTACTTTGGGCGAATTAAAATCATCCGACATATTATCATCCATCGCTACTAGGACCTTGTTGATGTCATCATCTAAATCACCTGCACTACTATTGGACGTAAGTCCATCCATAATTTTAATGGCATCCATTAGTTTTTTATATCCCTTTTCTGCTGCTAGCAAACCATCGTTTGTTAAATCCATCGTGGAAGAGTAATGAGCTTGTAGCATAAAAAACTTTATAACCATGGCGTCGTAACCCTTAGTTATATGCGGGCTGTTACCCGTAAGAAGCTCTGTCGGAGTAATGGTGTTATTATCACTCTTAGACATTTTCTTACCGTTCATCAAAAGCATGTTTGTATGTATCCAGTAATTTGCAGGACTACATTTACATGCCCCTACATTCTGTGCAATTTCGTTTTCGTGATGAGGAAATTTTAAATCATTACCCCCTCCGTGTATATCAAAGTTTTTACCGAGGTACTTAGTACTCATAGCAGAACATTCTAGATGCCATCCCGGAAATCCTACTGACCACGGAGAGTTCCATTTCATTAAGTGATCATCTGATGCTTTCATCCAAATAGCAAAATCACTTGGATGTCTTTTTTCGCTTTGATTTTTTAATTCTCTCGTTTCTACTAAAAGATCTTCTACAACTCGACCACTTAGTTCTCCGTATTTATGTTCTTTCATAAAAGCAGCTACATCAAAATAAACGGAGCCATTACTTTCATAGGCAAATCCATTATCCAATATTTCTTGGACCATTTCGATTTGTTCTATAATATGGCCTGTTGCACGAGGCTCGATATCAGGCGAATGGGTATTAAAAATCCGCATCATATCATGGAAGCCGACGGTGTATTTATGAGCCACTTCCATAGGTTCGAGCTTATCTTTTTTAGCTCCTTTAGACATTCTATCCTCCCCATCATCCGTAAGATGTCCTACATCCGTAATATTCCTTATGTATCGTACGCTATAGCCTAAATGTAAGAGATACCTATACATCATATCAAAACTCATAAATGTCCTTACATTACCGATATGCACGTCACTGTAAACCGTCGGTCCACACACATACATCCCGATAAAACCAGGATTTATAGGTTGGAATTTTTCTTTCTCTCTGCTTAGACTGTTGTATACAAATAAATCTCTCATTCGCTATTTTTCGAAAGAGCAAAAATAACCAATTATTATGAGCACTTCATGACTCGATTTATACATCTATAACTTTAAAGGAAGTATTTTCGTTTTGTATTTAGAAAATCAATATATATGTATCGTTTGCTCCTTGTCTTTGCTTTTTCATTAGTATCCGTTTGCGGCTTTTCTCAAGCAAAAGATATTAACACTAAAGCGCTAAATAATTATATAGATTTTACTAATGATTGCATCCATGGACTTATTATCTCTCATCTCATGATGACGAGTTTTAATAATGAAGTAAATAAATATGTAGATGCTACAGATGGGTTTGTTTTTAGTAACTCAGATTTTGGTAGAGATATATATCAAGATTCTAGTTACTATGTCCATCGCGGTATGAGCCCATATGAGCAGTATCCTGTAATGTTACGAGAAGGAGGGGTTTTAGGTAATGATGCTAAGATTTTAAATGAAATTACTACTAAGATTTACGATGCCGCTAAGCGGCTCAATGATTTACGTTTTGAAACTGGAGCATTTATTGAAAACAACGACATTCAAATTCCAGAAAATCTAGATCATATTTACACAAAGCTAGAAAACGCAGTTTCGCTGTTTGATCAGATATATGACTTGCGTAATGATTTAAACAAGAATGTGGAACGCATTCAATCTAAAAGAAAATCTCCAGATCAGGCTTTGGCTTACGCCAAAGTGAAAAAGATGCATACCACACTTTGTACGCTGTTAAAAAAAATACGTGCTAAAGAAACTAAAGATTTTAAAAGATATCAATCTGAAAATACAACAGCAACAAATGCCATAAAAAATATATCCCTAGGATCTGCTTCATTGACAGAAGTCTATAATAGAGGCGTAGAAGCCAGTAAAATGGTAAACAAATTTTATACAGACGGAAGCGTACCTGAATCTCAAGAACGCTATGGTAAATTCTACTACTACTATAATGAAATTACCAAGTCCTATATAAATACAGTAGGAATGGGTGCTGCCTTTAGAAGTAATCAACTTTTTGATAAAATAGAACTAGCGCAAGTAAAACTTATTGAGTTACCTCCAATGTTTAAAGTTTTGTATCCGAGAAAATTAATTAAATCGGATGTGATTGCTAGTACCGATAACTTTATAGAAGACATTCCAGATCGTCTAAAAGAAAGAAAAATTATAGAAAGTGATCATACGATTACTGTGGATAAAGAAGTTTTTGAAATTGAGTTATTTGACCATATGCTATTAGATGGAGATATCGTGTCTATAAATTTTAATGGTGACTGGATATTAGAAAAACAATCGTTAGAAAAAAAACCAGTAAAGATTAAAGTGCAACTAAATAGACAAGGTAAAAACTATCTACTGTTACATGCCGAGAACGAAGGATTAAAACCTCCTAACACGATGGGGTTATCTTATTTCTATAAGGGAAAAAAGAAAAAGGAGTTGCTAAAATCTAATATGCAAACCAGTCAAGTTATAGAAATACTTCTAGATAAATAGGAAACAAAAAAGGGCTCTCAATAGAGGGCCCTTTTTTGTTTCTTTCTATATTTCTATTTATCCTTTTGTTGCTCCGAGAACTACAGATAAGGTTACCTGATCATCAATGGCTTTATCCTTTACTGTATCTGCCAGTGAAGTCGATCCATATTTAATTCCAAAATCAGTTCTATTGATTTTAAAATCTGGTGAAGAAACCGATACACTATTTCCATTGCTAGAAACATTAGCTTTAAAACCCACTTGCTTACTTACTCCTTTGATAGTAAGATTACCATAAACAAGAGAGTTTGCTTTTGCATCACCTTCTAGTCCTGTTACTTTTGTGATTTCAAAATTAGCATCTGGATGATTAGCCACATCAAAGAAGTCCCCAGATTTAAGGTGTCCTTCTAATTTTTCTTTACCATCCCCCGCTGCTAGATCAGTACAAGTTAAACTTGACATATCGATCGTAAATTTTCCACCTGTTAGTTTTCCATTATTCATTAAAACCTTTCCCTCTGAAACTTTCAATGTTCCAGTGTGGGTACCAGTCAATTTAGAACCTGCCCAATTAACCATACTTTTTTCAGGAATTACTGCGTAGGAAGTACCTTTAGTATTAGTTGCAGATTCCACAGATTCTACCGCATCACCTACCACTGCAGACGCTTTATCTTTTTTACAAGCAAATGCAAATACCATCAACATGGATAGTAAGGAAATTTTCATTATTGATTTCATTAAAATATTTTATGTTAGTTTATAAATGACAATTTTAAATTATAGACTCTACCGCATTTAGACTTTCTATATACTTACAATTTTTACCTAGTTTTATTTCTTGTTTTACAAACTGAAAACCAGAAAAAAGCATTGTAACGTTAGATATATGCTGAGATAAAAAATCTACATATGACTGTAATGAGTCTTCAACAAAGGTATCATTGATAATCGAAAAAGTATAGTCCGGTTTATAAATTTCACAGGCCTGGATAATATCGTAAACCGCTATATTACTTCCTAGATTTATAACCTGAACATTTCTCTTTTTTAAAATGTACTGTAAAAATAAAAGACTCAGTTCGTGGTTTTCTTTTTCTGATAAGAAAAGTATAAACTTAGATTTAGGATTGTCTATATTTTCTAGTTGATCTATCTCAGCACAAACTTTATTGTGCAACATGTTCCTTATAAAAGACTCGTGTACTGCCTTAAATGAGCCAGAAAACCACAGCGCACTTAATTTATCTAGCAAAGGATAAATAAACTCATAGATACATACCTCAAATCCTTTTTTCTCGATAATGGTATCTAATATGACCTTACACCTATTTTGATCTAATTCTAGTATGGACAAGGTGATTGCTTCTACCTCATTACCCGCAGTTAAACCAGATAGAAGAGATAAATCCTTTATGGCTTGACTCATTTCCTTATTGCACATACAAGCAATTTTAGAAATCTTGTGTCCGTTTTTATTAAGTAAAGCAATATTTAAGATGTGCTTTATATCCTCATCTAAATAGTACCTTATATTATTAGCAGTTCTTTTAGGCTTTATAATACCATATCTCTTTTCCCAGATACGTAGCGTATGAGCTTTTATACCCGAGAGTTTTTCTAAATCCTTTATACTATAAACTGAAGACATAATCGAAAAAATACAAGCAAAAATAGAAACAAGATAGATTAAATATTGTTCAATCCGTATTCATTATAAATGGTGAATTTAATTTGATAAGTTTGAACAAAAATTATAACTAGAAAATATAGATGAAAATAGGAATAGTTTGTTACCCTACATATGGAGGAAGTGGTGTCGTTGCAACGGAGCTAGGTTTAGGACTTGCTAAAAATGGTCATCAAGTATATTTTATAACATATCAGCGACCCGCAAGGCTTACGGCATTTCACGAAAATGTTTATTTCCATGAGGTATCATCCATGGCCTATCCTTTATTTGAATACTCTCCTTATGAGACTGCATTAACGAGTAAACTAGTAGATGTTATCTCATTTGAAAAACTAGATATTTTACACGTTCATTATGCCATTCCTCATGCAGCTGTTGCTTTCATGGCTAAACAAATTTTAGCTTCTAGGGGTATTAATATTCCTATTGTTACGACATTACATGGGACTGATATAACGTTAGTAGGAAATGATAAATCCTTTTCTCCTGTAGTAGAATTTAGTATTAACAATTCTGATGGCGTAACTGCTGTTTCAGAATATTTACGAAATGAAACTTGTAATTTATTTAATATTAAAAACGATATCAAAGTCATTTATAACTTCATAGATTTTGACCGCTTTAAAAAAACTGATAAGGAACACTTTAAAAAAGCGATTGCTCCAGAAGGCGAAAAAATATTAATTCATACCTCTAATTTTAGAAAAGTAAAAAGAGTACAGGATGTAATCAAAGTATTTAAAAAAGTTCATGATAAAATAGACTCTAAACTCTTACTTATAGGCGACGGACCTGAGAGACAAGGTCTAGAGGTCCTATGTAGAGATATGGGTCTATGCGATGATATCCGCTTTTTAGGGAAACAAGATGCTGTAGAAGAACTCTTGTCACTAGCGGATGTATTTATAATACCATCTCAAAACGAAAGTTTTGGACTAGCTGCATTAGAAGCAATGGCATGTCAAGTTCCAGTCATATCTTCAGATGTTGGTGGTTTACCAGAAGTAAATACAGATGGTTTAACTGGTTTTGTTTGCAAAGTAGGCGATACAGATACCATGGCGGAAAAATGCTTAGAAATTCTCAGTAGTGAAAAAACGCATAATCAATTTAAACAAAACGCACTTGCACGTGCCCAAGAATTTAACTTAGATAAAATACTACCTCAATATGTTTCCTACTATGAGGAGTTAATTATGGCTAATGCAGCTTTAAATAGTAAGTTATAAAAAAGATAAAAATATCCGTTTTACATTAATATATCCTCTGGACGATCCTTTTTTTGAACAGCGGCAATAATCAAAGAAATAATAAATCCTACAATAGCGCCCACTCCTGCATTAAGCATTGTCTTACTAATGGAAGGGTCAAATGAATTCTCGGCTTCCATTTGGTCTTGCATTTCTTCTATTTGATCTTCCGATAGAAATCCTGAATCTTCAAAATTTGCCATCATTGTATCTTGCAAAAAATTGGCTAAATCCGGATCAATAAAATTGAATAAGCAATAATTAAATATTGTGTGCATTACTCCTCCTATTAGTGCAGTTATAAATATGGGTTTAAGGATTTCTCCAAAAGAGGCAAAACCTTCATTATCGCTTTTGTAATTCCTCCCTGTCATTATCATAAAAAAGAGGTATACAAGGAGTGATATTCCTGAAAAAGCCATTCCCCATCCAGCCACAAAAAACTGAGGTGAGATGAGATAAATAACAAGGGATAATACGGTTAATGCTATTCCTAAAAATAAACCATTTTTAACTCCAGGGTAATTCATAGTAGTAAGATTTTGTAATAAGACCTAAGTTAAAAGGAATTGCGGATAATCACTTAATTGACAATAAGAATTTTAGTGACTGCAGCATCAGGATCTGTAAAACTATTAGAAGACGAACTAAAAACTAAATAAACACCTGTAGCTGCTCGATTACCATTGTAGTCTTGTCCATTCCAGATTGCCTGACCTCCTAAAGAGCTGGTTTCAAAAACAAGATGGCCATTTACATCCGTAATTTTTACCTCTGCATTTTCTACTAATCCTTTGATAGCAATAGGACCATTATAATCAGGTCTCACTGGATTAGGAAATGCCACGACGTTGCTTTCTCTATGTACGAGTTCTGGACCTGTCGCGTCTGTACGGAATGACTGCATTCCTTTATTAGTTCCGATCCACATTTCTCCCGTATCGTCATTGAATGAAAGTGCATTAATGGTATTGTCAAAAAGTGGAGAATTATCTTCTGTATAATGAGCAATCTGATCTACCCCATCTGGAGATTGTAAAAAGATCCCATTACGAGTCCCAAACCATTTGCGATTAGCTCCATCGACTTCTATGACTCTGATGTCTTCCGTCTGTAATAAAAAAGCACCGATACTATCTTGTAATACTTTTCGACGCGTTCCTCTACATTCAGGATCAAAAGTACCACTTCCGCACTCAAAAACGATTGGTCCCTCTGCAGTACCTACCCATACGTCACCATTTAAATCAGCTTTAATAGAATTTATTAGATTTGTACTTAACTCACTATTCCCTACATTAAAAAATTTAGGGGCCGGATCATCAGAAGGATTATCTATGGTTCCATTATCATCAAATACCACTACCCCTCCATTATTACCTTGAGCAATAGCCCACTTAAATCCATTTTGATCAATAGTCATATCAAACAGTTGATCATTTCCGGCAGAGTTGAAAGATCTCCACTGCCCATCCACCGTCATAACTGATATCGGCTCTGGTGCACCAAAATTAGTGAGCCATAAATTTCCATCTCGGTCAAAATCTAAACCAGACACTCTGGTCCGATCTGGGTTACCTCCTATTGTTGCTTGTAAGGAAGAATTGTCCTTATTATAAACGGTCGCTTCTTCCGTCTCTGGATCAAATTCTAAAAGTCCTCCTGCATATGATCCAAAAAATATTTTAGAATTAGAAGGATGTTTTTTGACCTTCCACATATTCAACATTTCATTATCTTTTATAGGATCATAATTGTAATTGTAGTTAGTCCATTGTCCATCTACTAATCGATAAAATCCTCTCTTAGTTCCGATTCCACCGAGTGCGTCCGTTACACCACCTGAGGCGACAAAAACTTCTCCATTAGAAAAAGAAAATCCACTTGCTGTTACGGCTTGTGGCGAATTAAAAGATTTTGGAAATAGGCAGTTTACACCCATTTCTTCTGCTCTTCTCAATCCATTAAACTGATCGGCAAACCAAATAACACCCTCCTCATCTTCTAAAGCCCCTCTCACTATATTTAAGCATCCCTCTTCTGTTTTAGTTATAGAAGAATCATCATTAAAATATAATACCTCACTCGTGATTTCTCCATCCCATGAGCCTAACATCATTCTCGATCCAGCATTGATAAAAGTTATTTCATATCCAGGTCTTTCCTCTATGTATAGCTTCTCAAATTGTCCATTCTGATTTTGTTTAAATAAAGTATCCTCGATTACTGTATACAGAGCATCATTAAAATAATCTACAAATTTGGCTGTATAAACTACAGGCAAACCTACTTCCTCCCCTAGAGGATCCCAGTTACCAAAGTCACCCAAATTTAAATTCTGATTAGTGGGAGCGGCATAAACTCCATCTTCTGTAGCCGCATATAAAAAGTCTGCTGATGACGTAATATCTAAAACATTGACTCCAGTTACAGTCGTAAAACCAAATTCTCGTCTTTCTAAATTATACTCAACAATCCCAAATGAAGCAGCAAAATAAGCAAACTCGCTACTAGCAATTTCTAAAGCATTTATTCTCCGATCCCCAACGATGTTTGTATTTATTTTTATATCCTTTACATTAAACACCTCATCGTCCTTAATAATATCGATATTACTATTGAGATAAACTACAATCAGCTGATCATTTAAAACATCATAGGCCATCCGATCCACACATATATCACTTAATCCTTCCACTTTACTTAAAAAGTTAACAGAATCATCCTCTTTATCAATAGATATAATGGAATATTCGGTGGCATAAATAATTTTGGTTGGGCTCTGAGTTACAATTCGCCCATTGAGATAGGGCAAATATGATTTCCACCCGTAAATCGGGATATCACTCTGTGCACTAGTCACAAATGAAAAAAGTAGAAAAATGTAAATAGATCGCAACTTCATATGGTAAAAGAAATTAACTATTTCTAAATTATATTATTGTGGCAATAGCCAATAATCATTTGTTTTTGTACAAAGGATTTTCTTCTAAGTAAGCATATACAGCATCTGGAACTAAGTACCTAACAGATTTATCATCAGCGATAAGTTTCCTAATATAGCTTGCAGAAATACTGAGTAATGGGGCTTCTACTATTTTTACTTTCTTATGGGATGCGAGTTCTCCTAATTCGTAACCCGGTCTAGCATAAACATAAATTTGATGTTGAGCTAAAATCTGTTCATAGTTTTTCCACTTATGTAAAGAAGCTATATTATCTCCTCCCATTATTAAAACAAACTCCTTATCCCCATACTTTTCTTTGAGATAACTTAATGTATCAATGGTGTAAGAAGGCACTGGTAAATTAAATTCGATATTACTAGATCTTATTGAAGTATTTTCTCCAATAGCTAGATTTACGAGATGGAGCCTGTCATAATTATTTGCTAAAGATGCTTTACTCTTGTGTGGGTTATGAGGTGATACCACCATCCATACTTCATCCAGATTAGTATGATCAGACATGAAGTTTGCAATAATCATATGTCCGACATGAACAGGGTTAAATGATCCAAAAAACAATCCTACTTTCAATGAAAAAAATTTAGTTACTCATCATAACCGGCATAACCAGCATCAATAAGTTTTCGTTTTCCTTTTGTTCAGAAGGGAGTAAAATACCTGCTCGATTAGGAGTAGATAACTCCAGTTTTATCTCATCACAATTTAATACACCTAACATTTCTATTAAAAACTTTGCATTAAAACCGATGGTCATCGGCTCACCAGTATAGTTACAACTTAGTTGTTCCGTTGCTTCATTAGAAAAATCTAAATCCTGCGCTGAGATAGTTAGCGTCCCTTCATTAATATTTAAAATTACCTGGTTTGTTGTCTTATTAGAGTAAATAGCAATTCTTTTTAAAGAGTTCTGAAAATCTGTTCTACCCAGTGTCAAAACGTGAGGATTATCAACTGGAATAACTGCATTGTAATCAGGGTACTTTGCATCTACTAATCGACAAACCACTCTCGTATTACCAATATGAAAAAAGGCATTTGTTTTATTAAAAGACATGCTCACCTCGTCCTCTCCACCGATAGCATTCTTTAACAAAGTCATCCCTTTTTTAGGAATGATAAACGTAGAAGTCAGATCACTTTTTACACCCGTACTTGTATACTTTACCAACTTATGTGCATCGGTCGAGACAAAAATAATTTTGTTAAAATCCATTTGCACATACACTCCGGTCATTGCTAATCTGAGTTCGTCATTAGATGCAGCAAATAGCGTATTAGTAATAGCATTGGTTATAGCTTCTGAGCTAATTCCTAATTTTTCAACATCATCCTCAATCGGGATTTCAGGAAAATCAGCAGGACTATCTCCAGCTAGCTTGTACTTACCGTAGGCAGAGGTTAATTCGATTCCATTATTTTCTTCGTTGACCGAAAATGTAATAGGCTGTTCTGGAAGAGCCTTTAATGTATCTAAAAGGATTTTTGCCGGAACAGCTATTTCGCCTACTTTATCAGCAGAAACATCCATTTTAGTAATAATAGAAGTCTCTAAATTAGTGGCCGCTATAGTAAGCTTATCATCGGCTAGCGTAAACAAAAAGTCTTCCAAAATAGGCAATACCGGATTAGGGTTAATAGCACCTCCTGCTATCTGCAAATTTTTAAGAAAATCGGAAGAAGAAACACTAAATTTCATATAACAACTTTGGATTCTAAACTAAGCACGTAAAAATAACAATTTAACATCATCGAACATAGATTATATCATTGCTGATGAGAATAGTACTTTTGTCCGAATTTTGAGAATTTTAAGATGAACAGAAAAATAGCACCCAAAATACAAGCTATAAGAAAAATAGATTTCCCCTTAGTCAGCTCTAATCACCTAGATAATGGCATTCCTTTACATATTCTTCCTTCTGATAATAATGATATAATTAAACTCGAACTCGTTTTTAAAGCAGGTCGATCGAGGGAACTTCAAAATCTTACCTCTAAGGCAACCAGTAGTTTATTAAAAGAAGGAACCATAAAATTTAATTCAGAACTACTTTCCGAAAAAATTGATTTTTACGGCGCTAGTATTAGCTGTAGTAGTGGAATGGATACAAGTTCTATCATTTTGTATTGTATTAAAAAGCACTTTGGTTTCTGCCTGGATCTGTTGCGAGAAATTCTATTTAATCCCACTTTTCCGGTTGAAGAATTAGAAAAATATAAATCCAGATCCGCCGAAAGACTTCATCAAGAGCTCTCTAAAAATGCTGTTTTGGCATACAGAAAAATTACGGAGATCATTTATGGAAATGAGCATTGTTATGGATATAATACTTATCCAGCCTCCTATAAAAATATACAGATAAAAGAATTAATCCATCACTATCAGCACGCCTATACCTCTACAAACTGTCAGATTTATTTAAGTGGTTGTGCAGATGCTAAAATTATTCAATCGATAAATAAATCTTTTGGTCATCATTTTGGAAACAAGCCTTTATCTCATCAATATGTAAATCCGATAGAGAATACAGTCCAAAAAATTGAGCTAGCTGGAAATAAACTTCAAAATTCAATTAAAATAGGGAGGCGCTTATTTAATAGGCAACATCCGGATTATTATCCATTTTTCATGCTTAATACAGTTTTAGGTGGATACTTTGGAGCGAGACTCATGACTTCTATTCGAGAAAAAAAAGGATATACCTATAATATCTACTCTGTTATCGATTCTATGGAGTTTGACGGATATTTTTATATCAGTACAGATGTAGGATCTAACTATTATGCTAAAACGCTAGTAGCTATAAAGGAAGAAATGGAATTGCTACAAAATAAACTCATCGGATCCAAAGAGTTAGATATGGCTAAGAATTACATCCTTGGAAATTTTCTTAACATGCTCGATGGCCCCTTAAAATCTTCAAAAGTTTTAAAAATGCTTAAGGAAAATGGACTTTCAGAAGTAGATTTTAATCATATGATAGAGGTTATTAGTACGATTACGAGTAAGGATTTAATGGAAATGGCTCAAAAGCATTTGAATTTCAATGACTTACATCAAGTAAGCGTAGGAGACTTCTAAAAAGATATAAAAAGAATTGAGGCATTATTCTTGCTTTAAAAGAAATGAGTAAATTTGGGCCTCCAATCCCACATTACATATCCTATTATTTTATTGGACTTTTTTAGTTTTTAAACTTAAAATGAAATTATTTAGTTTTTTCACCCAAGAATTAGCTGTAGACTTAGGTACTGCTAACACCTTAATCATTCAAGATGGAAACATCGTAGTGGATGAACCTTCTATTGTAGCCATTAATAGGCGTACAAATGAGGTAATTGCCGTCGGAACTAAGGCCATGCAAATGCAGGGAAAAACGCACGAAAACATAAAAACGATTCGCCCTCTAAAAGATGGTGTAATTGCCGATTTTCAAGCTGCTGAGAGTTTAATCATGGAATTGATTAAAATGATCGGAGGTAAAAAGAGGTTTTTTACGCATCTAAAAATGGTGATTTGTATCCCTTCGGGAATTACAGAAGTAGAGAAGAGAGCGGTTTTTGATTCTGCTGACCATGTAGATTCTAAAGAAACTTATCTTATCCACGAACCCATGGCTGCAGCCTTAGGAATCGGTTTAGATGTTCAGGCACCTGAAGGAAATATGATAATCGATATAGGTGGGGGTACTACTGAGATTGCAGTAATATCGTTATCAGGAATTGTAACAGACCAATCTATCAGAACGGCAGGAGATGAATTTACTATGGACATTTTAGATTTTATGCGTAAAAAGCATAATCTATTAATCGGTGAGCGTACAGCCGAACAAGTAAAAATAAATGTAGGGTCAGCTCTTAAAGAATTAGATAACCCTCCAGAAAAGTGGCCCGTTAATGGACGAGATTTATTAACCGGTATTCCAAAACAAATTTTTACGACTCACCTAGAAATTTCAGAAGCTTTAGATAAATCTATTTCTAAAATAGAAGAGGCCATATTAAAGGCACTAGAGGATACCCCTCCTGAATTAGCCTCAGATATTTATCGAAGAGGATTGTTTTTAACAGGTGGTGGTGCTTTGTTAAGAGGATTAGATCGACGAATTTCCTCAAAAACTAAATTACCTGTACACATTGCTGAAGATCCTTTAACGGCTGTGGTACGTGGAACTGGACTTGCTTTAAAGAAAACGGAGGAATACTCTTTCCTTATTGATAGAAAAAGCATCTAAGATGAATAAGGTCTATGAAAAATCTGATTCTTTTTCTTGTTAAGTATGGGTCTTTTTTTCTCTTTATTTTTTTACAATTCTTTTGTTTTTATCTGGTTGTTCAAAATCAGAAACAAAAAGAAATTTATGTAAACAGTTCTAACCTTCTCGCCGGATATATAACCCAAAAGTCTCAACAGGTCTTTAACTTTATGAATCTAGATGATGAGAATGAAGAACTCAGAAAAGAAAACTCCAAATTACTCCAGACCATCATTAACAATAACATTAAGAGATATGATAATGACCTGGATACCATCAATAATCAATTTGTAATCATCGGTTCAAACATTTGCGGTAAAACCACTAATCTAAGAAACAATTTTATCACATTATGTAAAGGGACAAAAGCGGGTTTAAAACCTGGGATGGGTGTCATCGATGAAAAAGGTATAGTGGGAATTATTAAAGATGTTTCCACAAATTATTCCAGTGTCGTCTCTGTCTTACACACTCAGTCAAGAATTAGTGTCGCTCTAAAAAATCAAAACCATCATGGATCTCTAGAATGGGATGGGGATAATCAGCAGATAGGAATTGTAAAAGCAATTCAAAAATATGCTTCTTTTAATCCTGGTGATACCATTATTACAAGTGGATACTCTACTGTTTTTCCAAAAGGCATACCCGTGGGTATCGTTAAAAACTATAAACTCCAGCCGAGTGGAGAAACATTTAATATTAAGGTCGAATTATTTAGTGATTTTTCATCAATAAAAAATGTCTATGTGATAGAAAGCATTTTAAAAGAAGAATTTGATGAAATAAAAACAGAAGAAAATGAGTAGTATCATTTCTAGAAATATCTTCCGTTTTATCATCATTGTTTTAGTACAAGTAGTTTTACTAAACAGAATAAATATCGGTGGAAGCCTTAATTATTTTCACTTTTTTTTATACCCTGTTTTTATCCTTTACTTACCCTTGAAAATGCGACGCTTTGTCATCATTCTACTTGCATTTATTTTGGGTATTACCTTAGACCTGTTTTATAATTCTCCTGGAGTCCATGCAAGCGCTTGCTTGTTTACCGCATTTGTCAGAAAATATGTTTTACAGCTTCTAGAACCTATTGAAGGATACAACAAAGAACATGATTTAAGCATATACAAAATGGGAATTATTTGGGTTGCTTCCTACACGGCTATTTTATTACTCGTACATTTGATATGGTATTTTAGCTTAGAGGCTTTTTCCTTTATTTATATCAAAGAGATTACACTTAGCACAATTTTTTCTTTCATAACTTCTTATATAGTTATTATTCTTTTTCTTCTGATATTTAATCCTAAACAATAAACCATCAATACTTCTAGACAAAATATAATCATCAGTTTAGTTTTTTTGCTGACTACTATACTCATCGGCAAAACAGCACAGTTACAGCTATTTAGTAAAAAATATAGGGACAGAGGAAGTAGTACTGCTATAGACCAACAAGTAATTTACCCTGGTAGAGGTCTCATCTACGATAGAAATAAAAAACTACTCGTAAATAACTTTCAGATCTATAACCTAAATGCGGTTTACAATCAGATAGATCCAGATATGGATACTACTTTGTTTTGTTCGTTACTGGAAATTTCAAAAGAAGAGTTTGTAGAATATCTTAATAAAGATTGGCGTAAAGCCAGCTTTAATAAATCCATTCCATTCACCTTTTTATCTAAAATTAAACCTGAAATTTTTGCTCGTTTTCAAGAGCATCTTTTTCAATTTCCAGGTTTTTCTCCATTAATCCGTAGTGTACGTGCCTACCCGCACAACAATGCTGCTCATGTTTTAGGATATCTCGGAGAAGCTGATAGTTCTAAAATAATAAACTCTAATGGTGTTTACGACATTGGAGATTTTGTAGGTCAAAATGGTCTAGAAAAATATTATGATATAGACCTAAGAGGAAAAAAAGGGATCCGGTTTATGATGAAAGATAATCTCGGAAGAGAAGTCGGAAGTTATAATGATGGGCTCTTAGATTCTCTAGCAGTAACGGGCAAAGATCTGTTTACGACCATCGACATAGATCTGCAAAGATTAGGAGAAGAGCTCATGCAAAATAAAAGAGGAAGTATCGTTGCAATAGAACCTAAAACGGGAGAAATTCTGGCTTGTCTGAGTGCCCCAGGTTATGACCCTAATCTATTGAACTTAGATAGACGAAGAGGAAAGGCTTTTAATGCACTACTGTATGATAGTATAAATCGAGTAAATAAACCCCTTATGGACCGATCCGTACTGGCTAAGTATCCACCCGGCTCCATATTTAAACCTATTCTATCATTAATCACATTGCAAGAAAAAACAACCTATGCCGGACGTACTCTACCTTGCGATGGCACCTAT
>Ga0114957_1002466_pt1 | contig 17757 bp, 16 predicted proteins | sample BantaG_FD_87175 | JGI IMG/M metagenome (GOLD analysis project Ga0114957, IMG submission 87175) | Marine algal microbial communities from Bantry Bay, Ireland - BantryBay_4 metaG | ecosystem: Host-associated > Algae > Red algae > Unclassified | place: Bantry Bay, Ireland | collected 2014-11-21 | reverse complement strand
TTTTTATAATATCTATGAAAGTACAAATGGTAAGAGTTTTAGGAAATATGTAAAAAACACATTAGGCTCGGCTCCAGTAATTTTTAATCAGTCGATGATAAAAAATACAGAAGCAAAATTAGATTTCTATTTAAATGGTAAAGGCTTTTTTGGACATACGACACAGTGTGATACTACTAGTAAAGGACGTAAGACTGATATGGTATGTCGGATTAAACTAGGCCAACGATACAAAATAGATACTATAATATTTCCTATCGATACTACTTACGCGGCACTTAAATTAGATCAAAAATTACAACGAGCTATTGTAAAAGAAGGGAGTTTTTATGACCGTGATCGATTAGAATATGAGCGACTTAGACTGACTAATATTGCAGGGAGGATCGGATTTGCAGACTTTGGAACTAATAATATTTTATTTTATGTGGATACTCTTTCTGGGGATAAGAAAGTCGATGTTTATCTTAAAATACTACAGCCTTCGGATAGTACTTTTCATAAAAGATATACTCTAGATAGCATACGGATTTATCCTAATTACACCACAGGATCTGATAATGATCCTAATCTTAGTTCGGTAGAAATCAGAGAAGGATTGTCTGTCCATGAAAATGATCATTATCTCGATCATCGATTAATCGATCGATTAATTTTACAAACTCCAGGAGGTTATTTTAATTCAATAGAAGAAAGTAGGTCCATAGCTCGATTATCTGATCTAGGTATATTTAGTAACATAAATGTGGAAAAAAGACCTAATCCTAATAGTAGTGGTAATGGGCTGATACAGTATATGTTACTTACGCCATTAGACATGCAATCTATATCCGCTGAAATTGAATTAAATAATCGTTCGGGTAATTTTTTTGGAACTGGGGCCAATGTAAAATATATTAATAGAAATATTTTTGGTCATGCCGAACGTTTAGATATATCGGTTAGAGGTCAGGTAGAGACACAGATAGGAGGAGGCGTAAGTTTTATAAACTCTTCTGATCTAGGAGTAGATATGACTTTAGAGTTTCCTAGATTTTTTGTGCCCTTTATAAATATAAAAGAAAGTAGAAAATTTATTCCTCGTACGTTATTAAAGGGTAGTTACACCTATCAGCGCCGAACTGGTTTTTATACAATTCAGAGTTTATCAGGAAAATTTGGGTATAAGTGGAGAGAGACTTCCACAAAATTACATGAGCTATATCCTATAGTTTTAAATGAGGTAAATACCACAAATAAAACTACTGAGTTTCAGGAAAAACTCGATACAGATCCTAGATTAAAAGCTGCTTTTGATAATATATTAATTAATGGATTGCAGTATTATTTTACGTATTCTAATCAGGCTAGTGCTAGAGATAGGAGATATGATTTTTTTAGATTAGAATTAGAAACGAGTGGAAACCTAGCATCTTTATTTTTTAAATCTGATACAGCACCTGCAGAAATCGCAGGAATAGATTTTGCTCAGTTTACTAAGATCACTTTGGACTTTAGAAAATTTATACGAGTTTCTAAAAATACGCAGCTAGCCTCACGTATTCTCACAGGAGCTGGTTTTGCTTATGGAAATAGTGCGGAGTTACCATATATAAAACAATATCTTATAGGAGGCTCTAATAGTCTTCGTGCCTTTAGGCTTAGAGGTTTAGGTCCCGGTACTTACTTTTCTGATCCAGGTACTAATATTGGTAGGCAATTTATAGATCAGACAGGTGATCTAAAATTAGAAATGAGTCTAGAATATCGATTTCATATGTTCGGGTATTTTAAAGGAGCGACCTTTATAGATGCGGGTAATGTATGGCTTTTAAATAATGACGATATTCCTGAGGGGAATTTTAATGTAAAAGATTTTTACAAAGAGATCGGTATAGGAACGGGTATAGGGTTAAGAGTAGATTTAGGTTTTTTTCTGATCAGGTTAGATGTTGCTACACCCTTACGAGCTCCTAATATTGATAACCAATTTGCGTGGAGATTTGGAGATTTTAACTTTGGTAGTAAGGTATGGCGGCAGGATAACATCAGGTATAATATAGGTATAGGTTATCCATTTTAGGAAATAGAATTAGCGATTTTATTTATAGATAACAAGGGTAGATCATCTTTTTCTTTAAAAAACTTTTACAAATTTACTTTTCTAAGGAAGTATCGATTTTTTTCTTTGTGATGGTTTCCTCTTTGACGAAAGTCGCAAATTTAGAGGCCACAATATTTTTCTCCTTTATTAAAGTGTACTGATAGGTAAATTTAGCCCCAAATAATATTAAGACAGCGGAATAGTATACCCACATTAGAAATACAACTAGTGATCCACTAGAACCATATGCACTTCCAAGGTCAGAGTTAGATAAGTATAAGCCAATTAGAAATTTTCCCATTAAAAATAAGAATGCTGTAAAAACTCCTCCGACCCATACATTAGACCATTTGATCTTTACGTCTGGCAGCACCTTAAAAATTAAAGAAAATATTATGGAGGTAACGAGGAGAGAAAATACAATGTTAAATATCCATGCAAGAGATACATCTAGTAGATTATTTTCTATCCATCGCTGGAATACTTTAAGTAAACTATCGATTACTAAAGAGACGAGTAAAACAAAACCGATACTTACGATCATCGCAAATGATAAGATACGATCTATAAGTAGTTTGTAAAAACCACTCTCGCTATCAGCATCTACACCCCAAACTTTATTTATTGCATTTTGTAAAGAAATAAAAATGGTAGTCGCACTAAAAACTAGTAGCAAATATCCGAGTGCCTGCCTTAACCAATTTGTACTTTTCTCAGCAGCATTCTCTAATATAATTTCTGCTTGTGCTACCGTAGATGGACCTAGATACTTATTTAATTGCATGAGTAGATCTTGCTCGACATTATCTCCTTGGTAGGCTTGAGATAATAGATTTAGCGAGACTAGTAGTATGGCAGGAAGAGATATAACCGTGTAGAATGCAATAGACGCCGCATACGACATAGGGTCATTATCAAGAAACGTTTTAACTGTTTTTATTAAAGTTCTTAAAACCATATTTAGTAAATGTTGACAGAGCTTTTATTACGATGCCGTTAGTATTTTTTCTTACTTTTTTATTAAGATTTAAGCTAATATTGATTTTAAGAAAACTCTGTGTGTATGTTTAGAAATAGTATTTCTAATAGTATAAATTTTTTGTCTAAATAAAACTGATAAAGAATCATTAGCCCATGGAGAGTATTTTATTATAAAATTTCGATGTAATGAAACTACTCTTTTAGATGTGTCACTTCACTTTCTAGTTTTAAGGCATGACTGTCATCTGTTTTTATATATAGAGCCTTATTTCCAGTTTCTCCATTTCTGGAAATTTCCGAACCCTTAATTGTTTTAGTAGTAGATTCGTCATAGGTTTCTAGCACTTTGCCTGATGCCGTTCCATTTCCCCATTTCCATTCTACATTAGATCCCTTTTTAATCATTGTTGCGTTTTTTAGTTATGAAAGTAAAGCACTAATAAAAGTAAGGCACCCATATCTTACAAGTGCCTTACCAGAAAACAACTACTAATTACTAAAATCATTTTCTACTTCTTTAAACCATTGCTCTACATCATTTTTAGTGTCATTGATATTATTGCGGGCTGTGTTTTTAAATCCATTCCATTTGGTAGATAGTTCTTCCTTTCTTTTTTCTAGAGCATCTAGTTGCTCTTGATATTCAGCTTTAGTTTCTGCTTCACCATCTTCCATCTCTTCTTTGAGATCATCTATTTTATCATCGATTTTTTCCTGAAGATTCTCAAATCTATCATTTATAGATTCAGTCATATCCTCCATTTTGTCATCTAACTGTTCCATGGATTCTTCTGCGTTTTCGCTGATACTCTCCTTTTCGTTTTTACAAGCTGTAAAAAGTAGTAAGCCACTGCAAAGGAGCATTAAAATTTTAGTTTTCATAATCTTTTAGTTTTAATTTTAAAATGAATTTTTTATCACTGATAATTTTTAATTACTATCTTATTTACTTCACTGATTCATATTTGTTCGATATTATTCTTGCACCTTTAGGATATGAAAAAATCCATAGCGATCATAGGAGGGGGAACAGCAGGATTAATGGCAGCAGCTTTTTTAGATACTGATTTATTTGATATTTCTATCTACGATAAAAAGTCCTCCGTTGGTCGTAAATTTCTAGTTGCTGGAGATGGTGGATTTAATTTGACTCATTCGGAGGATATAGTGCATTTAATAAAACGTTATACGCCGGATGATTTCTTACAGATAGCATTAAGATCATTTACTAATGATGATTTTGTAGCATGGTTACACAGTATAGGGATTCCTACCTTCATTGGCTCCAGTCGTCGTATTTTTCCTCAGAAAGGAATAAAACCTATACAGGTATTAAAATCAATTTTAGATTTCCTGATCAATAGAAATGTTGTCTTTAATTACAATAGGGAGTTTACAGGATGGGATAATGATAATATTGTCTTTAATAAAAATTTAAAAGTAAAAGCAGATTACTACGTATTTGCTCTAGGAGGGTCAAGCTGGAAAATTACAGGATCTGATGGTAAATGGATCGATATATTTAGTAAACAAAAAGTTTTGACTATTCCCTTTAAACCGGCAAATTGTGCTTATAAAATTTTATGGTCAGAGGAGTTTATTGATATTCATGAAGGGAAACCACTAAAGAATATTGCAATCTCTATCGACGATGATTACTCAAAGGGAGAGGTAGTCATTACCAGATTAGGGATCGAGGGAAATGCAATTTATGCTCTGAGTCCTGCCATCCAAGTCTCATTAGGGAAAAGCAATAAAGCCATTATTTGTATAGACCACAAGCCGAGCCTTACTCATAATGAAATTCTCCAAAAAATAAAAAATGCCAATAGAAGTATAACTCGACGACTCAGAGAAATACTAAAATTAAATTCGACGCAAGTCGCCTTGATAAAAAATAATATGTCCAAAGTAGATTTTTTAGACTTAGATAAATTAGTAGTCGAGATTAAAAAATCCTCGATACAGATAAGTGGGACTGGTCCCATAGATGAGGCCATATCCACCACAGGTGGAATCGATAGAGCCGCTTTAAGTTCCGCTTACGAATTAAGCAAGATGAAAAATAATTACACGATCGGTGAGATGGTAGACTGGAATGCACCGACTGGAGGCTATCTTATACAGGGATGTGTCAGCATGGGTGTTTTTCTAGCTAAGCATCTTAATACTAAGTGATTTAGATTATCCATTTAGCTCTGTCCACGTAAACTTACTGCGGTAGTAATGCAATCACTGGTAAATGATCAGATAAATATCGATCGTAGGAATACTTAGGAGGAACTTGTATATCAGCGACTGATTTACTATCGAAAACATAATCGCCACCTCGCATTCCATAGTCATGCAAATTTGCTCCTTCCCACTTACCGTCTACTGCACAACTGATCACAGGACTGGCTATTGTAATCGGTGTACTGACTCCTTCTCCTGATAATGGAATCCATGATTTTTTTATCATTGCTCTTTCCTTAAAACTCCAACTCGTTTTGTTAAAATCACCCACTGCTATGATTCTATATGTCTTTTCCTCTGAGATTAAAGTATCATTTATCTCTCGGGAAAAATGAGATTCTAATTGTTTAAAAGTATAGCCATGGGGATTATGGCAATTAATAAAAATAGTTCCAGATTGATCAAATAGATTTTTAAAAACCAATATCTGGAAAGGTCGATCTGACCGGAATTCTCCCGTATATTTTTTTACTAGTGAGTACTTGTTACTGTCATAATAACTAGCCATATCACTACGTCCTTGCTTGCTATGGACGCAGGTCATTTTGGCTAAAGTTTTAGGAGCGGCATCAGTCAGCTCTTACCATAATCTGGCTTCCTGTAACCCGACAAAATCAAGAGCGGGGATATTTAAAGAGGCAGGAATGCCCTCTATCAAATCTGCCATATTTATTCCACAGTCTGTAATTTTTTTACCATCTACGGGCTTGCATACCCCTCCTAATATAGGTGCCGATCCTATAGCCTTTCCGGTCATAGCCTGAAAGCAAATATTAAAGGAAAGTACGATGATACTAGGGGATGATTTTGGAGTGTTGGAAGCGTCCATAGTTTTGATTTTTTACGTAGTAGAATTTTTTTTAGAGATAGTAAAATTATCTATTCTCATACTCGATACACTAAGTTTTTATGCTTGGTTAATATTGAGGTATAATCACTAGTCGAGATTACTTTAGAAAAAAGTAATAGATCTCAGGAAAAATAAAAAGGAGCAACTATATTATTACCTTACACTAAATGACTTTTTAAAATTTAAAAATCTCAAATGAGTATAGTATTAGAAGCTTTTGGATGGATCGGAGCATTTGGGTTATTGACCGCATTTTATCTTAATTCGACTAAAAAACTGACTATTGATAGTCCCATCTATCAATGGCTAAATCTAGTCTGTGCGATCATGCTAGCCATAAATGCCTACTACATTTCCTCGATCCCTTTTTTTATTATTAATGCATTTTGGGCGATCGTAGCTATTTTAAGCCTCAGTAGATCTAATATAAAAAAGGATTAGGATAAAACCTGATGCGGATGGAGTAAATAAGAATTTTAAAAAGGGCTGGAATATTAGAAGCTGGATCTACTGACATCCTGTATTAAATGGTATCAGAGAGGTCTATGTAGATATCAGGTGTTTTATGGATTACCATTAGGCTATCTTAATTAAAAATGTCCCATCTTAAAGTCTTATAGTGATTTGGCTTTCGCCAATGTAAAACGTTCTCGTAAAATTTTTTTTCAAAAAAAAAAGCAATTTATTCCTCATTCGCGTAAGCGTTTATCCCTTTAGATGTATTTTATAAGTATAGACCCTTTATTCCGGAGATATAGGTAACTTTTAAATTGTTAACCACCATTTTTTGAGATTCAGATACTGCGTTTCATTAAATTTATAAAAACGAAAAAAATGAAAAAATTTCTAATAATGATTCTGGCTGGCATGTGTCTGTTTTCTTGTAGAGATGAATCTACAAGTGAAACGACAGATACCATTCCGATAGGGCTCGATACTAATTACGAGCAATTGGTTTATGGACAGGTCCTTACCATCGCTGATGATCCGATCAGTAATGTACTGGTTACCGTAAAAGATAAGACGTTTATTACAGACGAGTACGGTCGTTTTAAATTTGAGGAAGTGTATGCTGGAAATAAAGGAACTCAGATTTCTGCTACTAAAGAAGGTTTCCTTTATGGTGGCTATAGATTATACGCTGGTGAGACAGGTAATAGCCATGTAGAAATAGTGTTAATGGATGCTAATGATCTAGGGGATATAACGGCATCAGTGGGAGGTACTATAAATGTAACTGATGAGTCGACCGCTACATTTCCAAGTGATGCATTTACCTTAAATGGTTCTCCTTATGACGGTAATGTAAATATCCTCGGTAACTGGATCGATCCTACTGCTGATGATATGCTTAGATTATCTCCAGGAGATCTTACAGGTGTAGATGCACTATCTCAGAGAGTCATACTGACATCTTTTGGGATGATCGGTATCGAACTACGCACCGATAGCGGAGAGGAATTACAAATTGCAGATGGAAAAAGGGTAGAGCTTAAATACCATGTTCCAGATGCTATACTCAGTGATGCTCCAGCTACGATTCCGTTATGGAGTTTTGATGAGGAAAATGGATTATGGGTAGAGGAAGAGTCAGCAACTTTAATCGGAAACCAGTACGTAGGATCGGTTTCTCATTTTACCTGGTGGAATACTGATATTCCTAATTCGATAGTAGAATTTTGTATCACTATAATAAATGAGGAAACAGGTCAACCTGTAGCTAATCAAGAAATAAAAATAAATAATCTTTCAGGTTATGGATGTGCATGGGGAATGACTAATGAGAGAGGTATCATCTGTGGTGTTTTACCAGAGAATAGCTTATTTGAAGTAATCGTTCTAATTAGTGATAGTTCCTGTCCAGAAGGTAATCCTGTATATAATGTCGGACCTTATACTATCGATGATGCTCTTGTAAATGAGGTTATATATGTGAGCTACAGTGAGGATATTATTAGTAACGTCATCAGCGGAATAATTACAGATTGTATAACTGGAAACCCGGTAGCAGACGCTACAGTTTTATTTGATGCGGCTAATGTTACTTCCATAACATATACTGATGCTAATGGAAATTATTCTCAAGAAATCATGACATGTAACAATATAGCTTCTCTAGAAATTACTGCAGTAGATTTTACATCTCAGGTAACTGGAGAAGTGACTTTAACTGATTTAATGGGAGGAACTCATAATGCTGATATCTCGATGTGTGACGAATTTATAGATGGACAATGGCTATTAGATACAGCTAGTGGATTTGTGATGGTTTCTAATGTTGTTTGTAAAGTTAAACCTTTTGAGACGATTATTACCTCTTCAAATGGTACTGATAATCTTTTAGGATTTGATTGTTCGACTGTAGGAACTTGTGATGGAAGATATATAGGAACATTTGGAATTATATCAGATTTACAGGTAGAAATTACAGAATTTGGAAATGTGGGACAAGCTGTCCGTGGAAGTTTTACTGCCGTAAACGAACAAGGAGAAACTGTGAATGGAAGTTTTAATGCAGAAAGAGTAGAGTAAAGATCACTTTTAAATCATACATGACAGATCAGCAACTGATACAGGATTCTATTAGAGGAAACGCAAAGGCACAGAGGATGTTATTTGACAGGTATACTTCACCGTTATTTTTAGTGAGTAGAAGATATTCAAATAATAAAATGGATGCAGAAGATGCTTTACAAGAATCATGGATCAAAATTTTTAAAGCTTTAGAAAAGTACGAAGAGCAAGGAAAATTATTGGCATGGATGAAACGTATAGTGATACATACAGCCCTGAGACGTAAGCAATCATCATGGTTTAAAAACGAGGAGATCGGTTTAGATAGCACAGTAGATCCTCGCTTTAATCCTAAGGCAGTAGACCAGATGACTGCCGACGAAATACTAGGGTATGTATTAAATCTACCACGAGGTTATAAAGAAGTTTTTACACTCTTTGTAATAGAAGGATACTCTCATAGAGAAATAGGAGAAGCGCTAGGAATACAAGCAAGTACATCTAGAGCAAAATTAACGATAGCAAGAAAAAAGATGCAAAAATCCATTTTAGAAGCAAATAAAATTTATTCAAATGTTTCGTAAAGATCTAGAAGAAATACTCAAAGAAAAGTTTGCTGCACAGCAGTCTGACTTAGATCATGACGCATTATGGTCGAGAGTATATCCTGAAATAAAGAAGGATAAAAAACGTCCCTTTGTATTCTGGATAGTAGGACTAGTTGTATTGGTTTTAGTTTCCGGGTTATGGATGACAGTAGGATTTCCTAGTAATGAGATGAGTAATAATTTATCAGCTGGACTAGATTCTTTTAACGAGGATAAGATAGAGGATGCTGAGTTTATAAGTGATTCTGATGAGAGTATAGATCAGACTATTTTAAAACAAGATAATGCAGAGGAGGAAGTCATAAATGATAAATCTTACACTTCCGAAAATGAGAAAAAAGTTTTAGAAAAAGCTGGATCTACTAAATCGTCAAAACCAGTAATTTATCCAGATACGGATTTAACTGGACGTCGTACTTACGATAATCATGTTACTCTTACTGCTGATAATGAGAATACAGTAAAGAGCACATCTAATGGATATTCTGTTAATACAGTTTTACCTGTATCATCAGAATCAGACGCTTCTACAGTATTAGAGAATAATAATACTAGCAAAAATGCTCTAGTAAATAATCTTAAGAGATTACCAGTAAGGCCATTTTTACTGATGTCCGATGATCGAGATATAGGTTTAGATCTATTTCCAGTATCCCAGGGTCAGGTAACGGTTGCTCGCGATTTTAAACACTGGAAATTTATGGATGTGCTCATAGGGTATGGATGGGTTTCTGGAGATTTATCTACTGACGACCTAGCCGCGGAATCGACCCTTGCTTTACGTAAGACTAACGAGAAGGCATTAGAAACCTTTTCTGTTGATCTGTTGTGGAATTATTCTTTTACAGAGCACTGGGGTGTAAAGTCAGGGATAGATTATCAGATGATAACGGATAGGACTATGCATCTCTTTGAACGATCAGAGATAATCAGTGGAGACAGTGTATTATTAGAAACTAAACATGACGTAAACGGGACAGTAAGTAATGTCTATGGGGAGGGCGATGAGTTACTAATTACTAACTCGGTAAAAACTCGTTACAACTATTATCACAGCATAGGCTTACCTATAGCAATCGTCTTTTCTGATGGTTGTGGACGCCTGAGTTATGAGGTAGGTGCTGGTCTACGACTGAGTAAAATGTTTGCCACTAGTGGATTTATACAGGATACAGAAAATATAGAATATGATCTTTCTGTGGATGCTGAGCAGCAGTATGGAAGATCTATAAATACAGAGATATTATTGGATGCAGGAGTGGTTTATAAGCTGAGTGATAAACTCGGATGGAGAACAGGACTGCAATATAGATATGGATTAGATGGTATAAACTCCGATCTTAATCCTATTACACAAAAATATAATTTAATAAAAATCACCACCGGACTGAGGTATCAGTTCTAAAAATTTATAACATGAAAAAATTAATATTCTTAATAAGCTTTTGCTTTATATTCCTTAGTAATATTCAATCCCAAGATTGTTCCATCATGACCATTTCTAATAACACGAGTTTATCTTTAGATGGAAACGGAGAGGCCGTAGTTATTCCCGAGATGCTCATGTTTGGAGATATCAGTCAGTGTAATTACGAGATCGGGTTAGCAATAAATAATGGTAATGGAAATTTTACCATAGTGATTCCTTATGCTCCTTCTATAACGATTACATGTGAGTTCATCGGGACTTATGTGGTAACTGTAAAAGACCTTGATTCAGGAAATACGATCTGGGCAAACTTAGTTATAGAGGATAAGATCGGAGCGTGTTCTACTTCTTTTGGACCTGATACTTATTCTTTAGTTTACAGTTCTAGAAATATTTCAGGACTGATAGACACAGATGTAACATTAAATGGAAATCTTGTGGATGAGGTCTACGATTGGTTAGATACGATTCCTAAGTCAGATTTAGTAGATGGTGAGAATGTCTTAAATTTCCCCACTTCTAATACCCAGCTAAATGGGATCACTACACTAGACATAGTAGAGGCCTCTAAAATGTTTGCAGTAGATCCTGTTTTTCCTTTACGTGCAGTATTGGCAGATATGGATGGGTCAGGTTATTTAAATATTAATGATATTATCGTTTTAAGAAATCTTGTTCTTGATTTGCCTAATCCTGATTTAGCGGATAGTCATCTTTTTGTATCTAAAACATATGAGTTTCCTTCAGACTTTAATGCTTTTGATTTCACAGATTTAAATTTTAGAGAATATACATTTGATAAAGATGATGTGACACAGGACGACCTAGAATTTTTTGTTTATCAGCTCGGGAATATCGTCGGTAATGGTCTGGAAATCACAGATAGTATTGCTAATGATGATGTAAGTAACAGGTCTGTTAAAAAACTGATTCTAGCAGATAAGGATGTGGTAGCAGGAGAAACGATCCTAGTTCCCATGACCTTAGTTTCAGAAGATTTTGATATCAGAGGATTACAATTAGGAATGGCTTTAAATGGTTTGCAACTTAGAGATGTTGATCATAACTACACAGGTAACACCCTGATGTATAACTATATTTCTGACCAAGATTTAAGATTTTCTTTTATGGATCAGGAAGGATCTAGCGAATTTAATATAGTGTTAGAGTTTGAGGTGATGGAAAACGGGGCACTTAGTGATATGATTTTATTAGACATGGATTTCGAGCAATTAGCAGTAGGAGAGGATCAGCATTCTTTAATTAATCTAGACTTTCAGGCTATCAGTTCGACTATGGAATTAGAAGAGTTATCGATGAGCATGATCGGAAATGAATTACAAATTGTACTACCAGATAATCATAAGAATGCGATTGTAATTTATGATGTTCAAGGTAAGGTATTATATACCGTTATACCTACGTCTACTCTGGTATCTGTAAACATGAGTGAGTATTACGGAGGTATGTTTTTTGTAAGTACGATAGTAAATGGAAAGCTAGCAACTAGAAAGATGGTATTATTTAATCATTAAGATGCAGCTTTTCTTTGATAGGAAACATCTTATAAGTGGAATTAAAGTTAGAAATGAAAAAAGCCTTATTATTTATTCTTTTAGTTAGTTGTCAGATGATAGCGTATTCGCAGTGTAATGTCGTGATCTGTAATCAGAATGTAAATATTTCTTTAGATAGTGATGGAAGTGCAAGGTTGCATGCGGGGATTATAGACGAGGGATCTTACGATGATTGTAATTTTGAAATAGCACTTTATGATGGAGATAATATTGAGGAATTGATACCATTTGCGGATACGATTACGATTAGTTGTGATCATGTAGGTGATTTGATTTTGAGGATACGAGATGTTACCACATTAAATTCATGCTGGACATCTACGGTGATAGAAGATAAACAAGATGCAAGTATCTCTTCCACAAAGGAACCAGTTTTATCAGGTTTTAATGTGCATTATAATGGTACTACTCTAGAAGTGCATTTGCCAGATGGTATCGAGACAGTAGTACAAATCTATAATGTATCAGGAAAAAAAATAATCTCTCAGCGTATCACTAGCCATAATACGAGTATACTATTATCGGGCTTATTACACACTGGTACTTATATAGTATCTGCTATGATAAATGACGTAGTAAGGTCAAAGAAAATAGTCGTTTGGTAACCACCTATTATTAATATTTAAGGCTCGGTAATAAGGATTTATTATCGAGCCTTTTTTAATTTTAGACTATGAGGTATCTGATGTGTTGTATGGTTTTTTTTGTTTTGGCTTGCGCCAATGATAAAAGTGCTGTTAATAAGGACTATTCATGGCTAGAGGGTAACTGGATAAATGGGGATGAGACAAATACAGAAACCTGGAATATAATCAGTAAACAATCTTTTAACGGGATAGGGTACGTACATTCTAGTGATACGATAAGGGTATCTGAGTATCTCAGGCTCTACCTTGCTGATGGAAGCTGGAATTTAGAAGCAAAAGTAATCGGCCAAAATGATGGAAAGGAGATTTTATTTAGAGAATCATCTCTATCTACTTTTGATAAACTAGTCGTAGAGAATAAAAACCACAACTTTCCTAAAACCATTTCTTATCAATATAAAAATCAGGACACGATCGCTGTATTTCTAAACGAAGGTATTTCTAAAGAACTCCGATATCACCTCATTAGGCGTAGAGAATTTTAAATGTTACATTTCATCGATTATCTAACGTTACTCGTCGATTAGACTGAACGATAGACTCCTGTTCTGATGTTATATCCACGTAACAAAACAACTACCATGAGTTTATTTAGAGTTATTTTATCTATTTTATTTCCTCCCCTTGCGGTCTTAGATAAAGGATGTGGATCTATAGTGATTATATGTTTATTGACAATTTGCGGATGGATTCCAGGCGTAATCGGAGCACTAGTAATTTTAAACAAAAATGAGCATCCTGACTATTGATTTGTAAAGGATATTGTAGGCTTATTTATAGGAGGTTTATCACATGCAGAGATTCTTTATGGGTACTTTATTAATAGAACTACTTTGTTAAAAGTATACCTCTCTTAGTTTTATGCCATATAAAAATGAGCTTTACCTCTGACTAAGGATGATATTATATTATAGTTTTATCACTGCTACATTTTGATGATCCTATTAGTTTTATTTTTTCCTTTCTCTCCCATCTTTTTAGGAGTGTATAGAAAGCTGAACATCACATATCTTCCTAGCGAATTTATTTCCTCACTTTCTATATAGTTTAATGTGCTTGTTCTAGAGATACCGATATTTCTATTTAATAGATCCTGAACTGATAATTTTAGTTCGCCACTATTATTTCCTAGTATAAATCTGGATATACTTGCATTCCATATAGGAATCGTCTGTCCCTCATCAAATTGCTGCTGATCAAAAACCCTTACATTTATCGATGTTCTGAATACCCAGTTCTGTACGGCAGTAATATTTAATCTAGAACTGTAGGTCTGGTTAAGTAACTGTTGGTTGTTATTTGGAAATAGAGAGTAGCTGTTTGTGCTATAGTTATAGTTTGTGCTTACTTCAAAATCTATGTTTTTCTTATTTCGATTTTCGAGTTTAAAGTTTATACCTGAGCCATATCTGTTAGCATCATTTTTAAGACCATTTATAAAGACGATGTTATTATTGTAAGTCAGAGATGTCCTGATGCGATATTTCATTCCTATGGATCGGATAGGAGAGGAGAAAGATATACTAGCTCTAGCAGAGAGATCGTCTGCAACATTTAATGGGCTAGTAGTCTTCCTAAAGTCGCTTCCTATAATGGTCTGGTTAGTTATTTTATTACGGGTGTAAGTTGCGGTTAAAAATGCAAATAGACTTCTAAAAGAAAACTGATCCCACAGTATATAATTGAGTCTAGCACTATGTCGATATTCAGGTATTAGACTAGAATTACCGATATAGACATTTTGTGGATCAGAGATATCTTCTCGGGGTTGCAGGTGTACTATAGAGGGTTCGTTTATACTAGTGGAGTAATTAAACCTTATATTATGTCCTTGAGATATTTCATAACGATATCTAAGACTGGGTAAAAAAGCGTTAGTCTTATATCTTATCGTATCAGAGACATTATTAGATAAAGCCGCATATACATCACCGTTTAGTTTAGATATTTGATAATTTGCATATATGCTTAAACTCGAGACGTCATCAGAATAGTGATATCCTATACCTACACGATCATATGTAAAATCACGGTCATATACATTACTTAGATCTATCACAGGACTGGATTCTCCTTGTAGAACATCTTCTACGATATAAGCAAAATTGTTTTGATAATTTTGACGCCGATAACTTAGTTCTAAAGATTTACCTATCCCCAGAGGTTCTATATAGCTCAGTCTTACCCTGTAGTTTTTACTATCGTCCCTAGAATTATAGAAGTAGTTAAATGAGTTTAATTGATCGATAAAATCACTAGTAGAAAATTGTCCATCTATGGATTCTAATCCCATTCCATATTGTCCTCTGAGGGCCATCGATCGACTCTTAAAACGCTTCCGATATAAAAATGAGCCAGACCATTCGGTGATAGGTTCATCTGTATTGGAGGATTGGATATTACGGATATCACTGACTAGTAGATTTTCTGTATTATATATCTCTCCATAACCCTGAGCGTCTGATTCAGAAGTACTAAGTGATAGAGTAAAATCTAATTGTAATTTTTGCGTACTATCTATATCGTGTTCTAGCCGTGATTTAATTTTATGGTTAGATCCATCATTATTGAGAATGCTACTATCCCTCTCTATGTATGATCGATTAGTAGAAAGTAGATTTTCGCGATTAGTAATTTGACTTACATCGTTATGGATATCGCTTAGCAGATAGTTAATGTTAAGCTGTGTTTTTTCAGAAAAGTCGTAATTCATATTGACACCTCCGGCTATTGTATTTACAAAACCGTTACTTAGATCACCACTGATATTTAATCCAGAATTTCTTCCTCTAGAGCCACCCATACTATTCATCATGGACATATACTGATCTACAGAAAAACCTTGTCTATTGATATTGTTTATATTTCCGATTACACTTAGTTTCATTTTAGGAGTAAAACGATTAAGTGATAGGCGAGATAAATGTCTAAAATTATTTTGGTCATCAGTTCCGCCGCCTACTTCTACTGTCCCAAAAGATCCTTTTTTATAATCATCCTTAAGTTCGAGATTCATCGTCTTAGCACGCTCACCATCATCTACTCCTGTAAACTCGGAAACATCAGATTTTTTGTCAAAAAACTGTATTTTATTAATCGCTTCTGCTGGAAGATTTTTAGTAGCGATCTTAGGATCATTCCCAAAAAACTCTTTACCATCGACGAGGACTTGTTCCACCTCTTCCCCTTGAGCTGTGATCGTTCCATCGTCATCTACCTCTATGCCAGGCATTTTTCTTAGTAGGTCTTCTACGACTTCATTTGGTTGTGTCTGGAAGGCAGCGGCATTATATTCTATGGTATCTTTTTTAACCATGATCGGGACATGCTCCCCTTTGATTTCTATTTGCTCCAGTTGATTAGTGGTAGTACTCATGGTGAGCATTCCTAGGTCTAGATCACTAGTATTTAAATTTATCGATTTAGAATATTGATCATAACCTAGATAGCTAATTTGGATTATATAGTCACCCCTTTTGATATCATCCATCTTAAAAATACCATCAGTATTACTCAGTGCAAAACTGAAAATAGAAGAATCCCTTTCTGACAGAATGACCACTGTTGCACTTAGTAACGGATTAGATTCTTGATCTACGACTTGTCCTTTAATCGATGCAGTTTCTTGACCATACATAGTGGAAAGCATGGCAGAAATAAATAGAACTAAGATTAATTTTTGCATATGGATGGAGGTAATCTTATTTTATTTTTTGAAAAATGGTAATAAGTTATAGGCTATACTTATCCGCGATGCATAAAAACTCGCCTACCATTTCCCCCTCCATATTCTTGTTTCATTTCGTTCATTTTTTCCTCTCGGATTTTCTTATACTCCGCTCTACTTACTTTTTTGCCTTCAGTAGGTTTAGTTATGAGTGCGGAGTCTATTTCTTTTAACTGTATATCCACGGCTGTCAGTAATCTAGATCCATCATTAAAATCCATGTGTAATATCATTCCGGGTAAACCACAATACGTATTAGGACCGGCAGCGACAGGAATCATCGGGGTAAACCATGCCTTTATGGTTTCTGTGCTATCCTGATAAATAGCCTCTTGGCATAAAAAAGTACCTACTTGCTTTTGTTTTCCTGTGATTTTCCACTTGTACGTTTTAGGAGGTCCTGTAACTAAAAAGGTCTTACCGAATAAGTCAGAACTACTTTTCACCTCATTATCTGCAATGTTGTAATATGATTTCTCCTTACCACCTTTCATTTTTCCTCTACCTCTACGAACTCTTCCTTTTCTGCCTTCTCCAGCACGTCGTTCTCTGGCTTTTTCTTTTTCTTCTTTTGTTCTTTCTCTCGGGGAATAAAAAGTTTCTGTGCTTGTAAATAGTAATGTACTTTTACTCGTTCTAAACTCTGGAATATTATCTTTCATACCTTCCATTTCTGCAGGTAAATTTTTCCAAATATTTATTTTGTCTTCATAAATTATTTCTCCTTGATTACTTTGGCTTAAAGCCAATGAAGAAAAAATCAGAAACGATATCACTAAAAATGCATACTTCATGTAATTGCTTTTTCCTTTTGACTCAAAGAAATACTTAAAGTTTAATGGGGTGTCAGAAAGATTTAATTTTATTCATGCTCTTAAATAAATAAAGGATATCCTTTAAAGTGAACCTTTTAGAACACATTCTACTTTAGTCTATTATAATTTATGGAGCATAATCTATGATTATTATAATCTATGAGCGTATAATATTTAATTTTACCATTTCTTATGAGCAAGCAAAAGAAAATAGAGGTCGTAAACAGAAAAGCAAAATTTGAATATTCCTTTATTCAGGAATTTGAGGCGGGTATTATGCTTACTGGAACA